>Ga0116157_10002741_pt1 | contig 17130 bp, 12 predicted proteins | sample AD_UKC048_MetaG_FD_89882 | JGI IMG/M metagenome (GOLD analysis project Ga0116157, IMG submission 89882) | Active sludge microbial communities of municipal wastewater-treating anaerobic digesters from USA - AD_UKC048_MetaG | ecosystem: Engineered > Bioreactor > Anaerobic > Digestate | place: USA...
GTGAAGGTCGAGGCGGCCATCAAGGGGCCCCAGCGCGTGCCGGCCTCGCTCGCGAAGTAACTCAACCCCACCTGGATGACGCGCAGGTTCGTGTCGTTCGTGACGATGAGGGGCCAGACGAAGCTGTTCCAGGTGCCGAGGAACGAGAAGATCCCCAGGGTCACCATCGGAGGCTTGCTCAGCGGCAGCACGATCTTGAAATAGAACTGGAGCCGGGTGCAGCCATCCAGCATGGCCGCCTCGAACAGATCCTTCGGCAGTTGCATGAAGAACTGTCGCAGGAAGAAAACCGAATAGGCGGATGCCAGCCAGGGAACGATCAGGGCCAGATACGTGTTGATCCAGTGAATTTTTGACAATATAATATAATCAGGTATGAGAAGCGCCTGCTGCGGCAGCATCATCGTGCCGAGCATCAGCAGGAACAACTGGTCCTTGAACGGGAACTTGAAGAAGGCGAAGGCATAGGCCGCCAGGGATGCGAAGATCAGCGAGCCGGTCGTGATCGTGATGGCGGTGAGGAACGTGTTCAGGAAATACCGGTAGAAGGGCTGGGCATCCCATGCTTCCTTGTAATTGTCGAACAGGTCGAAGGGCTTCTGGATCTTCTTGCCCGTCGTCGCGGATGCGGTGCGCGACTCGGCGTAGAGGGCCTTCTGCTTCTCGTGGTCGTCGATGCGCTTCTGGTCCTCGGCGTTGTTCAGGAACGAGGGGCGCACGAGATCGGGAAGCAGCACGATCGTTTTCCCCGTGCGCAGGATCTCGTCCTCGCTCTTGAACGAGGTCATGATCATCCAGACGAAGGGGAAGATCATGAAGATCGAGCCGGCGATGAGCATCGCATGGATCAGGATATGGGAGGGGTGTTTGAAGAGCGGCTTTTTGACGGTGGTGTTCATGCGTCGGCCTCAGGAGTAATGGACTTTCTTTTCAACGTACAGCTTGTTGAAAAGGGTCATGCTGAAGATCATGATGAACAACACGAACGCGATCGCCAGCGCGTAGCCGAACTCGAACTTTTCGAAGGCCTTCTGATACAGGTAATACACGATGACCAGCGTGCTCTTGAGAGGGCCGCCGCGCGGGGTCATCATGTAGATCTGCGAAAACACCTGGAAGCTGCCGATCGTCGACATCACGAACACGAAGAACGTCGTCGGCGACAGGAGGGGGAAGGTGATGTGCCGGAACTGCTGGAGCCAACTCGCCCCGTCGATCCGCGCCGCCTCATACAGATGCTTCGGAATGTTCTGCAGGCCGGCGAGGAAGATCACGACGTTGTAGCCGAGCCCTTTCCAGACGCTCATCAGGATGATGCAGGGCATCGCCCAGAAGGGGTCCTGCAGCCAGAGTTGCGGCGGCAGGTGGAGGAGCGCCAGCAGCTTGTTCAGCAGGCCGTAATCCGGGTGGTAGATGAAGTTCCAGACGATCGAAACCGCGTTGAGAGAGGTGATCACGGGCAGAAAATAGATGGTGCGATAGATGCCGATGCCCGAAATCGGATTGTTCAGGAGCAGGGCGATGCTCATGGAGCACGCGATCGACAGGGGGACGCTGACGATGGCATAGTAGAAGGTATTGACCAGCGACTTGTAGAACATCGGGTCGTCGAACAGCCGGGCGAAGTTGTCCAGCCCGACCCATTCGGCTTCACCGATCAGATCCCAGCGGTAGAAGCTGATCGCCAGCGAGTAGAAGATCGGCAGGACGTGGAAGCAGAGCAGGATGCCGAAGACGGGAACCAGGTAGAAGTAGGCTCCCCAGTCGATCTTTTTGGTTTTGAACATGACGTGGCGGATACCGGATCAGCGACCGCGGCCCCTCGCCGCCGGGCGGTTCCGGGCTGTGGCCCGCGCCGGGGAGAGCTGCTTCATCAGGTTGTCATACAGCGCCGGCGTCTCGTGCGTGAAGGGGGCCGGGCCGGGCTTGGAGGCGTTGATGTCGCTGTCGGGATACTGGTAATCGGTGAAGTTCGAACAGCCGATCACGGTCAGGATGCCGTTGGCCAGCTTTTCCTGCGCCATGATCGCGATCGGGGTGCCCTTCGGGTAGATGACCGCGTCGTTCTTCTTGTCGCCGTCCTTGTTGATCGTGTCGTCGTCGCCCGTGATCAGGATGTCGACGCCGGCATCGGCCGTCAGCGGCTTGCCGTCGCGGGTCAGCAGCGAGCAGGTGCCCCAGGTGATGACCGTCTTGACGCCGGCCATGATGGGCGAATCGCTCTTCAGCACGTGAGCCAGCACGCCCCACGGCTTGTTCGTCTTGTTCGTGTTGTCCCACACCTGGTCGTCATTGTACCGGATGACCGAGCCAAGCTTGCCGAGCAGGGTGTTGAGGGTGTTGCGCCCGTCGAGATCCGACGAATCCCAGTCGCAGGACATGACGAGCCGGCCGCCGGCCATCAGCCACTCGACGACGGCGTTCATCTCGGGCTCCATGATCGGGAGCGAGGTGTTCGGAAGCATCACGATCCCGAACCGGTTCAGCATCTCGGGGGTGATCAGGTTCAGCGTGTAATACACCTTGAACCCGTTCTTGAGCATGTGGCGCTCGAAGGTTTCCATCTTGTCGGAAGCGGCGTTCCCGTGGGCCGCGTCGACGAGGATGTTGCACGTGCGATCCGCCTCTGAGGCATCGTTCCAGAACTTGACCTCGCGGGAGGGAATGCGCTTGGCCGGGTTGCTGCCGGTGACCCACATCATCGCGTTGTAGGCGAGCTGCGGGTGGGAATACATGAACGAGTCGTAGCTGTCGTGCAGCTTCTTCACGCCTCCGGCACGCCGGGAGGCCGGCTCGGCGACGGGAGTGGCGGTGCCGTCGTCGAAGGGGGAACTGTCGCCCAGGCCGATCACGCGGCCTTTTCCTGCTTCGGCGGCAACGATATAGGGCTCTTTTTTATAGCGGCTGTCCAGCAGGCCGACGGCCTTCGCATCGTCCTTCGGGGTCAGGGTGAAGGTCGAGGCCGCCCAGGCGCCGACGCCGCGGACACCATACATCGCGGGGTGATCCTTGTTGGCCGTGCCGCTGACGGGGGCCTCATACAGGAAGTTCCCGGTGAAGGTGAACCCGAACTCGCCGCAGAAGCTGTTGAGGGCTTTCACGGCATCCCAGCCGTCGTTGTCGCGGTCGGCGTTGCCGTGGTCACCGATCAGGAAGGCGCCGCCGCCGTTCTTCACGAACTCGACGATGGCCGTCTGCTCGGCTTTTTCATAGGGGTTGTTCGGTTCGGCGAGGATGAGCGCGTCGTATCCGGCGAGGAGCTCCGGGGTGAAGCGACGATTCGACGAGACCTTGCTGAGGGAGTCGATGGAAAAGCCGTTCGCCTTGAGCATGTCGCACATCTCGGAATAGGCCCCCGAGACGATCCAGTCCGCGTTGCCGGCGGTCTGGCCGTGCGTGTCGTCATACAGGACCTTCACGTCGGCGGCCGAAGCCGGCACGAGAACCGTGAAAACGGCGAGAATGGCAAGAACGAACATCGCGAGTTTCTTCATCGTGATTCCCCCTGTAAAGAGTGAGGCGTTTCAGGGAGTATACGAAATACGCCCGCGATGGGCAAGGTACGAATTACGTGCCTTTCATTCCGACGGCAGATCGGGAATCGCGAGGGCTGCGCCGGTCGGCGGCGTCGAGGTGGCGATCGCTCCCGTTCCGGAGGCCGTATCCGGCTCGGGCGGGGCTTCTTCCATATCGTCTTCGTTCCCGTCGGCGGAGCGAGGCGGCTTCACCTCGCCGATTCCCGTGGTGCGACCGCGCCAAAGGCTCATCGGGCCACGGGTGTTGGACAGGAACAGGATCTGGGCAAACTCTTGGGACAGTTCGAACCGCCGGATATTGTAGGCTTCGAGGAACTCGAGCAGGGACTTGGCGTCGGCGGCCGAGAGACCCGTGAAACACACGATGTTTCGTTCGGGGAAGGGGTAGGGCGAGCGGCGCAGGCAGAAGGTTCCGACGCGGGTTGGATACCCGGATGGAAGGGAAAGACCGAGGAACCACCGCGTCTCGAACCTGTCCATGAACTGATGGTTGCCCTGGGCCATGCCCGTGTCATACAGCGGCCGGAACTTCGAATCCATCGTTTTGTAGGCGTAGCAGTAGGCCAGGGCGAGATCGATCGCGCCGGCTTCGGGAGCGCCGCTGCCGGTGCGGTCGCCGGGGGCGGGAGTCAGACGGGCCGCGAACGTGGAGGCGAGGTTCCAGAGGGGGCTCGAGACGCGCGGGGAGCGGAGATGCCCCTCGAGATACAGGACGCGGTTCTTGCTCCAGAACGAAACGAGCTTGATCGTGTCGCTGGAGGTGTGCTGCTGTTCCGGCAGCTCGACGGCCTGGCCGAGATCGTTCAGGTCGTATCGCCGGAGGATCGAGCAGGTGAAGTCGCGATCGTCGAACTCCTGTTTGTCCCGGGTCTGGCCGACGATTTCGACGAGAGCGAAAGCCCGGGCATCCGGTGACCAGACGATCTCGGAAAGCTGGCCCTGAAGGGTCACGAGGCGCGGAATCGTGCGATTTCCGGCAAGATCGATGAGATTGACGACGTGGTCGGTGACGAAAAACAGCTTCTTCCCGTCGGGTGCCCAGAAGGGGTAGGCAAACTGGTAATTCCCGTCGATTTCGGTCTGGCGGACGACCTGTTCGACGTGCTTTCCCGCCGCTGCATCGAAGACGAACAGACGGCGTTCGAGCGAGCCCCGGTGCAGCACGATGCCGGCCAGGACCGGACCGGTGGGGGCCCATTCCATATCCAGAAGCTGGAGTTGCGGGTCTTCGAAGAGATTCAGGGGGGGCGCCTGGGGCGTTTGCAGGTCGAGCAGTTTCAGGACGCCGTTTTCGGTGAAGCTCAGCCAGCGCCCATCGGCGGATGCACGGGGAAAGCCGTACGGCTTGTGACTGTGGGGCAGGAGGATGCTGCCGCTGGCGTCGGCGAGGAGGACGAGGTGGTTCGCGACCTCGTCGGGGCGCACGGCGACCACGGCCGCTGAGGCGACCGGCTCGAAATCGAGGTCGGGATACAGCTCGGTGAGGCCGTTCGAGAGGCAGGAAAAGCCGAGATCGGCCTCGATCGTGTCGGTGCGTCGCGGGAGATGGTCGCGCATCGTCAGAAGCGAGCGTACGTCATCGATGAGTCGCGAGGAAACTGTTCCGGCTTTCCGCTTCAGGGCGGCGTTCAACGCCATCAAAAACCCGTTCCCGCCGAGATCGGGGAGCTGGATCCGATTGGGCCCGGGCTGGAAGGCGGTGTTCCGGTTCGGGGAATAATCGAGGGTGAATTCTGTATTAGAAGCTATATAGTTCATGCGGATGAGGGCGGCGAGGTAGTGGTCGGCGAAGTTCACCAGCAGGTTCATCCGGGCCACATCCCGGCTCAGCGAGCTTCCATCGCCCAGGCGAAGCGGGGACTGATACTGGATCCTGACGCGTTCGCCGCTGAAGACGATCGTGCCCTCGCTCGGTCCGGAGGCGGCGTGGAGGGGGTGGGACAGAAGGGCCGCGACGATGACGGCGGCGAACAGGAGGCGACAGGCGCGTTTCATGTTGGTGTTCCCTGCAATGGTCTCTGCCGGCCGTGCTTGGTCGGACAAGCGTTTTTACCACATTTCCCGGGTGTGGGAAAGGTTGACGGGCTCATTTTTTTTCGCCGTTCCCGGTGAGGCTGCGGTTGATCTCTTCGAGCAGGCCATCGACCAGTTCAGCGGCCGGCAGGGTCTTCACGATCTGACCGTTGCGGAACACGAGGCCGCTCTCGCGCCCGCCGGCAATGCCGAAATCCGCCTGGCGGGCCTCCCCGGGGCCGTTCACGGCGCAGCCCATCACGGCGATCGTGATCGGCGCCTTCAGGCCGGCAACCCGCCGGCTGACGTCCCGGGCGATCGACTGGAGAGGGATCTGACATCGGCCGCAGGTGGGGCAGGAGACGATGGTCGGTCCGGCTTCCCGCAGGCCGGCGCAGCGCAGGATGCGGATCCCGGCAGCGATCTCCTCGGCCGAATCTCCCGTCAGCGAAACGCGGATCGTGTCGCCGATTCCCTCGAGCAGCAGGGTCCCGATACCCATCGCCGACCGGATGATCCCCTCTTCGGGCAGCCCCGACTCGGTGACGCCCAGATGGAGTGGATGTTCACAGGAACGGGCGACGATACGGGCTGCCTCGATCATCGTGTGCAGATCGAACGCCTTGACGGCGATCTTGATCGCGCCGAAGCCGGCGCTTTCGAGAAGGGCGACCTCTTTCAGGGCGGATTCGGCGAGCGCCGCCGGTGTGACGCCCCCGTGCCTGGCGGCGATTGCCGGGTCGAGGGAGCCTGCGTTGACGCCGACCCGGATCGGCACACCGCGTTCCGATGCCGCGCGGGCGACCTGCCGGACCTTGTCGGCGTCCCGGAGATTGCCGGGATTCAGCCGGAGGCCGTGAACCCCTCCCTCGAGCGCCCGGAGGGCGAGAAGATGGTCGAAATGGATGTCGGCAATGACGGGAATCGGGGCGCGTGGCGCGATCCGGCCGAGGGCGTCCGCCGCGGCCATGTCCGGGACCGCAAGACGGATGATCTCGCAGCCGGCAAGGGCAAGCCGTTCGATTTCCCGGAGCGTGGCTTCCGCATCCCGGGTGTCGGTTTTCGTCATCGTCTGCACCGTGACCGGTGCTCCTCCTCCAACCCGAACCGCGCCCAGGCGGATCATTTTCGATGTTCGACGTGCCATCGGACTCATCACGGGTGCCTCCGTTCAATAATAGCGTAAGTTATATCATCTGGAAAGGATTCCGGCCCGGTGAGCCGGGCGAGACGGTCCTGGAGTAGCCGGTGAAGGGTTTCGCCATCCGTCGTTTCCGCAGGCGGGAGGAGAACGTCGAGACCGCCGTCCGGTGCGGTTCCGAGAGCTTTTTCGAGCCCGTTGGTGGCGACGAGGAGAACGGTTCCCGGGATGGCTGGCACCTCGAGCGGGGCCACAAGAGCCGCTTCCGGCAAACCGAGCGGAACGCCCTGCTGTCCGTTGGGGACCGGGGCCGTGGCGCTGCCATACAGGCGGGGCGGAGGATTGCCGGCGAGGGAGAGGCGGATGCCCGCCGCACCGGGTTCGATCAGGGTCATGGCCGTGCGCAGCGGGGGCGTGGAAAACCTGCGGAGGTTCTCGTGGACGGCCCGGACCCGGTCGCGGGGCGGGGCGGCGCGAAGGGCCGCGCTCGTGACGTGGAGGGTGACGGCGGCGGCGATTCCCTGATGAAACGCGTCACAGACGGCGAGGAACGGGGCGGCCGGATCCGTTTCGACGATGATCAGATCCCCCTTCATCTCGCGGGCGAGAGAAGAATACAGAATGATATTGTAATCTCCGATATAACAGCGCTCGGGGGCGCTGCGAAGTTCGGCATACAGCCGCTCGGCCCATTCGAGTTCGCGAGCCGCCCGGTCATGCCGGACGAGCCCCTCGAGCAGGGACAGGGTGTCGAGGACGGGGATCAGTTCATGGCACAGGCCGGTCACGAGGCTGCGCTCCTGGTCGGTGTAAGGAAGGCGGCCCGGTTTGGGGGCGAGCAGGAAAACCCCCTGGGCGGCCGATTCCCGGCGGATCTGGAAGGCCCAGTGGAATCCGTGATCGCGCCAGGAGGCATACAAACCAGCCTGGAGGCGGGGATCGTCGCTCGCGGCTTCGAGAACGGCGTCGATCTCTTCGGCGGGCGGCCACGCCGAGGGAAGGTCGGCCGGGAGCTGGGGGGAGCCGGCCGGCCAGACCCGGATGATTCCTCCCGGCATCACCACGGCCGCCTGCTGGAACCCGAGCACGGGATGGAGTTCGTGCAGCAGAGTTTCCATGACGGTTTCGGGGGTGGAGGCGCGTCGCATTGCGGCCAGCACGTGACGGATCACCCCGGCGGTGTCGAACGAACGCCGGCCGAACACCCGGTCGACCCCGGCCACGATCAGGTCTTTCAGGGGAGAAAAGACCGCGGCGATGACGAGGGTCGAGACCACGGTCGCGGTGCCGCCGGAGATGTTCAGCCAGCTTTGGAGGCCGTTCTCGAGCAGTTCGAGAACTCCGGCCAGGGCCGCGGTCAGCAGCGTGTACACGAGGCCGATCGAGAAGAACATGTCGATCTCCAGCAGCTTGTACCGGAGGATCGCATACCCGAGAATGCCGGCCATCGCGATGCCGAGCAGCGGAAACAGCCCGTAGGTATACATCGTCTGGCCGTGCAGATAGATGCGGCCGAGAGCCACGAACAGCGAGCCCGCCGCCGCCGGAAGCACGAATGCGGCGAAGGTGTACCGCAGCCGCCGTTCCTGGAAATCCGTTTCAAGGCTTGCGCGGGCGAGTCCGAGGGTGCGCATCGCGAGCAGCAGATACCCGACGATGACGATCTTGACGGGATACTCGAATCGGCCCAGCGAGATCACGAAACCGCCCTCGACCGGCTCGGCCGTCGCGATCAGATGCCCCGACCAGAGCAGGAGAGGCAGAACGATGCCGGGCAGGAAGACGGCCGTGCGCATGGCGGACGACCCGAGCTGCCAGGCGGATTCGAGGCGACGCGGGAACAGCGCGGTGAACAGGGCGAACATCGGCGGCAGCAGCAGCATCGGGGTGATCAGGAGGTGCAAAAGCCATCTCGGGGGGGCGCCGACCCCCGGAAGGGCGCCCGGTGCGATGCTGGGGGTGCCGATGCGGATCAGAAGAAGCTCGGCGAAGGACCAGACGAAAAACAGCAGCAGCAGAACGCTGAAACACTGATTCACGGGACGCCGCGGCGCGCGCATCAGCACCAGAACGCCAAGGCCGAGATGGACGGCCATGGCGAGGCCGCTCAGCAGCGTTGCCGTGAGCATGGCCCGCCCTACCGGAACTTCCAGCCGGGCTGCATGATGCGGGAATGGGCCGTCCGCAACGTGACCGAGGTCGTGAGGCTGAGTTGTTCGCGATTCTGCTTCGCCCGCATCCGGATGCGCATGAACGAGATGCGTTTCCGCTGGTCCGAATCGTTCGATTTCATATCGAATGGTTCGAAGGTGCAGGGGCCGCCTTCCTCAGCCGGGAGCTGCTCATAGTAGGGGAAGAACAGCTCCGGCTCGATCTGCTCAGCGGAAAAAATCTCGACCGGCTGTTCACCGCGTTCGGCCCGGTATAGGGCCCACTTTCCGCCTTTCGGCTCGAGTTCATACTCGACGGTGGTCAGGGCCGCATCCCCCGTCAAGTCCTCGTCCTCCTCGCCCACCCGGAATCGCGCGATCCTGAGACGGCCGGGACCGACCTCGAGCACCTCGTTGGCGCACCGCAGATCGTTGACGAGGCGCTCCATCTTGCGCCGCATCTCGGACTGGAGGGTGAGCCGGACGGTGCCGCGACTGGCCGTCGAAAGGCCCGTCGTCTGCAGCAGATACAGCACGCCGCCGACGAGCACCGTCAGCGCCATGCCCATCAACAGTTCGACCAGGGTGAAGCCATGCAGGGAACGCGATTTCCGTTTCATCGGTGTTGTCCCACGAGAGTCACGACTTCGGCGAGACGGCGCTGGTGCTCGTCGTACACGCGCACCGTCACCTTCTTCAGCCGCGCCGGAACGGCCGTGTCGTATTTTGCGTCGACATCCATGACCCGACGGTAGTTCTTCACGTCTTCCGGATACAGTTCGATATCACGGAGGAACGCGGGGCGGTACAGGGATTTCAGCCGTCGGAAGGTTTCGATATGCGGCTCCTGTGCGGATGTCTCTGCCGTGAAAACATCGGAAAAAACCTTCTCGAACTGCTCGCGGCTTTCGAATGCCTCATCGAAGTCGGGGCGGTCGCGGAACACCGTCGAGAAGTTCTCGTAATCGGATTTGACGAGGTGAAACGGCAGGGAACGGATTTCCTCGATCTTTTCCCGGGCGAGATTATAGGCAATGATATGTTCCACGTTTTCGGTGCTGCCCTGCATGCCGAACACGAACATCCGGGTGAACGGCAGGGCGACCAGCCCGACCAGCATCATCACCATCAGGATCTCGACCAGCGTGAACGCGCGACGGAACAGGTTCATGACGCGCCTCCGGCCAACTCGATCTCGGCAAGGACGACACGGTTGCGCCCCTCGGCCTTGGCTTTGTACAGAGCCTTGTCGCACTCGGAGATCAGGGCTTCCATCGTCATGCGGCGCTCGCGCACCGATGTGACGCCGATCGATACGGTCACGTTCAGCTCGTTCCCTTCGGCTGAGCAGGTTGCATCGGCAATCGCCTTCCGGATACGCTCGGCGACGATGACGGCATCTTGCAACGAGGTCTGGGGGAGGATCACCGCGAGCTCCTCGCCTCCATACCGACCGGGGGTGTCGATGGCCCGGATGTTCTCGAGGATGCGCTGGGAGGTTTCGCGCAGAACGAGATCCCCGACCTGGTGGCCCCACGAGTCATTGAACCGTTTGAAATGGTCGATGTCGAGCATGAGCAGGGCGACGTCGGTACGGTAGCGGCGCGCCCGGGCAATCTCCTTCTCGAGGCTGGCCAGGAAGAACCTGCGGACATACAGATGCGTGAGACCGTCCGTGATGGCCTGCTCGAACAGCCTCTGTTTCTCGATGATCAGACTCAGGTGGTGACGGAGGGTCTCGATGAAGCTTCGCTCGTCCCCGGTGAAGGCCTCGATCGCCGCCGGCTGAGGCCCGGGCGGGGCGAAGATCAGATACAGTCCGCCGAAATCCTGTTCCTCGAAGAACAACGGGATGCCCAGAACCGTTCCGGCCTCGCCGGGCAGCTTCATGAGCGTGTTCACCCGGGTTTGCAGCGCCAAGGAAACGGCTTTCCGGATGACCTCGCCGGCCGCCTGGCCGCGGGCTTCGGCGAGATTCGGCTTGCCGTCGCTTCCGTCGATCCAGGCGGTGCCGCAGTCGGCCGCTGCGAGGTGATCCCGGAGGTGCCGGGCGGCGAGCGCGAAGACTTCACGCTGGTTCGTGACGGTCGATGCCTTCTGGGTGAGGGTGTACAACACCGTGAGCTCGGTGAGGCGGCTGCGGAGCCGTTTGGTCATCTCGTTGAAGGCCCGTGAGAGGTCTCCCAGTTCGTCGCGTTCGAGCACCGGCAATGTTCTTGTCAAATCCCCGGCCGCGATCGCACGGGTGCCGAGGGAAAGGCTGCTGATGGGATCGACCACGCCCCGGATCAGGAGCGTCACCAGCAGGAGAGAGCCGCAGATACTCACCAGCAGGGCCGCGAGAAGGCTTCCATAGGCGCGTTCCAGGGGGGCCGTGACAGTTTGCCAGCCGATGCCCGCTCCAAGGTAATACCCGTCGAGATTTTTTCCGGATGTCAGGGCGGCAAGGAGGGGCCGCTTCTCGTCAGAAATGCGCTCGGCCACGGGATTCTCCCGCAACTGGGCAATTGAGACGAGCGGCAGCAGGTTTGCCCGCAGGATTGGGTTCAGCGTGGGGATCGTGACCGAGATGTCCTCCTTGGTCAGGGCGAACAGCCGCAGGTCGTCGGAACGGCCGCTCTGCTCGCGAATCGCGGCGGTGAGATACTCGGCATCCGTCGTTTCGAGATCGAGGGTGACGATGAGAGCCCTCGGATGCAGGGAAGAGCCGGCGGCCGGAGCGGCGACGGGGGGGACGAGATCGATGAAGGCGGCCGTCCTGCGCGACGTGCCCGGCCAGTTCACGGGCTGAAGAATCCCGCGGTGGGCGGCGAGCCGGGCGAGGAAATTCCGGGCCAGCGCATCGTGGCCGATCAGCTCCGTTGGTTCCCGGCCGAGCCCGCTGCCGGCTTCGATCGCCCGGCGGCCGAGTTCGCCGACGAACGCCTTCCGGCCATACTCGTCGAACAGGTGGTCCTGGTCGAACAACACGGTGCCGGACGCATCGACGAGATAAGCGCGGTGAAGTTTCCTTTCTTTATATAAAGTCAAAAATAGTTCTGTGATCGCCTTCTGATCAGAGCTGGCGAGGATCGGGTGCGTGCGCAGGCTTCTCAGCCAGGCGGCGCGTTCCCGATAAAACTCTCCGGCTCCGTCGTCGAGCCTTTTCATCTCGTTCTGCAGAAGCTGATTCGATTCGCTTTGGAGCACCTTGCCGTGGTCGAGCGAGTAGTGAAGGGCCAGAAGCGAAAGGATGGACAACGGCAGGAGCATCGAGAGACCGAACAAACCGGCGATCTTGGTCCGGAGGGAGAGGCCGGCGGTGGATGCTGCGCGGTAGACGAGGAAGAAAAGGGCGATCCCGGCGAGGAGGGACAGGGCTGCGAACGCGAGGCCGAGGCTTTCGCCGTTCTCGAGCTCGGTTCTGAAGCGCGCAGTGGAGAACAGCGTGAACAGGCTGATGGAGGAGGTGGGGGAGAACGGGAGAACGACGAGGTTCCATTCCTCGTTGATGACCGGGGATTTGGCCGTTGAACGGTACTGCTCGAACAGGGCGCTCGCCATGGAGGCGAGAGGCTTGTAGGAAATGAAGCGCTGGCCGGCATTTTCGGGATCGATGAAGCCGCTCGTCTGTTCGGGATTCGCGGTAGGATCGGCAGCGAGGATCTGGGCCAGACCCCAGGATTCGGCGAGGTTGTTCCCGGGAACGAGAATGGAGAACCCGCCGTTTTTCAGCGAACCCGAAACGAACGTGTCCCAGAAGCAGATCAGATGGCGATCTGTGCCCGTGTGCTGGTGAATCGAGCCGGGAGCGGCGGCCAGGGTGAGGTAGGGAAACGAAAGGCCGGCGAGGGGCGCTGCCGTGCGGATCGCACCCTCATTGGCGGCATTGAAGCGGGTGAACGGGGCTTCCCCGGTGACGAGAGCTTCCTGGGAAACCTCGGCATAGGCTTTGGAAAGAGCCTTGACGAACGCCTGAGCCGGGGCGGCGGCGGCGGGAAAGATCACCTGGCCTTTGCCGTCCCAGGTCAGGAATGTGCTGCCTGGGGGGAGCGAGGAGGCGAGATCGGTCGACAGAGCCGTCGTGCGGGAGAAGTCCGGCAGCTTTCTGCGGACGGCGTCGCGGTAATTCCGGGCAAGCTGCTGGATCACTTTCTCGTTGGCGGCGTTGTTCCGGAATGAGGTGAGCTCGCGGGTCAGATACTCGGTGAAGGCAGCCCGTTCGTCGCGGGAAATACTGCGCAGATACACCCGGTAGCCTTCGAACAGGATGCCGAGGGGGAGGGCGAAAAAGAGCAGGAAGGCGATGAGCCACCCGAGAAGCAGATGAAAACCGCCGGATTCCTGGGTGGACTCCGGGGGCTGCTGCTTTGACGCGGGATATATTGGCATGGAGGTGTGTTCCGTGGTATCTCAACAGATATCGTGATCCTGGAAATCTTGTTATACCATCGGGAGGATCGACATGTCCATGCGTTGCAAGGTGCTCGGAATACTTGTTTGTGGATTGATCGCCGCGACCGGCCAGCCGGCTGATGCGGTTTCCATCAGGGTCATGCAAGGTATTCCGGTCGGGGATCCCCAGCAACTCGTCGAGGAAGGGCTGCGCCTGAGCAGCGAGCAGATGCTTCGCCAGGCCTGGGAGGCCTATGAAAAGGCCGTCCGGCTCGATCCGGAAACCGTCGAAGGCTACCGCCAGCTCGGCCGGGTGTATTTCAATCTGTCCCTGATCGGTGCGGCGAACGACGATGATTATATGCGGGCGAGCGAATATGCGCGGCTGATCGGGGCGAAAGCCCCCGAGTCGGCGGATGCCCACCACATCATGGGCATGGTTCTGTCGGGGAAGGGCGCATATCTGGATGCGCTCGACGAGCTCAGGCTTGCCCTGCACCTCAACCCGGCGAACGAGTTGATCCTGTGCGACATCGCCTCCATTCATCTGGCGCTTCATCAGCCGGATGAGACGGTCCGGCTGCTCGAAGGCAAGACTCTGCGTCGCGGCTGGTCCTACTACATCCTCGCGATGGCCTGGCTCCAGAAGGGCGAACGCGGCCGCGCCTGGATGAATCTGCTCAAGGCTCGCCGCCAGGGCTTCTCCGGCTACTGGGTCGATACCACCCTCGACATGCTGCGCCGGGATCTCGGTTTCCAGGAGTGATGTTCCCGCGTCTGCGGAAACAAGCGCTGCGCCTCATGGAAGCGCAGGGGGGATGATGCCGTCGAAGTGACGGAACGGAGCGTTCCGGGGGGCGGTGCGGCCCCGCATGTCCGTATCCGTGCCCCGCTCAGGTGAAGATGTTGCGCCAGATGAACAGCACGAACAGCAGGGCGCCGACAGCCATCAGCAGGGTCGTCATCGGATTGCGGGCATAGTGGTATTTGAAGCTCTCGATCAGCGTCGGCTCGTAGGCAACCCACCGCAACAGGTTGTCGGCGTGTGTTTTATATTTTGGTATATTCATGAACTTGCTGTTCGTATACGCCGTGAACTGGAACTCGTGGTACCGGAAGGTGACCGAGCTGTCGCCACCGATCAAGCCGTGGAGATTGCAGTACCAGTCAAAGTTCGACGGATCCTTGAACACCAGGTAGTATTCACAGTCGGCCGTCGGCGGCTTGGGCTGCTCGGGAAGATACTTGTTGGTGAGGATCATCGTATAGACATCCTGCATTTTGCCCCACGTCGGGAACTGGGTGGTGCCTGCCTTGATCGCGTTATCCACGGCTTCGCGAAGCTTGCCCAGATTGGCGCGGCAGGTTTTCGCAAGTTCGAATCCCGGTTCGGCCGCATCCAGGGACGGGTGCGGAAACAGGAAAAAGACCAGGCTGAGAGCAAGGGCAAAGGCCAGACGACGGTTCATTCCCATAGCAGCAATCACCTCAACGACAGGGGATGGATCTTCTTTTGCCCATTCTACATCACTGATTTCCCGAGCGCACCTCTCTTGCACCGTTCCGCTTGATTTCCCGCCTCCGCGTGAGGTAGACTTTGCCACGGCAATCGTTGCCTTCGCGCCTATAGCTCAGGTGGATAGAGCACAGGATTCCTAATCCTGGTGCCCCTGGTTCGAGTCCAGGTAGGCGCAGCCTGTAGAGCCGCTGCGGATCAACATCCCGGCGGCTTGTTTTTTGAGCGTCTCACGCGGGATCGAACGGAATTGCGAGACGCGCATCGAACCGTTCCCGTCGACACGCAGGGCATTCCCGGACTCCAGGATGAATATCCGTTCCGGTGACGCGAGCAATCGGCGGGGTACCGGTGGGGTTGACGGAGTCGGGGATCGTGCGTAGAATGGAAGGTGATTTTCTGCCGCATGTTGCGGCCGTTTCATCACTTCGGAGGTGATTCCATGATCCGATCCGTCGGCAAGATGCTCGTGGCCGGACTGTTCGTGACGATTCCGGCGCTCTGCTCCGCCCAGGAAGCGAATCCGGGACAGACCGGGCAGGCTGCGATTCCGCCCGCACCTCCCGCCATCGAGGATCCCGCGGAGAATCCCGCGAGGGAAGGCTTCGTTCCGCAGTGGAAGATCGGCGACCAGTGGATTCTCGAGGCGACCTACCGCGACCAGCGCGCCCCGGGCGAGGTCTGGATGACCCCGATCCGCTGGACGTTCCATGTGAAGGCGAAGAAAAACATCCATCGCACGGATTGTTACGTGCTGCATATCTATCCCAAAAAGAGCCGTCTCAAGATGCAGGCGATCCTGTATCTCTCGGTCCGGGATCTCCGCCCCATGCGTGTCATCGAGATTTTCCCGACGGCGTTCGGGGTGAAAAGCCGCGAAAAACCCGTCGACCCTTTCCATGCCGAGCCCCTGATCGGCGACGATACGCTCGTTCCGTATGATCTGCCGGTCTTCCCCCTGATGCGAACCGTTCTTCAGCGGGCGGATGGCTTCGGAGCCTATGCGGCCCCCGAGCCCAAGGTATACGAGAAGATCCGCAAGGTTGCCGGCTTCAGCTTCAAACGGGAAATGCGCCAGACCGACGCGAAGCCCGACCGTCAGCATGCCGACGCGTTCGCGGCCTACCGGCTGGGCGGGGAAACCTTCCAGGTCGAGCTTGCCGATTCCCGCCTCGGAACGGCGCAGACCCAGCTCTGGCAGGAAGGATCGCCCTGGGCAATCTCGACCGAGAGCCGGAACCGGCGCGTTCGCCTGGTCCCGCCCGCGGCTCCCGAGACCCTGCCGGTTCTCCCCAGCGTCACCGACGACTCGAAGGAGGGTGAAGAATGATGAATCTCCGAACGCTGCTCGCCGCCGCTCTCTTCGCGCTTCCGCTGCTCTCCACGGTTCCCGCCGTCGCCGAAGACGGTTCGGCCCGCGGAGAGATCAAACCCGCTCCCTGGTCCGGAGACTGGTGGTCCCGCAAGCGCGGGCTTCTGGTCATGGGGTGGAACGGTCACCAGCCGTCCCCCTTCGGCCGATATGATGCCTACGTGCAGAGCCGGACCGGGCGGAATCCCGGAGCGCACGCCTGGGAATCGAATGTCAATAACACCCACTATAATCCCCGCGCCGAGGACTGGGAAGGCCACTGCAACGGCTGGGCCGCCGCGGCCATGCTGACGCCCGAGCCCCGCGAACGCAAGATCCGGAACGGGATCGCGTTCGAAACCTCGGACCAGAAGGGCCTGCTCAGCGAGCAGTACATGAATACCTACTGCATGTTTTACGGCAACCGGAACTGGGGCAACCCCGGTGACGACCCGCAGGACATCTACCCCGACGAGTTCCACCGCCTGCTGCTCGAATACATCCAGAGCGGCAAGAGCGCCATGATCTGCGACACCACTCCCGACCGCCAGGTCTGGAACTACCCCCTCTACAAGTTCGAATCCAGCTGGAGTTCCGGCTGGCTCGATCAGAGCAAGCTGAAAGTAAAGACTACCGTATATTATGTCGACGACGGGGTCTCGGTCGACTACCTCGGAACGAAATGGTTTTCCACGACCTATACCTACAACCTCTTCGTCGACGGCAACGGGAACATCACCGGCGGGGAATGGACGGGTCAGAGCCGTGACACCCACCCGGACTTCGTCTGGGTGCCCACGGGCGATGCTCCGAATCCTCCCAACACGGTCCAGGAAAATCCCAACCTCGATCCCAAATTCATCCGTGAGATCATCCAGGGCCCCGCGAACGTCACAGCCCGGGCCGGGGATGCGATTCCCGAGCCCGAGACGGTGATGATGGAGGCCGGGCTCGATCCCACCGAACTCTTCTGAAACGGAGCTCCGACGACCATTGCGGGGAACGGCGACCGGCCGTTTCCCGCTTGTCATTCCAAGACAGCATGATGA
>Ga0116157_10002750_pt1 | contig 17107 bp, 14 predicted proteins | sample AD_UKC048_MetaG_FD_89882 | JGI IMG/M metagenome (GOLD analysis project Ga0116157, IMG submission 89882) | Active sludge microbial communities of municipal wastewater-treating anaerobic digesters from USA - AD_UKC048_MetaG | ecosystem: Engineered > Bioreactor > Anaerobic > Digestate | place: USA...
ATTCCGGCACGCCGTTAACCTCACGCGAAATAGAAGAACACTGTGAACACAAGATCCACGATGATAATCATGAAAATCGACGTGACCACGGACGAAGTGGTCTGCTCGACCGCGACCTCCTCGCCGTAGGGGCCCAGGCCGCCGGACATTACCACGCTCGGCTTCTCCTCGGGCTTTAGCTCGGCATCCTCCATGGCCACGTAGGTCTCGGCGGCGCCGAACTCCGGCGTCTCGAGCGCCAGGGCGGACGGCCCGACCGACGCGGGTACCAGGATCTCGCCCTCGGCCAGGCTGGTCGCGGGGATATCGTGGACCGGGGCGCTCAGGCCGGCCAGCATGACTTCGGGTATCTCGTCGGCCTCAAGCTCGGGCCAGGCCAGCTCGAGACCGAGCCTAGCTTGACCGAGCGACGGCGCGGCTCGGGCGAAGGCTTCGGCCCTCTCGGCGTCCGGGACGGCCGGGTCGTACATGGCGTACGACCCGTCGAACGACGCTCGGGACGGCGAGTTCAGCGCCAGGGCGCTGGCACTCTCGGACGAGGGGGCCATAGGGTCGCGCAGGTCGGCGCTAGCCTGCGGCTTGTATCGCTCGGGTACGGCCAGCGCGAAGGCCGCCGCCCTGGCCTCGGAGACGGTCACCGGGTCGGCCAAGGCTATGGCCGGAACGCGTAGCGCAGGGGCGGATGGGCCGCGCACGGCCACGTCCGGCCTGGCGGCCGGCGATTCGTAGCGCTTCGGGGTAGCGCCGACCGCGACGCGTAGCGGCGTCTCGTCCGGCACGGGCAGCGACATCGCCACCGCCTCCGGAGCGGTCGCGGCAGGAGCCTCGGGAGCCGACTGTGGCGTAGCCACGGGCGCCGCGACGGCTGCCTTGGTTGTCGGCCCTTCTGGCTCGGGCAGCTGAGGCAACACGATCGTACGGACCGGCCTCGGCTTCGACGAGGCGAGCGATTCGGGCGTTTCCTTGCCGATCGGCTTAGGTTCGGCTATGGCCACACGGCTGGAGGCGGGAGCCACGGCGGGAGCCTCGCGGCCAATGGCCGAAGGCGCGGCTACGTGAGGCGGAGCCGAGGCGACGGCCGGGGCCGCGGCTTGAGGCCGAGCCTCTGCTGCGGCGGTAGGCGAAACCGGGATCGCCGGAGCAGAGACTGCCGGGGCGGGGGGTTCGGCGACGGTCGGGGCGGCCTTGACCGGAGTCTCGGGCTGGACGCGGACGGCGGATACCGCCGGCTGCCTGGAGGTGGACGGGGCCGCGGGAGCCAGCTCGTAGCCGAGGCGCCTGAGCTCGGCGGCCGCCAGGAGACGCGGATTGATGTCCGGATCCATCGAAGCGCTCGTCCCGGCGGAGGGGGCGAGCTCGACGGCGCTCCGCGGCTCCGAGGCCCTGACCCTCGTCACGCCGCCGCGCTGCAGGCCGAGCGCCTCCGCGGCCTCGACGGACAGCATCATGAAGACGCCGGAGCTCTCGAGGCCGCGCGTCACGATCACCGTGACCGAGCGTCCGTTCTCGAGATTAACCACATCGATGGAGGTATTACGCGCGAAGGAGTTGCACGCGGCGTAGTAGCCCGACGAAGGGAAATCCCCGTAGGCTCCCATCATCGCGCTGCCTTCCCATGACGAAGCCGACGCGAGGGCGACGAGCGCCGCCAGGCCGAGCGTCAACGCGATATTATGCCTCTTCATATCCGTCATCCCCCCGCGAAACGCTAAGGCTCCGCAACGCGCCGCCGCAGGCGGCCGAAATGGCCGATCCGACGGCCATGCACGCTTTCTCTATATCGATGCTCGCCTTGGAGACGGGCGTAGCCGCCGGAACCTTCCCTCGCGATACCTCGGCGCCGTCGGGTACCCTGAGTATCCTGTAGCTGCAGGCCGGCACGACCGTTTCAGGCGCGTACTCGGCCAGTACCAGGATGACGAAGTCGACGAACCCCTCGACAGCGTCGGCTCCCGGAGAGAACGCCTCGAACGACGCGTCGTCGCCCGGGGCCGGCCTGGCGTTCGTAGCGATAAAACCGGACTCGAATAGGCCGTCGAGCATACCGGCGATGACGTGCTCGGAGGATAGCGACGCCGGTCCGTCGGGTTCGACGCCCCGCTCCATAACGGAGACCTCGATGGTCTGCGCGACCAGGCGAGGGGCGGCCGCCGCCAGGGCGAAAAAAGCCGCAATCGCGAGTCTTCTCATCGTTCGCATCCTTTTCTTCTTGGAATATCGGCCAGACGGACGACATGATTTAGGCGTATCGTCGATACGGGGCTCAGCCTTGTCGGCCCTCTCCCCTTCGTGCTAGCCTCGGGAGGGTTCGTTCATCGGGCGGAACGGCGATCACGGAGGAGCGATGGAGTATTTCGCCGTACAGGTATGGACCGGCAAAGAGGATGAGTTCGCCGACGCGCTATCGGCCGATCCGCGCGTCGAGGCCAAGGCTATGGTGCCCAAGCGGGCCCTCGAGATACGGCGGGCGGGCAAGGTACGGCGCGAGGAGCGCCCCCTCTTCCCGGGCTACGTCTTCATCGCGACCGACGCCGATCGCCTGAGCGACGACCAGCGCTGGTTATTGCGTGGCTCGAGGAACTTCGTACGGGCGCTCCCGAACAACGCCGAGCCGAGGCCGGTCAAGGAGAAGGACCGGAGGCTACTCGCCCACTTCATGTCGTTCGGGAAAGTTGCCGATATATCGAAGGTACGTTTCGACGCGGACGATCGCATCGTCGTCGTCGAAGGCCCGCTCAAGGGGCTCGAGGGCCTGATCGTCAGGGTCGACGCGCGCAAGCGCCGGGCCAAGATACGCCTGGACATGTGCGAGAACTCGTTCCTCGTCGACATGGGTTTCGAGATACTCGACCGGGCGGCGAAAGGAACCGAGGGCAGCGATGGAGATGAATCCCGACAACCCTAGGATATACATCATCGGCGCCGGCTTCGCCGGACGCGCGATCGCGCGGGAGATCCGGGCCAAGGCGGTCCTCGGCACCATCGTCGCCTTCCTCGACGACGACGAGGGCAAGCTAGGCAGGCGCGTCGACGGCGTGCCAGTACTCGGCCCCATCCGCGACGTGGTCAGGCTGCTTGCGAGGGAGCCGGCCGACGAAGCCATCATCGCCATGCCAAGCGCACCGAGGGAACTGTTGCGCGAGCTGTACTTCACGCTCAAGCACGCGGGCTTCGCGCGGATACGCATACTCCCGGATGTAGCGCAGATAGTCGAGGGCGATGCCCACCTCGTCCAGGCCCGCGAGATAGACCCACAGGACCTGCTCGGGCGCAGCCCCGTCTCGATAGGACTCAAGAAGAGCATCGAGTGGTTGGCCGGAAAGCGCGTGATCGTCACCGGGGCCGGCGGTTCGATAGGCTCCGAGCTCGCGAGGCAGCTCCTGTCGGCCGGAGTCGAGCGCCTGTACCTGTTCGGCCACGGCGAGAACTCGATCTACCAGATAGACCGCGAGCTCAGGGGCCTCCAGTCGGGAGGCGTCGGCGTGTCGACGGCCATTGTCCCCGTGATAGGAGAGCTCAAGGACCGCGACTACATGACCGACGTTTGCCGCAGGCTCAAGGCCGACGTCGTGTTTCACGCCGCCGCGTACAAGCACGTCCCGATGATGGAGGCCAACACGGTCGCCGCCATCGAGAACAATGCGTTCGGCACCCGGAACCTCGTAAGCGCCTGCCTCGCGTCCGGCGTCAAGCGTTTCGTGCTCGTCAGTACCGATAAGGCGGTCGAGCCGCTGTGCGTCTACGGCGCCTCGAAGTTCCTGTCGGAGCGCCTCGTGCTCGACGCGCAGGATCGGGCCGGGGCCGGGGAGCACTACATGGTCGTACGCTTCGGCAACGTGCTCGGTTCGCGCGGCTCCATCCTGCCCCTGTTCAAGGGCCAGGTCGAGCGCGGCGGCCCGGTAACCGTCACCGACCCCGCCGCCAGCCGATACTTCATGACCATCCCCGAGGCCTGCTCCCTCGTGCTCAAGACCGGCGGCGTCGGCTTGGGCGGCGAATCGTACCTCCTGGACATGGGCGAGCCCATACTGATACGCGAGCTAGCCGAGCAGGTCATACGCTTCTCCGGCCTCAGACCCTACGATGACATCGCCATCGAGTACATCGGGCTCAGGCCCGGCGAGCGCCTCGAGGAGCGGCTGTACTCGCCCGACGAGAGCCTCGCCGCTACGGAATTCCACAAGATCAACCGCCTGGAGCGGCATGGGCCCCGCTTCGACCTCGAGGCTGCCATGCGCGCGCTCGAGCCGATATGCTTCAGGAGCGACGATAGGCCGGACGCGTACCGTAACCGCAGGCGTCTTCGGGCCGCGCTCAGGTCCTTCATACCCACGGTAGAGGAGCTTCCCGATGAACCCGAATACTGACTTCATCCCGTTCGCGCGGCCGTCGATCGGTCCCGAGGAGGAGGAAGCCGTCCTCCGCGTGATGCGCTCGGGCTGGCTTACCACCGGGGCCGAGGCGCTGGCCTTCGAGAAGGAATTCGCGGACTTCGTCGGCGCGCCCCGCGCCCTGGCCGTCAACTCGGCCACGAGCGGCCTGCACCTGGCGCTCGAGGCGCTCGGCATCGGCCCGGGCGACGTCGTCGTCACCAGCCCCTACACCTTCACCTCGAGCGCCGCCGTGATACGCCACCTGGGCGCGGAGGTGGCCTTCTGCGACGTGGCGCCCGGATCGTACAACATCGACTCCGACGCGCTCGGCAGGCTCCTGGCGACGACCAAGAACTGCCGGGCGATCGTCGCCGTCCACGTCGGCGGGCTGCCCTGCGACCTTCGCGCCCTGCGCGCCTTAGCCGATCGCTACGGCTGCGCTCTCGTCGAGGACGCGGCCCACGCCTTCCCGTCGAAGACCGCCGATGGCTACGCCGGCGCGATAGGCGACGTGGGCGTCTACTCGTTCTACGCCACCAAGACCATCACGACCGGCGAGGGCGGCATGCTCGTCACGCGGGACGGGCGCCTGGCGGCCCGCGCCGAGAAGATGCGTATGCACGGCTTCGACCGGGCGGCCTGGGACCGTTATACCGCCAAGAAGGCGTCCTGGCGCTACTCGGTCGTCGAGGCCGGCTTCAAGTACAACCTACCCGACCTGCTCGCCGCGATCGGACGGGTTCAGCTGACCAAGGCCGAGCGCTTCCTCGAGGAGCGACGGGCGATCGCGGCCCTGTACGACGAGGCCTTCTCGGGTGTTCGAGGGCTCGAACTTCCGCCGAGGGGCGATGGGCACGCCTGGCACCTATACTCGCTGCGTACCCTGCCGGAGCGCGGAGGCCTAGCCAGGGACGAGTTCATCGAGTCGCTCGCCGAGCGGGGCGTCGGCACGTCGGTCCATTTCATCCCGCTCCACACCATGCCCTACTACGCGGGGCGCTACGGCCTCGAGCCGGGATCCATGCCCAACGCCATGGCCATGTTCGAGCGCACCCTCAGCCTGCCGATCTGGCAGGGCATGGGACTCGACGCGGCGCGGCGCGTCGCCGACGCCGTCCTAGCCGTCGCGGAGGCGCTGCACGCATGAGGACGGCCCGGGCGAGCGACCTCTCGATGGTAGGGCGCCTGTCGGATTTCCCTCTCCTCGACGCGGTCTACGTCGGGACGGTGCGCTCGCCCGTATCGAGGGGAGCCATACGATCCATCAGCGTGCCGCACCTGCCACGCGGCTACCGGAGCGTCACGGCGGACGATATCCCAGGCTCGGCCCGTATCGACAGTATAGGCGCCTCGGTGCCCGTCCTGGCCTCGGGGCGCGTCGCGTACCGCGGCGAGCCGGTGGCGCTGATCGTCGGGCCGGACCGGCTCAGGGTAGCCGAGGCCGTATCGATGACGGCGGTACGCGTCGACGAGGAGCCGGCGTCGTTCGGATACGAGGCCTGCGAGTCGAGGAGACTCGTCGCCGCCTACTCGACCGATAGCGGCTCCGTCGACGCGGCGCTGGCCAAGGCCGCCCGGGTGGTCGACGGAGAATACAGGATGGGTCCGCAGGACCATTACTACCCGGAGCCCCAGGGCGCCGCGGCCGGCTTTGACTACGACAAGCTGATCGTTTTCTCGTCGACTCAATGGCCCTTCCAGGCCAGGGACGCCGTCGCCCAGGCGCTCGGAGTCAGGAAGGATGAGGTGGTGGTCCGGACCACGTCGCTCGGCTCCCACCTGGACGGCAAGCTATGGTACCCGTCGCTCCTGGCCTGCCACGCGGCGATCGCTGCCAGGCTGAGCGGCAAGAACGCGCTCCTGCTCCTATCGAGGACCGACGACTTCATGTACACGACGAAACGGGCGCCGACCCTCGTCTCGTACCGGGCCGGACTCGACGAGGCTGGCAAACTCGTAGCGATGGACGCGAGCGTGATGATCAACGTCGGCGCCTACGCGCCGTTCGGCGCGGAGCTGGTCGAGCGGGCCGCCAAGGCCGTCGCCGGCGCCTACGCCTGCCCATCCCTGCGCGTCGCGGCCCGGGCGGTCTCGACGGACCTGCCGCCGATGGGCGCCTTCATGGGGCTCGGCACCGGGCCGGTAGCCTTCGCCGTCGAGCGCCTGGCCGAGGACCTGGCCGACGCCGCCGGTATGGATCCATACGAATGGCGCGCCATGAACGTGGCCAGGCGCGGCGACCAGACGCTCGGCCCACCGCTCAGGAAGGGCGCGCCGCTCGATGCGGTCTGCGACAGGCTGCTCGCCATCAGCGACTACCCGCGCAAGCGATCGTCGTTCGAGCTGATACGCAAACGACGCCCCGACCCGTCGTCCCCGCCCGGCTACGGCATCGGGCTGGCCTTCGGCCCTCAGCGGCCGGCCACGGCGCTTTCCTGCCGCGACGCCCAGGCTCCCTCGGTCGAAGTGACCCTGTCGAAGGACTCGACGCTGACCATCCGCTCGAGCGTGGCGTCGGGCTCGGGCGCCGTGACGAGGATCTGGAAGCGGATAGCCGCGACGTCCCTCGGACTCTCGCCCGAGGCGGTGGAGGTCGCGACGCCCAGCACCGACGAGGTACCCGACTCGGGGCCGAACGTGTTCTCGCGGCGGATCGGCGTCGTGACGAGGCTGATAGGCTCCGCCTGCGACGGTCTGGCCTCCAAGCGCTTCAGGGAAGCGCTGCCGATCACCGTCAGGAAGTCGCAGCGGGCTAGGTCCGCCAAGGCCGCGCCCGAGTCGCCCCTCGACGACGCGTCATGGGGCGCCGCCGTCGTAGAGCTTGAGCTCGACCCGGTGGACGCCGCGCCGACGGTACGCGGCATCTGGCTCGTGGCGAAGGCGGGCCGCATCCTGTCGCGCGAGGACGCCGCAGCGGCGCTCGAGCGCGACGCCGCCGTGGCGCTCGGGCTTTGCGTCGCCGAGTGCCTCGACCTGTCCGACGGGCCGGCTGATCCTGGCGACCTCAGGCGATACGGCCTCTGGCGGATCAAGGACGCACCTCCCATTCAGGTGGAGTTCGTCGACGACGACGCCGAGCCCAAGGGCATAGGCGAGCTGGCCTACTCGCTCGTACCCGCCGCGTTCGCCAACGCGCTGAGCCAGGCGCTCGACTCGCCGTGGAACGCGTTGCCGACCTGTCGCCGATCGGAGGGCGTCGACGATGATAGTTGAATTCATCCTGAATGGAGAGGACGTCAGCCTGAAGGCCGACCCCCTCGAGCGGCTATCCGATCTCCTACGCGAGCGCTTCGACCTGACGAGCCTTATGAGCGATTGCCGCGAGGGCGTCTGCGGCAAGTGCGTCGTCTTCCTCGACGGGCTCCTGGTCAATTCCTGTATGGTACCCGCCTTCAAGGCGAGGGGCACCGAGGTCGTCACCTACGAGGGCTTCAAGAGCACCGAATCGTTCGCGACCGTCGAACGCTCCTTTCGCGAGGCGGGGGCCGAGCTATGCGGCTTCTGCGACTCGGCGCTGTTCATGGCCGCCGGCTCGTTGATCGAAGCGACCGTCCGCCCCTCCGAGGAGGAGATCATGGAGGTACTGTCCTCGGTATACTGCCGTTGCGTCACGCCGTCGCGAGCCCTCGGGGCGGTCAAGGCGGCGCTCGAGTCGAGCCTCGGAGGGAAGTACGGCCGTGCGCGTTGACGATGTATCCGCGCCCCAGACGATAGCGGAGGCCGTCGCCGTATTGAAGCGTCAACCCGGCGCGCTGCCCTGGGCGGGCGGCACGCTGATACTGACGTCCCGCGGTAGCGATGGCGCCCCGGTCTCGGTGCTCGACCTCGGTAGGATACCCGAGCTGAGGGCCGTCAGCCGCTCGGACCGCTACCTGGAACTAGGCGCCTGCGTCAGGCTGGCGACGATACAGGCCCTGCCGGGGAGCCTAGCGCTCCAACCCCTGCGAGACGCCATCGGGCTCGTCGGCACGGCTACAGTACGCAATCTGGCCACGCTCGGCGGTAACGTCGCCTCGCGCGACTCGTTCATGACCTGTTTTCCGTCCCTGGCCTGTATGGACGCGACCGTGGAGCTCCGCGACGCCTCGGGCTCGCGCTGGACCGGCATCCACTCCCTCGTCGACGGTTCCGGGCGACCGGCCTTCCCGGCCGCTACCCTGCTGACCCGGATACGCATTCCTACCGCCCCCTGGGACGCGTTCGCGCTCCACCGGCTCGGCGAGCCGACGAAGGGGGACGCCTTCGCGTCGACCTTCGCCGCCGCCGCCCGTTTCGAGAAAGAGACCATATCGGAGCTGCGGCTCATAGCGTCGGGGAGGACGCTGGCGCGCGACCGCGCCCTCGAGCTTTCGCTGATAGGAAAGAGGTTGCCGTTGACCGTAAAGGACGTCGAGGAGGCCCAGGAGGCCGCGCGCGAACAGGCGATCGAGGCTGGTTTCCCGGCCAGGCTGGCCGAACGCTTCGGCGCGTACGTCATGTCGTTCCTGGCCAACGTCCAGGAAGGCGGGAGATGAACGGCTCACTATATTTGGTGCCGGTGCCGATAGGCGACGGCGACCCGGCGGACGAACTGGCCCCGAGGGTACTCAGGATAGCGGCCGGCATTCGCGACTTCGTCGTCGAGAACGAGCGCAGCGCCAGGCGCTTCCTATGCCGCGTCATGGCGCAGGACGCCCTCGATGCGTCGCGCTTCGGCGTGCTGGACGAGCATACGCGGCCCGAGGATGTGCGGGCGCTGCTGGCGCCCCTGCTGGCCGGGCGGGACGTGGCCATACTGTCGGAGGCCGGTAGCCCCTGCGTCGCCGACCCGGGAGCGGCCCTGGTGGCGGAGGCAGCCGAGGCGGGGATCAGAGTCGTCCCCCTGCCCGGCCCGAGCTCGATCCTGATGGCCGTCATGGCCTCGGGCCTCGGGGGCCAGCGCTTCGCGTTCGCCGGCTATCTACCGCCAGACCAGGCCGGCAGGGAGGCCGCCCTGCGCGCGCTCGAGGCCGACTCGAGGCGGCAGGGTTCGACGCAGGCCTTCATCGAGACGCCATACCGCAACGACGCCATGGTCGCCAGCGCGGCCTGCGCACTGGCTCCCGATACCGTGTTCTGCGCCGCGATCGGCCTATCGACACCGGAGGAGCGCATCGTTCGCATGACTGCCGCCGCCTGGAAAGCCGGGCCCGTGCGCATAGGCAAGAAGCCGACGGTATTCCTGCTGAAGGCCGCCGACGGCAACCGGGGCGGGGCCAGCGGCCGGGACAGGCGCGGAGGATCGCCTTTCGATCGAAAGGCGCAGCCCGATCGAAAGGCGCCGCCCGATCGAAAGGCGCCGCCCCGCAAACGCGGATCTTGACGATTCCGCATTGAAGGTTACACTGGCATAGCCATGCATCATCAAACGGACCTATTAGCCCAATACCAGAACGAAACCGCCGCGATAACGCCGTTCGCCCAGGCCCGCATGGGCCTGAAGCCGGGCCAGACCGTCGTCAAGCTCGACACCTACGGGATCATCTGCGTACCGTACCGCCTATCGATGGCCGGTGCGGTCCTCGTCGCGTCCTTCTCCCGCGAGGAGCTGGCCTTCTTCCAGAAGTACGTCAACGGCCTGGCTGGCCTGACCCTCGTGTTCCAGCCGGGCAACGCCCAGAACCCGATGAAGATCTTCGCCCGCTGTACCCTGCGCTCGGTCAGCCCCATGAAGGGCCGCGAGTCGATAGGGCTGATCGACGTCCTCTTCAAGCCCTGCCCGCCCGACCTCGTCCAGACACTGATCGACTACTTCATGCTGCTCGACCGGCTCAAGGTCGAGTACGACGACTACAAGGGCAAGCCGATATCGATTAACCCCGATACCGCCAAGACGATGGGCTACAACAACTACTGTACGATAGGCTACGCCGGGGCCCAGGCCAAGGTCGCGCTGTTCGCGTTGGCCAGCGATACGGCCGACTTCCTCGTGCCGATGAACGGGCCGATCCTCGAGCAGGACAAGCCTATCCTGCTCAAGCTGTTCTTCCAGAGCTACCAGTTCACGGTGGCCGGCGCCGTGGCCTCGGTAGCCAGGCTACAGAACGGCGTCCAGAAGGCGCGGGTCGCGCTACAGTTCTCGTCGGAGCTCGTCTCTATCATCGAGCAGTACCGCTTCTCGGAGCGCATAGCCAGCAAGCCGGCTGCCGCGCCGGACCAGTCGGCCTGATCGAGCCTGACCGTCGCCGCGCCGCTTAGCCCGCCAACGTTGCCAGCTTCTCGCGTATGAACTCGCTCTTCTCCTTGAGCCCTATCGGGCCGGTCGCTATCATCATCACGTTCGGCCGGTGCGGGTCGAGCCGGATCTTCTGCCCGCTCTCCTTCATCAGCCGGAGTAGCCTATCGACCGATATCTTCGAGACCTTCGAGAACTCGACGGTGACGAAGCCCTTGCGCTCCTTGAGCGTCGCTATCGACAGGCGCTTGCACAGGAGGCGTATCTCGGCGAGCGCGAGGAGGCTCGAGGCGTCCTCGGGTACCGGGCCGAAGCGGTCCTCGAGCTCCCGGTACAGAGCCTCGAGATCGTCCTGGGACATGATCGAGGCGATCTTTTTGTAGATCTCCATCTTGACCGCCTGCTGGCTGATGTAGTCGTCGGGTATGTAGCCCGAGTACTCGAGCTCCAGGTACGGTTCCTCCTCGGGTTTGTACCCCTCGTCCGATAGGCGGGCGACCGCCTCGTCGAGCAGCTTGAGGTACAGGTCGAAGCCGACCGAGTAGATGTCGCCGGATTGCTCGCGGCCGAGCAGGTTCCCGGCCCCGCGCACCTCCAGGTCCTTCATCGCTATCTTGAAGCCCGAGCCGAGGTCGGTGAAGTCCGAGATGATCTGTAGCCGCTTCATAGCCAGTTCCGACAGGGCTCGGCCGTCGGGGTAGAACAGGTACGCGTAGGCGAGCCGGTCCGACCGACCCACGCGACCGCGCAGCTGGTACAGCTGGCTGATGCCGTAGATGTCGGCGCGGTCGATGATGATCGTATTGACGTTCGGTATGTCGATGCCGTTCTCGATGATGGTCGTGGAGACGAGCACGTGGAAGCCGCGGTGGATGAAGCGGTGCATGATGTCCTCAAGCTCGCGCGCGTCCATCTGCCCGTGGGCCTTCTCGACCATCACCTCCGGCACGAGCCGCTGGATGAAGGCCATCGTGTCGTCGAGGCTCTGTACCCGGTTATGGAGGAAGAAGACCTGGCCGTCGCGCTCGACCTCCCGCCGTATCGCCTTGGCGATCAGGTCGGGCTGGAACTCGTCGACCACCGTCTGGATGGGATGCCTGTTGTTCGGCGGGGTCGTCAGCACCGACAGGTCCCTGATCTTGAGCATCGACATGTGCAGGGTCCTCGGTATGGGCGTCGCGGTCAGCGTGAGGCAGTCGACGTTGGCCCGCAGCTCCTTGAGCCGCTCCTTGTCCTTGACGCCGAAGCGCTGCTCCTCGTCGACGATCAGGAGCCCGAGGTCCTTGAACGCCACGTCCTTCTGCAGGATGCGGTGCGTCCCGACGAGCACGTCTATCGAGCCCTCGGCGACGCCGGCCAGCGTCTTCTTCTGCTCCTTGCGGTCGACGAAGCGCGACAGCATGCCGAAGCGCACAGGAAGGCCCCTGAAACGGTCCTGGCAGTTCTCGTAGTGCTGCTCCGCGAGTATCGTCGTCGGCGCCAGGAAGGCGACCTGCTTCCCGCCCATCACCGCCTTGAACGCGGCGCGCATCGCTATCTCGGTCTTGCCGTACCCGACGTCGCCGCAGACCAGGCGGTCCATCGGGCGCTCGCTCTCCATGTCGCGCTTCACGTCGTCGATGCACGACAGCTGGTCGACCGTCTCCTCGTAGGGGAAGGCCGCCTCGAAGGCGGTCTGCCACTCGCCGTCGGGCGGGAACGCGAAGCCCCGGGCCAGCTTGCGCCTCGAGTAGATGCGTATCAGCCGCTCGGCGAGGTCCTCGACCGACTTCTTGACCTTGTTCTTGCGGTTCTCCCAGGATTTGGAGCCGAGCCGGTCCATCCTCGGCTCGTCGCCCTCGTTGCCGATGTAGCGTTGGACCAGGTTCGACTGCTCGATCGGGACGAAGACGCTCTCCTCGTCGGCGTACTCTATCTTGACGTAGTCGCGGTCGTGGCCGAGCACCTTGACGCGCTCGATGCCGACGAAGCGGCCGATGCCGTAGTTGACGTGCACGACGAAGTCGCCCGGGTTGAGCTCGACGAAGGTGTCGATCACCTTCGACCGTACGCTCTTGAGCGACTTGGGCGCGCGCTTGCGGCGCCCGAAGATCTCACCCTCGTGCACGAAGGCCAGCTTGGCCTGCGGCACGGAGAAGCCGGCCGACAGCCCGCTCGGGTGCACTGCCACCTCGTCGCGCGCGATCAGCGAGGCGATACGCTCAGCCTGCACCGCGTTCTCGGCGAACACGCGTACCTCGTAGCCGGCCCGCAGCAGCGAGTCGAGCTCGTCGCGGAAGTAGTTGACGTTGCCGAAGAAGGACCGGGGCGGCTCGGAGCCGAAGGCGAGCCGGTCGCCCGCCGACTCGTCCTTGAGCGACCAGCTCGAGAGGACCCGGGACAGCGCGGCCGCCTCGCGCTCGAAGTCGACAAGCAGGGCTTCGGGCGGCGGCACCGGTCCCTCGAGCAGGGCCTTGCGGTACAGGCCGCCGTACTCGCGCTTGACCGCCTCGCTCTGACCCAAGAGGCGCTCCCGCTCGAGCAGCACGACGACGTCGTCTGGCCCGAGATAGCCGAACAGGCTCGACGGGCCGCCGTAGGCGAGCGGGTACAGGAGCTCCTCGCCCTTGGCCTCGCCGAGCTCGGTCAGCGACTCGACGACGGACGCTATGGCCAGCGAGCGGTCCTCGCCCGAGGGGCCGGGACAGGCCGCGAGCGCCTCGCCGACGCGGGCCGCCAGCTCCGGCGTCCAGACGCACTCCCGCGACGGCCTGAGCAGCACCGTATCGGGACGCTCCGGGTCGGAGGCCTGCGACACCGGCTCGAACCTGCGAATCTCCTCGACCTCGTCGTACTCGAAGACTATCCTGAGCGCGCTCTCGTCGCCCGGCATGAAGACATCGAGCACCTCGCCGCGCAAGGCGAACTCGCCGGAAAGGCTCACGCGCGGTACGCGCAGGTAGCCCCAGGCCGCAAGCCGGTCGGCGAGCGCGCCGGCATCTATCTCGTCGCCCTTGCGTACCCGAAAAAGGCCTCGCTCGAAGGCCGAGCGAGGCGGCACCGGCGTCATGGCGGCGCGCTGGCCCATGACGATGACGCGCGGACCGTGGTCGTCAAGCACCGCCGCGAGGGCCGCCGCCCGTTGGCCGAAGGCCGCCGAGCGCGGCTCGACCGGCCGGTAGGCCGCGGCGCTCCACCAAGGGAACACCATCGCCTCGGCGCCGGCGGCGCGGCAGTCGTCGACGAAAGCCTCCGCCTCGGCGTCGGTCGGCGTCACGACGAAGTAGCGCCGGGACCCGCCGCTCATCCTGGCCGCCTCGGCGGTCATGAGCGCCGCGAGCGGTTGCTCCAGCTCCGAGCAGTCCACCGGGAAGGAGCCTTCGTCGATGCGCCGAAGGGCCTCGGCCAACGGCGGATGGCCCGCGAGTCGTTTCGATAGCGTTTCAAGGCGTAAGGAGTTCATATAAAACGTCCGATATTTGAAGGAGGATAGCGCGCCGACCATAGTACACGAATCGCGGCGGCGCGCACAAGGAGACGCAGCAGTGCATCCGAATCGAGGCGTCTTGGCCGCGCTGGTCGCCGCCCTCTGCCTGGGCGCCGCGGCCGCCCAAGCCGAACTAACCATTAGCTTCTTCGACAAGGCGGTCTATACGCCTGGCTCGGACGTCTACGTCAAGGTGACCGTCAGGAACGACTCGCCGTCAACCTGGCGCTTCAAGCTGGCCGACGAGAAACGCCTGTCGGTCGGCTTCGAGGTCCGCTCCCTGGCCAATCGCCGGCTCGAGGCGAGCGATTCCTGGAAACGGGCCATGTCGTCGAGCGCTCCGGTCTACTACCGCGAGCTCGCCATCCAGCCCGGCGAGGAATACTCCTTCGTCGAGAATGTGGCCGACTACGTGGCCCTATCGGAACCGGGCGCCTTCTTCGTCGTATGCACCCTCTATCCGGAGCTCTCGGGCAGGACGGCGGAATCGTCGACGATACGCTCGAACGCGCTGTCCCTCTCGATCAGGCCCGGAGCGCCGACCCCCGCCGTGGCCGAGCGCTTCGTGGCCGGCACCGCGGAGATCCTCAAGGCCGAGCGCATCGGGCCCGACGAGGTCGTCTCCAGGACCATACGGGCCAGGCAGAAGGGCCGATGGAACGAGTTCTTCCTCTATCTTGACGTCGAGCGCCTCCTCAAGGCCAATAGCGACAAGAGCCGGTCATACGACCGCGAGTCCGACGACGGGCGGCGGCGTATGATCGATTCGTACAAGGCCGACTTGATGGCCAGCGTCGTAGACGCCGACATTGTCGTGGTACCGAGCTCCTTCGATATACTCGAGACGCGGTACGGAGCCTCGTACGGTACGGTGCGCGTAACGCAGAAGTTCGACTACGACGGCTTCAAGATGGTAAAGGAATATACCTACGAGCTCGAGCGCCGCGACGATATATGGTATATTGTGGCGTACACCGTACGGAACAAGGGTACCGAATGAAGGCTCTCATCGTCGTCCAGGACGACGCCGTGGCGGAGGTGGTCAGCTTCTACCTGCACCCCCTCGGCCTGGACATCATCCATTACCGGGATCCCCTCAAGGCCCTGGACAACCTCGACGAGATCATGCCAGACGCCGTGATCATGAGCGCCCGGGACTTCCCGCGGCACTGGAAGGCCATCGTCGTCGGACTACGCTCGGCGAGGCCCAAGTCGGCCTGCGCGGTCATCCTGCTCAAGGGCGACTACTTCCCGTTCGAGGAGGCGGCCAAGGCCGCCTACCTCGGCGTGAACGGCGTCGTCAAGGAGGACCTCTCCGACAAGGCCGAGCTCGACCGCTTCCAGCAATTGCTCAAGCGCTACGTCGAGGTGGACGACGCCAGAGTCTCCGACCGCCACGCGCCCGGCCCCTGGGACCGGCTCGGCTTCATCTTCTGTCATCCTGTAACCTACCAGCCGATAGCCGGAGCCATCGAGACCATTTCAAGCTCCGGCCTGTCGTTCATACCCGAGACGAACGCCGCGGTCAGCGACATGGAACCCGGCCTCGTGCTCGAAGAGGCGTCACTCAGGCTCGATAGGGACATCCTATCGTTACGCTGCAAGCTGATACGCAATGGGCCGGTCATGGCCTTCTCGTTCGAGGGATGCGAGCCTGAGCGCGACGCCATCGCCGACTACATAGCCGGAAGGGCCGAGCGCGAGATAAAAGCCCTGTTGAACCGTTGAAGCACTCGGTGCTATTATGTCGACATGAATGTCAACGTACCGTGCGATCAGCAACGAATCGCTGATTTCGCTAGAAAACTGAAGGCAGTCGGGCATCCCATACGGCTCAGGCTGCTATGCCTCATCGCCCGAGAACAGGATCCATGCGTATCGGACCTCTGGCAGTGTCTCGAACAGCCCCAGCCGGTCATTTCCCAGCACCTGGCCATACTGAAGCAGGCCGGGATCGTCAGCGCCGAGGTCCAGAAGACCAAGCGCGTCTACTCGATCAGCGATCCGTTCATCAGCGACATGATCAGGAAGATGGTAACCGAGGCCTAAAGGCCGACGCGATCAGGGCTGGCCTCTCCTGACCGCCGAGCGCGGATCGCTTAGCCTCGCGCCGGCCCGCGCCGATAGCGGCGCGATCCCCTGATCGGCTATCACCCCCCACAGCATCAGGGCCGGAGCCCTGGCGCCGGCGACGTACAGCGCGTCGGCCAAGGTGAACAAGTTCGCCGCGAAGCCAGTCTCGTCCAAGTAGGCCATGACGTCCCTCCTGCCCCGAGCCCTCGCCATGAAGTTCTGCAGGTCCGTCCACACATAGTCGCCGTCTCTGGCCTTGAGCATGGCTATCGCCCTCGAGAGGATCATGTTGACGGCTATGGCCGCGTGCCTCGGGGCGGCGGCCCTCCCCCGCTCCAGGTAGAACGCCGCCAGGGAGGCATGAGCTGACTTCGAGTAGGAGTCGTCTAGGCGGTACAGCGTCATGAAGCGATTGAAGCCCTGCTCCGTCAGCGTCGCCAACATCGCCTCCTCGAGGTACCGGTCCACGCCTGAGTCGAGCCCCTCTATGACGCGCAGCATCACGTTCTCCCAGGCGACATACTCCGATCTCGCCTCGTACAGTTCGGCCATGGCGTAGAGTATCGAATAGGCCTCGCCGGGTACCTCCAGAGCCTCGCGCATCCCGTAGGCGCGTTCGTACTGGAGCTCGGCGAGGGCGAGCTCCCCCTCGATGAAGAACAGCCGGCCCTTCCAGTACTCAGCCTCAGGATAGAGGGCGAGGAGGCGCACGCACTCTCGCAGGCGCTCGATGGAGTCGCCGAGCTCGCCCAGGGATCGGTACTCGATCACGAGCAGGAGCACCTCGACGAGGGCGCGGTGGCTATCGGATATGCGTTCACGTCGCAGGTCCTCGAGGAGGCCGCTATCGCCAGGCCTGCGCCCGGCGGCGAGTCGAGCGTAGTCTCGTTGGATGAAGTCCTCGCGAGCCAACGACGACAATACCGCCTCGATGGAGTCGCCGGCCTCTCGAGCCGCCTTGGAATCGAGCCCCTGGTCGAGGCGTACGGCCGCCGACGTGAA
>Ga0116157_10002764_pt1 | contig 17089 bp, 7 predicted proteins | sample AD_UKC048_MetaG_FD_89882 | JGI IMG/M metagenome (GOLD analysis project Ga0116157, IMG submission 89882) | Active sludge microbial communities of municipal wastewater-treating anaerobic digesters from USA - AD_UKC048_MetaG | ecosystem: Engineered > Bioreactor > Anaerobic > Digestate | place: USA...
GCACCGTGTACAAATAAGACCAGGGGAGCAGCTTTACTCAGGGTGTCCCTACCTGATTCGATCCAGTGCAACTTGCCATTCAAATACGGAATCGTTTTGATTTTTGCCTGGGCATTGCGTTTTGTGAAATACGCCTGGGTCTTTTTATCGGAAGTACGAAAACCGGACTGCATGTTGTAAATGACAAATCCGAACACAAGAATACCGATACCGAGCAGAATACGGCCAAGAAGTTTCATGAGTTGGTGACTTTAGGTGGGTGAATTTACCTAAAGAGAATGCACGAAACCACCGAATGGTTTAAGTTCTATAGTGGTTTATACAAATTTGCTCTGGTAACTTCGACCTTTCTATTTCAATTCCTTTAACTCTTTCTGTAGATCCACTGCTTGTGCTCCATGATTGTGGAAATTGGCTGGTTCGAGCATGGGGTTCAGTAAGGTTTCAATTTGGACTTTATTCTTGGAATAATTGGGGAGTAAAGACAAAACCAAGTACCATTCCGCATCCTGACGCAAGGTATTGTAATCCTGATTTTGTGCCAAAATTGAAAACACCTTTGCTGCTTGAGGATATTGCTTGTTGAGAAAATAGGCATGCCCCAATAATTCCTGTGCGCGAAGGTACACCTCTTCGCCCGCAGCAGGCTTTATCTTATTGAATTCGACAACAGCCTTGCGGTAATTTTCAATCGAAAAGGCCTTCAATCCAGGATCAAGCGGGCTGGTGGTACCCTCTTCTGGGCTTTTTAGCGCACCTTTTAAGTCCTCTGGCAAGTCGTAAGTATTCATGGCCAGACTTGTGCTGGCTATGTCAATTTTGGGAATTTTGATGGCGTCTTTGATCGGATCTTTGATGGGATCCTTGGTTTGGTCTTCAATCGCAACAGGTGGTTTGGTCTTATCTTTGGACTTATCTTTGATCTTATCTTTGGTAGGCTCAGTTGGTGCGATAGGATCTGTTTTGGGGGGAGTTGTTGGTTCAGGCTGCAAAAACCAGACTCCAAAAGCAATCAAACCCAAAACCAAAACCCCCGCTATCCAAAAACGAAATCCCCCATTTCCTCCTTTTGGTGGTGGCGGGGGTGATTGTTTCCAGGACTCCATTTTACCTCGAAGTTTGTCTTCGAGAATCAACTCCATGGCATCCAGTTCCAATTGTTGGAATTCGATTTCTTCAGCCAAATCGGAATCTTCGGCAATGGCTCTTTCCATAGCCAGGTTTTCCTCCTCACTCAGCTCACCGCGTAAGTAGCGTTCAATTTTATCGAATTGTGCCTCATCTCTTTTCATTGGCTTCTATTTTACACGGTTCAGCCATTCGGGGTTGTTTTCAAAAAATTCGCGCAGCTTCATGCGACAACGGTAGGCCTCTTTTTTGGCCATGTCGGCACCACTAAAGGCAAATTGATCGGCAATTTCTTGCATGGAGTAGTGTAATTTGTATAACTCGAGGATGTTCTTACAACGTTCACCAATCTGTTCTAAAGCTTTGGTGAGGAAGTTTTTTTTCTCGCTATAGATCAATTGCACTTCTACACTTTCTTCCTGGCTATCGTGTTGTTGTACCGAAAACTCTTGATGGGTATGTTTTTTGCGCAGTTGCCCCAGCCAGTGCCATTTGGCAATGGCCATGAAATAAGTTTTGAGGCTACTTTGGCCTTTAAATACGCCCAAGCGAAGGTTACGGTCAAACAATATCATGGTCTCTTGAAAAGCATCTTCTCCATCTTGCTCATTGCCTTTGTGCTGTAGTACATAATACTTAATCATGTTTTGCCATTCCTGACTATGAAAAATATACCGCATGGCTTCGTCTCGTTCCGGTTCGTTTCCAGTGATCATTTTGAGGAGTTGATCGTCACTTAACTGGTTTCTCGACATGGCTATCCTAGGTTTGAGTATTGCTTAACTCTTCAAAGATAAGTGCATATATTTTAAAAGAGGTGACCAGTCTTTTCAATTTTTTCAAAAAATCAGCACGATTTGTAAATTGCCCGCCGCCTGAGTATACGGTCCAATCATCAGCAAATCATTTAATAGGGTTCATGTCCCCAATCCCAATAAAACCTGCCCAAAAGAAAGGGTGGAGCAATACGGTATCCTCCGCATTTTTTTGCAAAAAATCCAACTTTGCCTGCCGCAATGCCTCGTCTTTGTCCTTGCCTGCATTGAGGTACAGGTAAAAACTGGTCATAATTTCTTTGGATCGCTCATCTTTTACTTTCCAAAGCGTGGTAATCATACTTTTTGCACCAGCATAAGCAAAGGCACGTGCTAAACTGACAATTCCTTCTCCAGCTTGGAGTTTTCCGATACCCGTTTCGCATGCGGACAATACCACCAGATCCGCGTTGAGGGAAAGATTGTACAAATCTCGAGCATACAATTTGTCTGAAACGCCTTGGGCGTTGGGCATTCCAAAGGCCAGATAAGCGTAATCGCCCAGGCGGTCGTCGGCTTTGCCATGAGTGGACAGGTGGAGGATGCGGTAGCCTGAGGCCAGCTCCTGAAATTTATTTAGCGTAGCTTCTTTACCCAAAAAAGCCTGCCCCTTAAGCAGCTTACTGATTGCGGCAACTTCCGGGCCACTATGGGGCAATTCAGTTAACGTCTCCCGAGCACCAGCATTTCCGGGCGGATCAGTTCGGGAAAAACCATTGGAGGAGTTCGCCAGGAAGAAAGGTGCCATGGCCAGCAATTTTTGTGCGGGTTCCTGACTGTGTTGCTTGTGGCGCATTTCCCGCAGCAAAGTGGCCGAGTAACAATAACTGATTTGGTGCGCTTTGAGCAGGTATTGATAGGCCCCAATCGCATCCGGGCGAGGCGGTTTTTGGGTTAGCAGGGCTTCAAACGGTACATAACCCAAAGCGCCGTCGGGGATAATGATGACTTTTTTGCCAAGTTTGGCCTTGACTGGGGCAATGAGGGTTTCGTAGAGTTTATAGGCAGAGCTACTATAGTTTTTCAGCGTTTTTTCGCGCAGGATGGGGTTTTGGTTATTCCTGGGTAAAGCGTGGTAGCCATAGATGCCGTTGCTATTCAAATCAGTAATCCATTGTTCAAAGGCAGCGTCTTTTTTGACTGCTACAATTTCATAATGTTCAGGCTGGATCAAAAAGATGTAAATGCTGCTATCTGCAACAAAATACTCCAACAAGGTTTGTTGTTCATCCAGTGCACTCTGGACACTTTTAATGTCTACAATATTTTGGCTGTATTTTAGATTAAAAAAAACGGAGTCCCGCTGCTCCAATTCTTTTAACCAGGATTCATGGCTAACTCTGGTTTCTAACAGGAGGCGATAACAACTGTCTTTTTCAGCAATCGTTTTTGCAGTTTCGTACGCTTTACTCCATTTTTTTGTTGCGGCTGCGAACAACTCTTCAGTGATGCGCGTGCTGTCCGAAGCCCCCTTAACTTGCCAGGCTTTGGTGTTTAAAAAAGCTTCAAGCACGGCCAAAGAGCGGGATTTTTCTGCAAAAACCCAGGCCTTCTCCAGGGTTTGAGGATCCGACATTGCCTGATACCAATTGATAGCATCCACGGCTGCACTTTTAAACTGCTTGGCAAACAACAATTTTGTTTCTGATCCTTGGTAGTTGCGTCTTAAATAGTTCAGTCCAGTCAGAATTTCGGAAAAATTTTCCTCAATGGTTTTGGCTAGTGCTGTGCTTTTACTTTGTTGATACAATTGGATCAGGATGTGATTTTTTTCCTGAAGGGTGGAAAGCACCGGATTCGGATTGACGAGACTCTCCCAAGGCATCCCTGTGGTGTATCCGTAAACTTGTAAAGCTGTTTCGTATTTTTCCATTGCAGCGGGATAATTCCCTATTTGGGCTAAAGCTTGAGCCCGGCTTGTAGCCAAGAGAGCCATTAGGCTATGTTTTGCCCCATAACGTTCCAGGAACTTGGCCTCACTGATTTTGAGCAATGAATCTGCTTCTGCATAACGTTGGAACTGGTTATAAATCAAGCCCAGGTGCACCAGGCTACTGGTGTAAGCATAATCATCATCTGGTACCAATGTTTCACACAAATGCAGCGCATATTGGGCATAGTGCAAGGAAGAATCCAGGTTTGTACGTAAAAACCCGTCAGAGAGTTGCTCATACACATCGATTAAAAAGGTCGGGTTAACATCATTGGGGTTTTGTTGGATGATCTTTAGCGCACTTCTCGCGTAATCGATTACCGCAGGCCAATCTTCCCGGTCGATGGCCAAAAGACTTAGATTATACTCAATCCTGGCGATCAAAGGATAATGAGGGCCAAACACTTTGGTGAAACTTAGGATAGCCAATTGTTTGTAGGCTAAAGCTTTGTCAAAGTCGCCGAGTTCCTGGTATGCTGCACCCAGGCCATCGTAAACTGCCCCGGCCAGATCCTGGTGCTTGATGGGGTTCTTTGCCAAAATTTGCTCTGCTTTTTGATAAAGCGCCAACGCTTCATGCTGAATTCCTGCTGTATTGTAGAAAAAAGCCAGATGAATGTAGGCATTCATCAGTTCTTCTGGTGGAACCGCTCCTTTTTCTCGAACGGCAATCCCTTCCTTGGAGTATTGAATGGCTTTTTTGAACTGGCCTCTACGCAGATAAACGGTGGCCAGATTGGACAGTTGTGCTCCCGTTTCCGCTGCGCCAGGGCCATACAGTTGAGTTTTAATTGCTAAAGCGCGGAAATAAGCCTTTTCACTTTCATCCAGTCGGTTTAATTCCAATAGACTACTTCCATAAGTATTTAATAAAGCGGCTTCCTCCAAAGAATCTTTTTGGCCAATGATCTCCACATAGGAGAGTGCGGCTTGGCAAGCATCAATAGATTTTTGGAATTTGCCTGCGTCGTGGTGGTATATTCCCAGGGTGGTTTTTACATGAAAAACCATCTCATCATTCTTTTGAATTAAAAAAACACTATCCGCTTGCAGCAAGAGCTTAATTGCAAGATCCCAATTTTTGTTTTTCTGAGCTTTTTCCGCCTTTTTGACGTAGTTTATCCCTTGTGCAAATAGGAGCGCCTTCCAGGTATTGATTACATCTTGATGGTTTTCACCAAGTAGTTTTTTGCGGATTTCCCATGTTTTTTGCCGATATTCTACTACTTTTTCAAAGTCTATTTGCCAACCACCATAAGCATTACCCAAGTTAAAATAGGATTGAGCCACATCCAGATGATAATATCCGAATACCTTGAGGCGGATGTCTAAGGCTTGTTGGGTGTAGGCGATCCCAGCATGTACGTCGTTATTAGAGAATTGGAATCTTCCAAGTTGGTGGAGCACGTCGGCGTATAGGGCATTTTCTTTGCCCAGGGCACGCTCTACAAGAGCAGATGCCTGGTTCAGCTTGACTTCAACTCCCTCCAATTGTCCTTGACCCAGTAGCGTTTTGGCTTCAGTCAAGAGTTGCTTTGCTTCAAGCGTGTCTTTAGTAATAAGTTGTTGAGCAAACATGCCAGGGCTAAAGCAAATCAGCCCAAAAAAAAGTAGCGCTATCCAGTTTCTAGCTATTCTTTTCATCATATGGTGGTTATTTTGGCAGTGATCGCATATCCCCAACCCCAATAAAACTCGCCCAAAAAAACGGATGCAGTAGCTCGGTTTTTTTTTCATTTTTCTGCAAAAATTCCAATTTGGCCAGCCGCAGGGCCTCGTCTTTGTCCTTCCCCTTGCTGAGGTATTTGTAAAAACTGCTCATCAGGTTTTTCGATTGTTCATCGTTTACTTTCCACAGGGTAGTCACGATACTTTTGGCACCTGCATAGGCAAAGGCACGCGCCAGGCTTACAATGCCCTCGCCGCGTTGAAGTTTGCCAATGCCTGTTTCACAAGCCGAAAGCACGACCAAATCGGCATTGAGCGAAAGGTTGTAGAGGTCACGGGCGTATAGCTTATCAAAAGTGCCTTGCGCATTGGGCATACCAAAAGCCAAATAGGCGTAATCGCCTAAACGGTCGTCGGCTTTGCCGTGGGTGGAGAGGTGGAGGATGCGGTAACGGGAAGCAAACTTCTGAAACTTTTGTAGCGTAGCTTCTTTGCCATAAAAAGCCTGGCCTTTGAGGATTTTGTTGATACTGGCTACTTCTGGTCCGCTACTGGGCAAGGCAGTAAGTGTATCGCGGGTCCGTAGCGCAACACCTGCAAATAGTTCGCTGGAATCTACCCTGGACAATAAGGTATCCGCATTGCCCAAAAAGAAAGGTGCCATCGCCAGAAGTTTCTGCGTAGGCTCCTGCCGGTGTTTTTTGTTGCGCATTTCCTTGAGCAAAGTGGCGGAGTAGCAATAGCTGATTTGGTGATCCTGGATCAGGTATTTGTAGGCCGAGATGGCGTCTGGGCGTGGAGGTTTTTCGGTCAAGAGCGCTTCAAACGGCACATAGCCGAGGATGCCATCGGGGATGATGATGAGTTTTTCATCCTTGGGCAGTTTGGCTTTTATGGGGGCGATGAGGGTTTCGTAGAGTTGGTAGGCCGCCGTGCCAAAATTATTGATGCTTTTATCTTTGGAGGTGCTCTTTTTGCCGTAATAACCGTAAATGCCCTTGCGTGTGAGGTCTTCGACCCATTGGTTGAAGGCGGTGTCTTTTTTGATTTCGATGACCTCGTAGTTTTTGGGTTGGACGAGGAAGAGGTAGATGCTGCTGTCGCCCACGAAGTATTCGAGTAGGGATTGACCGGGCTGGAGCAGGGAATCTTGCACGTAATCGAGGGGGACGGTGCGGAGGTCGTATTTGAGGCGGTAGTATTCGGGGTAGTTTTTTTCGAAGCGGGTTTTGAGGGTATCGTACTGCTGGCGCAGGTCAAAAAGGATGCTGCTGATGCGGAGCACGGTGGAGTCCGTTTCGGTTTTGCCTTGGTCGAGTAGCCCCTGTCGTTGTTTTTCGCGCCAACTCAGGTCTACGCGCAGTTGGTATTCTTGTTGGGTCAGGCTATCGGGGATACCAGAAAAGGCCAGGGCATCTGCGTTTTTGAGTTGGGCCTGTAGCTGGGTAGCTTTGCTTTTTTCGGCGTAGGTGAAGGTTTGACGGCGGAGGGTGTCGTTGTGGTTGATGTCGGCGGCGAGGAGGGAGATGTCGATGGCTTGTTCGTAGATGGGGTGGTAGGTAGATTGCCAGTGGATTTTGGTGGATTCGGCGGTGAAGGTGGAGGATTGGTAATCGATGGCGGCTAGGGCTTCTTGGGCAGAGGAGAGGCTTTGGTGAATGTAGGAAAGTTCTGAGTTAAGGCTATATTGTTTTTCGAAAACTTTGCTTGACTCCTGTAAAGAGGTAAATAACTCAGTGAAAGAACTGACTCTCTGTAAATTAAGGTATTGATATCTTAGCGCTTTGAGCGCACTTGAATAAAACTGTATGGCTTTATTATTTTCGCCTTGTAAGTGATACGAACTACCTAGATTATTGTAGGCTTTGGCTAAAACTGGATGTTCATTGCCCAATGTTTTTAAAAAGATTTCTATGCCCTTTTCATAGTATTCTATCGCTTTGATGTATTCACCTCTAAAATCATAGGCATTACCTATATTATGATAAGTTGTTGCAACATCGGGGTGTTCAGCACCTAAAAATTTTAAAAAAATGGCCAATGCCTTTTCTCCATATTCAATTGCTTTACTACATTCACCTTTGGAATTATAGGAAACCCCTATATTAGTGTAAGTTTCTGCAACATCAGGGTGTTCTTTATCTAGGGTTTTCAGAAGAATATCTAAGGCTTTTTCGAAGTACCCAATCGCTTTGCTATATTCACCCTGGGAGTAATAGGAAGACCCTAAATTAATATAAGAGTATCCGATATCAAGGTGTTCATTACCCAACGTTTTTAGACGGATTTCTAAAGCCCTTTGCTTGTATTCAATGGCTTTTCTGAATTCGCCTTGATGATTATAGGAAACGCCTATGTTGCTATAAGAATCTGCAACTTCAGGATGTAGATTGCCTAATGCATTTAGGCTAATGCCTAAACCCTTTTTTTTGTATTCAAGCGCTTTAACGTATTTACCTTGAGAGTCATAAGAAACTCCTATATTATTGAAAGCAGTTGCTATACTGGGGTGTTCATTGCCCAAGGTTTTTAAAAGAATTACTAAAGCCTTTTCTTTATATTCAATGGCTTTGCCATATTCACCCTGGGAGTCGTAGGAAACCCCTATATTATTATAAGAATATGCAACATCAGGGTGTTCATTTCCCAAAGTTTTCAAATTGATTCTTAAGGATTTTTCGTAGTATTCAATTGCTTTTTCATATTTTGCTTGGGCATAAAATGAACTCCCTAAATTATGATAAGATCGAGCAACATCAGGATGTTCATTTCCCAAAGTTTTTAGACGGATTTCTAATGCCTTTTTTTTATATTCAATGGCTGTATCATACGCGCCTTGATATTCGTAAGAAACTCCGATATTACTGTAAGACTGGGCAACATCAGGGTGCTCATTCCCAAGTTTTTTTAGGCGAATTTCTAAGGACTTTTCATGGTATTCAATTGCTTTGCCATATTTTCCTTGTGAAGCATAGGATGCACCTATGTTATTGTATGAATAAGCGACATCAGAATGTTCATTGCCCAAGGTTTTTAGACGAATTTTCAAAGTTTTCTCCCAAAACCCAATCGCCTCATCATAATTTCCATAAGCATACGCTATGTTACCAAACAGATGAAAAATATTTGCCACCTGCTTGCTCTCACTACCAAATACCTTACCATATATCAATTTTGCTAGCTCCCCTTTTTGCTTAGCTTCTTCCAATTTTCTCTTGTTCATCAGCGTCATCATCTCCACAACGAGTTGATTAGCTTGAGTGGAGTCTTCAATAGTGTAGACCACTGAATCTTTCTCCGTCTGTGCCGACACAATGTCAGTCCATCTCCAGGCAACCACAAAAAAAACAACCAGCACCTTCATCCAACTGCGCATCATGACCGAATTGTATTTGAAAAACAGCATCCTTAAAAATATACATTATTTCTATCAATCAAAAGCCTCTCCGCAATTTTACCCATACTACCCCATTACCAGGCTATTTTCAAAAGTACCCAAACCTTGTCCTTCAAAAGCCCACAATTCAGTAGCTTTTCCTTCCCAATAAATCGAATTTAAAATCATAAAAATTTATAAATCAATAAATTAAAAACAAATAACTCTTTATTTTCCTTCCACTCTAAAAAATCCCAGTTCAATACTGTTATTGCTTCTGCTTTCTTGCACCTCTAACTTTGCCTTCAAAATGGAAAAACTTTAGCCGCATTGGGTACCCTTTTTATTCCCACTGCACTAAGCCTTGATTCGAGATTTTATCCTCAACCATTAAATTAAAAAAGCACATGAAAAATTCATCTTTCACCCTCATCACCACCCTATTCATCCTCAGCCTATACAGCTGCCAAAAATCCGATGACACCCTAAGTAAAACCATCACCGAACCCCAGCCCATGGCCGAAGTATCGCTCGATGAACTGTTACACCCTGCCGAGCACCAATTAGCGACCTACACTCCTAATCCTAATCTCAAGCTGGTGTTCCAAGGCAAAGACTCCGTTTGGGTAGAAGAAACCGCTGATCATTACATCCTGGATGGCGACATGCTCATGCCCAAGACTACTTTCACAGAGCGCCCACAGCATACGTCCGAACTGCGAGGAGCAGCTTATTCGGGCATTCGCCCCTGGAGCAATCGAGTGGTGTATTACCAATTTGCGCCTAACTTACCCAACAACTTGCGCAACAATTTCTTGATGGCCAGCAATCAGTGGAATAAATTGGCAGGTATTACTTTTCGGGCACGTACCAATGAACCCAACTACATTTGGGTCTATCCTGGTGGGGAAGACAGAGCTGACGTAGGCATGCGGGGTAATCGGCAAATCATGTCACTTAATAATGGGAATGCAGGGGTAGCCATGCACGAAATAGGACATGCCCTCGGTATGGCCCACGAACACCAACGCAGCGACCGCAACAGCTACATTTACGTTCTTCCCAGTGTATCCAGCCAATCCGAACTTCGCGTCTTGAGCACACGAAACTACAGTTCCTTCGACTTCAACTCCATTATGCTTTACGCCTCAAAAAGATTGAGTAATGGTCAATACGATATGATCAATCGTGCCACGGGAAGTTCTTTTAACAACCGGATTGAATTGGCCAAACAAAAAAATCCCAACAACCCCAATGCCTATTATGCTTTGCCCAGTGCCAGTGATGTAAATACCATCAAAGCAATGTACAATTGAGTAAATTAAGCCTTGAAAAAAAAGCTCTTGTTGGCGTGCCCAACAAGAGCTTTTTTCATTTTAAATATTTGATTTTTAATTTAAAATAAATTTAAAAATTTCCACTTTTCATTGCGACCTTTTCCCTAAAGGCCGCACTAAACAGACAAATGAACGAAAAAGCAATGCAGCGTCAAATGCGCCAATCGCTTCAACGGGCATTGAATTTTTTCACCCATTAATTTGTCTAAGCTATGAAAACTGAAAACCGTGAACCGCTCAGCTTCTGGGCCTGGGTGAAGTCGGTCATCGATGACCTGATCTCGCCTTAATGATGAGGAGTAATGGCCGCCTAGTGCGGCCATTATTTTTTTGTGGCAAGTTGATGTTCCAGCCAGATGCGTCCATACAATGGCGCAGTAATGGGCAATAATTTGGCCAGTTTTTCAAGGTTAGGCTGGTTTCGATTGGCAATCAAGCGCAACAATTTGAGAAAATTGAGGTAACCTTGCACAATTTCTGGCTGGTAAGTACCCGAGCGACGTAAGTAGGTATCAAAAGATTTCAGCATGCTCAGCAAAGCGTCCGTTGCTTTCGTTTCATAAAAAATCTTGCAGTACAACATCCGAATCCGCAGTTCCAATTGTTCGTCCTTACTTTTGGTGGCCCTCAGGAGAATTAAGGCTTCGTCATACTGCTTGCGCCCAAAATGCAAATTGGCCTTTGCCGTGGATTCTATTTCCTTTTGCTGGTTTTTTGGTACTTTTCGGATACTGCTTTGGATAAATTGTTCCAACCAGTCCAACTCTTCCAAGGCTACCGCTATTTCAACGTAATTCAAAAAGTTCATCGTGGTATAGCCGCCCAATACATCAAAAATATGGTAGCGCCAACCCAAATCGGCCAATTCAAAAGACAAACGCAAATTGTCCAACGAAGAGCCATTGCGCAGGAGTTTGGCCGAAGCGTTTTTCAAATATTTCAACAAAATACTCTGGTCTTCATTATTGAGTTTGACCCCTTCTTCCCGATACAATTGAACCAATCTTTGAAAAAGCTCCTCGTTCAATGGATCTTGTTGCAGTGCAGCTACCATTTGGTACAATTGGAAAAAGGCGTCGTTTGCAGCAATATGGTATACTATTGGCGTACTTACCGTTTGCGCTGGTGTATCAGCAGAGCGTACCACTTTGCCACGACTTTCCAGTTCTATCTGGTACTTGAGGTCTAGTTTTTGAAAAAACAGCTGCAGTTGCTCCCGAGCGCCCTGGAGGTAAACCAAGCCGTAGTCCTCCATCAGCAGTTTGTTGTTGACGGTATTGTAATAGGCTTCATGGAATACCCGCAGCTGGGCATAATGGTGATCGGTGCTCAGGTCAATTTGTTTCGCCAACTCAGCGACGGCGTCTTCCAATGCTTCGTTGTACGCAAGTGCCGCACCCTGTTGCCGCAAGGCCTGCAAAGTCAGCAGACGACGGGTATTGGGATCATGCTTCAGTTGCTCGATCGCCAAAAAGTTTTCCAGTTCCCCCGTCAAGCGAAACAAAAAATTCCCCCGGCGTTTGTTGTCCATGGATTTGGCTTCGTGCGCCAGTAGAATTTCTTCAATATTTCCCCGCAGGTCTCCTTTGTACTGCTCGTATTTTGGGTGGATGCTGGCCAGGAAATCCATTACCGGGGTGTACTGGTTGCTGCGCGGTGCATGGTATTGCAGGTAACGCCGAAAACGCTGGAAGGATTCGGAAGAGAGGGTTTGGAGGAGGGAAAGGAATTTGGGTGGCTTCATGGGTCTGTATTTACAGTTCTGAAAGTGAAGATAAAAGTTTTCTTCTTTTATATGGCGAAAGAAGGAAAACTCTGAAGTCATCAATGGAAAATAAATCACAAAATCATTATTTTCAATTTATTAAAAAAATAAATTAATTTAAATTTAAATTATCACAAAAAGGAAATCGCCATCTTTTGTAGAAAAAATCCATTATACTATTAAATTATATTTAAGTATATTTGGCTAGTGTTCTGTCTAATTCCCACTCTACCTTAAACCACAGGTCATGAAAAAGAAAAAGTTACTATGTGTTGTATTTCCCATGTTAATTTTTGGGTTAAGCCTGCCTACTTGGGGGCAATCCGTTTATTATTATGGCCCGCAAGGGAAAACGAATTTTACCCTATCGACCGAAAAAATTTTTGTCAAATTTTCCCCATCCTTATCGGCAAATGATCGACAGAAAGTTGCAGGGCAGTTTCAAAGTGAGTCAAATTTAAGGCATACAAAGACGATCAGTGAACATGCGTTTATACAGCTGAATTCCTCGTTGTTGAGATTGGAAACAAACCAAAAAGTAGATCGAATCAGAACGACTCCAGGGGTAAAATGGACAAGTCCGGTGCTCGTTTCTAGGGATGGAGAAGAGATCGCCATTGGCCAGAAAGTGTGTGTAAAATTAAAGTCGCCCAACGACGTCATGTCCTTATACATTTTAGCTTCACAGTACGAAAATGCCCTGGTCCGACAAGATGAATTTTTACCGCTGATTTACTACATCGAATTGCCCCAAGAATCAGCATTAGACATCTTGAACATTGCCAATCAATTGGCTGAAAGTAAAACCTGTGTTTGGGCGGAGCCAGTGTTCCATATGATTTTAAATCGCCATAACTCGGATGATCAATACTACCCCAATCAATGGCACCTAAACAATACAGGTTCAAATAATATTGCTAACATTTCAGGCAAAGCCGATGCAGATATTGATGCACCTGAAGCCTGGGCCATTACTCGCGGCTCGGCAAGCATCAAAATAGCCGTGATCGATGATGGAGTAGATTTAAATCACCCTGATTTAAAAGCAAATTTACTTCCTGGCTACGATGCTTCAGGAGGTACGCTGGGAGGAGCACCATTAAAGGACGAAGACGCCCACGGTACCAACTGTGCGGGTTTAATTGCAGCGGTGGGTAACAATAAAATAGGGGTGACTGGAATAGCACCAAATTGTAAAATAATACCTGTTAGAGTAATTCTTGGTGAACCTGTCCCTACAGATCACTTTGCAAAAGCCATCAATTGGGCATGGAAGGAAGGGAAGGCGGATATACTAAGCAACTCATGGGGTGTTGGTGGTGAATTGAACAACATCACGAAAGAAGCGATAGATGCGGCAATAGATCTGGGGAGAAATGGCAAAGGTTGCCCAGTCTTGTTTGCTTCTGGCAATGAAAATACAAAAGTTTCCAATCCTGCTGAATATTCAAGGGTTATTGCCGTTGGTGCAGTCAATATGTGTGATGAACGCAAGCGAAGCAGCAACAATCCGAATGAAGTAAATGAAGGCAATTCAACCGATCCACTTGGCGTTAGTTGTGATCAAGAAGGACACTGGGGTAGTAATTATGGGGCAGGACTAGATATCGCTGCGCCCTCAACCTGGATTATTTCAACTGACATTAGTGGTGGCCGTGGATATGAGAAGGGAGATTATAATACTAAATTCGGTGGCACCTCCGCTTCCTGCCCAATAGCCGCTGGCGTCATGGCGCTCATCCTTTCCGTCAACCCCAATCTGACTGAAAAAGACGCCCGGTTTATTTTGGAATCTACCTGCGACAAAGCAGGCGGGTATTCCTACAAAGACAACATCGCTCAACCCAATGGCACCTGGAACGAAAACCTGGGGTATGGCCGGGTCAATGCCCATCAAGCCGTGCTCAAGGCCCGTAACTACATCGGGCAAGCCGACGATTATGAATTGTCCTTGTATGCTGCCTTGGAAGTATCGCCCAACCCATCCAATATTGGTCAAGACATCACCGTCAAGTTCAACCTGGCCAACACCGGGAACAAGGAATTTTCGGGAACAGTAGCAGTTGCTTTATTTACTGAAAATGGCGATTTTATTGAGTTCATGAAGACGTTTACCGTTACTGCCCTTCCGGTCAACAACCACTATGTCAATGACCGAATTTTTGACTATCCAAATCAAAAGCCGAAAAGAAGATTTAAGATCGGGGTCTTTTATGCACCCACTGGAGTACAAGAATTGACTCCGATAAGCCCGGGTAGGTTTGAAAACTTCATCACCTGGCTCAACGGCTACGCCTTGAATTCCAATTGTGCCTTGCCTCCTTTGATCAAAATAGCTTCGACGGGTTATGCTCACTTTAGCATGTCCTGGCAAGAAGTGCCTGGAATCCAGAGTTACGAAATACGTTACCGCAGGCAAGGAACCGTAGATTGGATAGAACTCCCGAATTGGTCGGCAACCACCCACGTTTCTGTAAATAAAACCCCTTGCACCACTTACGAATGGCAAATTCGTTCGGTATGTGCCAGCAGTGTAGGCAATTGGTCTCCCGTCCAGCTGATCAAAACCGAAGGATGTGGTGACCCTTATTGTTATTCCTATGGCACCTCCAATCGATCTTTCATCCAGGAAGTCAATATCGGCTCTTTAAAAGTAAGTTCAGGAACAGATTATGGGTACGCCAATCGTACCAACTCGATCATCACCACCTCCGCCGGAGCAACATTGCCGATTAAACTGTTCCCTGGTCAAAATTCAGAAGAAAGTTTAAAAGAGGTGTATTGGAAAATTTGGATTGACTACAATGGGGACAAAATTTTTGATGAACTGGTTTTTGAACAAAAAGGAGACAATGAATCCTCCGTTAGTGGAACCATCAATATTCCCAATGGTGTAAGCGGCAAAACTCGTTTAAGGGTGATGATGTCTTTGGAAGAGGGCGTCGATCCTTGTGATCGAACAGCAAATAAAGAAGTAGAGGATTATGGCATCGATTTTGGGGCAAGCGTGAGTTGCAAAGCTCCCAGCAACCTCCGCCTACTTGCCAAAGATTACTCCTGGTTTCATGTCCTCTGGGATACCCTCCCAGGGGAACAGCAGTATTCTTGGAGATTCAAGCAACTAGGAACAACGGAATGGGCAACCGATGATAATTGGAGCTTCAATAGCCTTATTTTTTCTGGCATTAAACCCTGCACAGAATATCAGTTACAAGTCCGGGCAGTATGTGGCAATACGTTCAGTGACTGGTCACCTGAATTGAGGTTTAAAACCGATGGATGCGATGAGGCCTATTGTTTTTCCTACGGGTTTTCGTACAATGATTGGATCAAGGAGGTAAACTTTGCTGGAACCAACAACGCTTCATCTGGCAACAATGGATACATTAATTTCACGAGCAAGACTCCAACTCAGGTCGAGTTAGGAAAATCCTATCCGCTCGCGCTTTCAGCCGGATTTGACGATAACTCGAATGGAGATACGTATTACTGGAATGTTTGGATCGACTTTAACCAGGACAATGATTTTAATGATTCGGGTGAGCTGGTTTTTAGCAACAATGCTAGCAAACAAACGTCAGCTAGTGGATTACAAGGTCAAGTAAATATACCTGCCAATGCAAAACCAGGCAAAACGAGAATGCGCGTTGCCTTGTCTTTGAACAGCAATGAAGCACCTTGTGAAACAAGTCAAAACTATCGAGAAGTAGAGGACTATTCAGTCGAAATTGTCAATGCCCCTAAAAACCTGACCCTTAGTTCAAGTGCTTTAAATTATGATGCAGGTGCTAGTTCAAAAAGTGTAAACATTACCTCCAACACTACCTGGACCATCACCGAATCGCTCACTTGGCTCAGCGTCAGCCCTACTTCCGGCAGCAACAATGCCTCCATCATCATTACCTGCGATGCCAATAACACTAACGCTACTCGTACAGGTACCCTCTCCGTATCGGGTACCGGGGTAGCCACTCAAACCATTACCATTACCCAGGCTGCGGGCAGCCCATCCTTAAGTGTATCTCCCACCACTCTTGATTTCACAGCGAATGGTGGTGCTCAAAGTTTTAACATTACCGCCAATACAACCTGGACGACTTCAGAATCTTTGGACTGGTTGAGTCTTTCCCCAGCTTCGGGTAGTAACAACGCCACAGTTACTGCAACGTGTTTACCCAACACCTCGACCACCAGTCGTACTGGAACGATCGTCATATCTGGAACGGCTCAAACGGTCACGATCAATCAAAGTGGTGCAACTCAAACCCTGGTTGTTGCTCCATCCCAATTGAATTTTTCAGAAATTGCCGACAACAAACCCATCGCCATAACCAGCAACACCACTTGGCTAGCCACTGATGATGCTGCCTGGCTGAGCATTACCCCTTCTAGTGGAAATGGCAACGGTACGTTATCGGTTAGTGTGACCGCCAATACGGGTGCAAGTGAACGCCGCGCACAAATTACAGTGCGCAACACTAGCGGTTCACTCCTGCAAAACATTAGCGTAATTCAGGCGGCTAAACCCTTCAATGCAGAGTTGCCTGAATCCTGGGAAGTCACCATCACTGAAAACAACCATACCCTCATTTTACCCAGTAGCCTGCAAGCCGACATTGAAGGCAGCAACTTGCAAATTGGCGATCACATTGGTGTTTTTTATACCCGGGATGGTAAATCAGTATGTGCCGGTGAAGGGGAATGGAATGGCTCAAATACCTCTTTCCCTGTTTATGGCGATGATGCATCTACTACGGTTAAAGATGGACTCAGCACCAGCGAGGTATTCGTTGTAAAAGTTTGGCAAATAGCAACCCAGCAGGAATTCAATGCCCAGGCCACATACGCCCCTTTGGGCACCAATGGCATCATCTCCGCTACTGATCGCTATACCACGGATGCCATCAGCATGATCACCCGTCTCAGCGCAGCCCGAACCGAAACCCTCAACATTGCCCTTAAGGAAGGTTGGAATACCATTTCGAGTTATGTTTCGCCTACTCATCCGCAATTGGACTCTGTCTTTAAACCCATCAAAGGCATCGTTCAGATTGCCAAAGATGGGGC
>Ga0116157_10002768_pt1 | contig 17072 bp, 17 predicted proteins | sample AD_UKC048_MetaG_FD_89882 | JGI IMG/M metagenome (GOLD analysis project Ga0116157, IMG submission 89882) | Active sludge microbial communities of municipal wastewater-treating anaerobic digesters from USA - AD_UKC048_MetaG | ecosystem: Engineered > Bioreactor > Anaerobic > Digestate | place: USA...
CTTCCTGCAGCTCCGGCGCCAGGTGCTCAATGCGTCGGCGGTGGCGCAGGCGCACATCCTGGACGTGGCGCAGCCAGTTGTCGGCCAACCCGATGCGTGCGCCCTGCAACGCGGCACGCACACCCGCGCACCCATAGTGCCCCACCACCATGATGTGGCGAACCTTGAGATGCTCTACGGCAAACTGGATGGTGGACAGCGCATTCAGGTCGGAGTGCACCACCACGTTGGCTACGTTGCGGTGAACAAAGACCTCGCCCGGGTCCAGCCCCGTAATCTGGTTGGCTGGCACGCGGCTGTCGGAACAGCCAATCCACATGTAGCGCGGCCGCTGCTGTGCCTGCAGCCGGGTGAAGAAGCCCGGCCGTTCCTGCTCCATCTGCGCAGCCCAAGCTCGGTTATGGGCAAAGAGGTCGTCAATTTCGTTTGTCATGACGGGATTGTCAGGCAAAGCAGAGCTTGTTTGTACGGGCGGCTACATCGTCTCGGCAAACAGTTCCCGCCCAATCAGCATGCGGCGAATCTCACTGGTGCCAGCGCCAATTTCATACAGCTTGGCATCGCGCCACAAGCGGCCCAGCGGGTAATCATTGATGTAGCCGTTGCCACCAAAGATCTGAACACCTTCTCCGGCCATCCAGGTTGCCTTTTCTGCGCACCACAGGATGACCGATGCACAGTCCTTACGCACTTGGCGCACATGGTCGGTGCCCAACATATCCAGATTCTTGGCCACGGTGTACGCGAATGAACGCCCGGCCTGCAAGACGGTGTACATGTCTGCAACTTTGCCCTGAATCAGTTGAAACTCGCCAATGCTCTGGCCAAACTGCTTTCGGTCATGGATATAGGGAATGACGTTGTCCATCACCGATTGCATGACACCCAATGGCCCACCCGTTAACACGGCACGTTCATAGTCCAGCCCGCTCATCAGCACTTTGGCGCCGCTATTGAGCCCACCCAGGATGTTTTGTTCAGGCACTTCCACGTTGTGGAACACCAGTTCACCCGTGTGACTGCCGCGCATGCCCAGTTTGTCGAGTTTTTGCGCGACGGAAAAACCCTTCATGCCTTTTTCGATCAGAAAGGCCGTGACGCCGCGGGCACCCAGTTCCGGTTCAGTTTTGGCGTAAACCACCAACGTGTCTGCATCTGGTCCATTGGTGATCCACATCTTGCTGCCGTTGAGCAGGTAGTAGCCATGCTTGTCTTCGGCCTTGAGCTTCATGCTGATCACATCAGAGCCCGCACCCGGCTCGCTCATGGCCAGCGCACCCACATGCTCTCCGCTGATCAGTTTGGGCAGGTATTTCTGGCGCTGCGCCTCCGTGCCGTTTCGCTTGATCTGGTTCACGCACAGATTGCTGTGGGCGCCATAGCTCAACCCGACAGACGCCGAGGCGCGTGAAATTTCCTCCATGGCAATCATGTGAGCCAGGTAGCCCATGTTGGCGCCCCCGTACTCCTCGCCCACCGTGATACCCAGGACACCCAGATGACCCATCTTGCGCCACAGATCCATCGGAAACTGGTCATTGCGGTCGATGTCGGCAGCGCGCGGGGCGATTTCCGCTTGCGCAAACTCGCGCACGGTATCACGCAAGGCGTCAATGTCTTCACCCAGCTGAAAGTTGAGTCCGGGCATGTTCATGATCTGTCTCCAGTTCTTTCCTGTTATCAGTAGGTTTTGGGCACAGGCACCAGCGTCTGCTGCATCACCGCGCAGTCCGTCACTTTGCCATGTCCATCCACATGCACCACGTCCGCCGTGGTCACGATGATGCGGCGGCCCGCTTTCAATACACGCCCTGTGGCGCGCAACTCACCGCCAGCAAAGGCCGCCATGAAATTGATTTTGTACTCCACGGTGGTGACTTCCATCCCCTCCGGCGCCACTGTCAACGCTGCGTATCCACCCGCAATATCTGCCAAAGCACCCATGGCACCACCATGAAAACCACCCTGCTGCTGGGTGACTTTTTCTGAATGCGGCAAGGCAACCTCACACAAACCGGACTCCACGCGAAGCAACTTCGCCCCCAGGTGAACCATCATGCCCTGGCGCTCGAAACTGCTCTGCACTCGCCGATTCAGCGCGCCGGAGTCAGCCGTCGGGATGTTTGCAGATGTCATGATGAAGGGAGTTTTAGGTAGTTGACGTTTACGTAAACGTCAACCAGATCCCGAATTATGCGCGAAGACCGACTGGAACGCCAAATCAGCTGGCCAGGCGCGCTTTTTCAGCCTTGACGAGCAGTGCCCTCGCTTCCTTTTCATGGGTTTTGACCTCGTCCAGATTGGCCACCAGATCAGCCATTTGCTCTTCCAGCTCCTTGCGGTGTGCCGCCAGCACAGCCAGAAACTTCTTCAGTTGGGCTCCGGTGTCACGCGGGCTGTCATACATGTCGATGATGTCTTTGGCCTCGGTCAGGCTCAGCCCCAGGCGTTTGGCGCGTAACGTGAGCTTCAGGCGTGTGCGGTCCCGCGGGGAATAGACCCGGCTACGTCCGCCCGGGCCGGCGCGCTGGGGTTGCAACAACCCCATGTCTTCATAAAACCGGATGGCGCGGGTCGTCAAGTCAAACTCTTTGGCCAGATCGCTGATGGTGTAAGTCGTCGCCATGGTTGTCAGGTGAGGGTTAAGGGCGGTTCGTAACGGCGGCGTGTACATGGGTGACACGTCAAATCCGAAGCATCCATACAATCCGGTCATTACATATGACGTTTACGTAAACGTCAAACTCAGGCCGCATCCTACATGAACGCACTTGAACAGGAACTCCACTACCCCAACGGCGACACCATGCCCCAGCCCGGCACTACGATGGTGGTGGCGCCCGGCATCAAGTGGATCCGCATGGCCCTGCCCTTTGCGCTGGACCACATCAACCTGTGGCTGCTGCGTGATGAGCTGGATGGCCGCGAGGGCTGGACCGTGGTGGACTGCTGCATCGCCAAAGACGAGTCACGGGCACAGTGGGAACAAATTTTCGCATCCCAACTGGAAGGCCTGCCCATCCTGCGGGTCATCGTGACCCACATGCACCCCGATCACATCGGGCTGGCATACTGGCTGTGCGAACGCTGGACCACGCCGGAGCACGACTGCCGGCTGTGGATCAGCGCCACAGACTACAACATGGCGCGTATTGGCTCGATGGGTCCAACCGGCTTTGGCGGCGAATCTGCCGCAGACTTCTTTGCCTCGCACGGCTTGATCGACCCGGACTCCGTCGCCCAGATTCGTGCCCGCAGCAACTACTTTCCTACCCTGGTACCCCAGGTGCCCCATCAATACCGGCGCATGATGGATGGCGATGCCATCATCATCGGTGGGCGCTCGTGGAGCTGTATCAGCGGTTACGGGCATGCACCCGAACACATTGCGCTGTACTGTGCAGAGATGAAAGTTTTGCTGGGGGGCGACATGATGTTGCCGCGCATTTCCACCAACGTGAGCGTGTACGACCAGGAACCCGAAGCCAACTCGCTCAAGCAGTTTCTGGACTCCATCGATAAATTCAAGGCATTGGACGAAGAGACGCTCACACTGCCGTCACACGGCAAGCCCTTCACCGGCCTTTACAGGCGCATCGGGCAACTGCATGACCACCACCGGGACCGCCTGGCCGAGGTGATGGCGGCTTGCGCGGAAAAACCCTGCAGTGCTGCCGACGTGTTGCCAGTGTTATTCAGGCGCAAACTGGATCTGCACCAGACCACTTTCGCCATGGGTGAATCCATTGCCCATCTGCACAAACTGTGGTTTGACGGCCTACTGACCCGCTTGCGCGGGAGCGACGGGGTCTACCGCTTTGCCGTGACCTGAGGCGTCATGTCCACTTGGGGACCGCTTCGTCCTTGAGCTGAGAGCGAAGCTCGGCATAGTCCGGAACCACCGTGCGCACGGTGTCCCAGAAACGTGGGCTGTGGTCCATCACCCGCAGGTGACTGAGCTCATGCGCGACAACATAGTCGATCACCGCCTGATTAAAGTGAATCAAACGCCAATTCAGGCGGATCGAGCCGTCGATGTTGGCGCTGCCCCAGCGCGTGCCCGCGCTGCTGAGCGAGAGCTTGCGCCATTGCACCTGAAGTTGCGGCGCGAAATGATTCAATCGCTCGGTGAACACGCGCTTGGCCTGGCGCATCAGCCAGGCCTGCACGGAGTCGCGGATCTGATCGACCGTCGCACCATGCGGCAACCCCACATGCAGGGTCAGGCGCGGCACGCCGGGCAAGGCGTCGGCGTCACTGTGCAGTACCGCGCCAACGGCATCAAACCCGTGGCGCGGGTCCAGTACCACAATGACCTGCTCGCCTAAAAAGGGGATGCTGGTGCCGTCTTTCCATTCGATCCGGGCTGACTCCATACGCTGATGGCGCTCGCGGGTTTCACCCAGTTTCTTGACGACCCAGGCCGCCTTCTCTCGAAGCGCCGCCTCGACTTCGTACAAGGGCACCCATTTGGGCGCACTGACCACCAGCCCGTCAGGCCCGACCACAAAACCAATGGTGCGGCGCTTGCCGCGCTTGAACTCATAGGCCACCAGGGCATTAGACAGGCGCGACTCCCGGTTGGCCCGGGGGTGGCGGAAAACCACAGGCGCAATGGCATCGCTCAATAACCTGGGGGGCGGAACTGATGCAGCCGAAGAATCAGGTGACGCTATTGAATTAATAGCTACTCCGGCAATATCCACGACGGCTGGAGGCCAATTTGACCCATCAAAATCGGGGGTTTTTGGTTCCGGATCGAATAAGTCCAGCGTGAATTGCAACAGGCTGCGCATGATGGCCCAGTTTAGCGGTAAGCCTCGGGGTCCAGCCGTCGCATTTCGCCTTCAATCCAGTCTTGCACTTCGCGCATCAGCTCGTCAGGCGCACGGCCCGTACTGGGGATAGGCCGACCGATGGACACGTCCACCATGCCCGGGTATTTGATGAATCCCTTGCGCGGCCAGCACTTGGCAGACGACACCGCAATCGGCACCACGGGCGCACCCGTTTCCACGGCCAGCCGCGTACCACCCAGTTTGTACTGCCCCACCTGGCCACGTGGAATGCGCGTGCCTTCCGGGAACATGATGACCCAGGTGCCATTCCCCAACAGGCGTCGGCCCTGCTCCGTCACCTTTTGAAACGCCTGTTTGCCCTGCTGGCGGTCAATGTGGATCATGTCGCAGCGCGCAATGCCCCAGCCGAAAAACGGGATGTAGAGAATCTCTTTCTTGAACACGTAGGCCAGCGGCCGGGGCATGATCAGCGGCATCAGGAAAGTTTCCAGCGTGGACTGGTGCTTGACCAGCAAAATCGCGGGCAGCTGATGGCCGTTGGCATCCAGTCCCGGCAGGTTGTCCATGCCACACACTCGCCAGTTCACGCCACAGATGGCGCGCAGGCCGTAAATGGCACAGGCCAAAAACGCCTTGGCCGACGCATACATGGGCTGAGCCCCGGAGAATGGCGCCGTTGCAACCATCCAGAACGCGACGGGAATCACGGTGACCAACATCCACACCATGTGGATGATCGAGCGAATCAGCGCCATGTGCGAAGCCCCTCAACCATGGCGCTTGCGGGAAGACGCTTCAGCAGCTTGCAGGCCGCGGGCGATCAGGCTGTCAGCAAAAGCCCCCAAATCGTTGTGAACCTGCGTACCCGCCGGGAAGGCCTCCGGCAAGGGACGATCCCGATACGGCTCGCCATTGCCTGTCAGCACCAGATGCGGCTCGCAGCCTGCGGCCGCACCGGCCACCAGATCACGCGCACTGTCACCGGCGGTGGGCACGCCCACCAGATCAATGCCGTAACGATCTGCAATTTGTTCAAACAGGCCCGGCTCGGGCTTGCGGCAATGGCAGGCCTCATCGGGCGCATGGGGGCAGTAAAAAATGGCGTCTACCCGGCCACCCACCGCCGCCAGCATCTTGTGCATCTTGGTGTGAATGGCGTTCAATGTGTCCACATCAAACAGGCCACGGCCCAGGCCAGCCTGATTGGACGCCACCACCACATGCCAGCCCGCATGGTTCAGCCGGGCGATGGCTTCGAGGGCACCGGGCAGTGGACTCCACTCCGCAGGCGACTGCACAAACTCGGCAGTCGCCGCGTTGATGGTACCGTCCCGGTCCAGAATGACGAGCTTCATGACGCCGCCAGACGGGACAAATCAGCCACGCGGTTCATGGCGTCATGCAGGCTTTTGAGCAAGCCCTGACGATTCAGGCGCAAATCCATCTCCTCTGCATTGACCATCACACCGTCAAAGAACGCGTCAACCGGCGCTCGAAGTGCCGCCAGCGTTTGCAGCGACGCGGTGTAGTCACCCGAATCGAATTGCGCCTTGGCCTTCGGGGCGACATCCTTCATTGCCGCATGGAGCGCGATCTCAGCAGGCTCCTTGAGCAGCACCTCGCTCACATGAGCATCCACATCCTGCGCCTTTTTCAGGATATTGCTGATGCGCTTATTGGCTGCCGCGAGGGCTGGCGCTTCGGAAAGCGTCGCGAAGGCGCGCACGGCTGCGAGGCGTTTGGGCACATCACCGAGTCGCTGCGGTCGCAAGGCCAGCACTGCATCGACCTCTTGAACGCTAAAGCCGTGCTCGCGCAGCGAGCCAGCAAGTCGATCGTAGATGAAGTCCACCAGAGCGGCAGTAGCGTTGCCAATCTTGCTGCCAAAAGCGGGGGCAGCAGCCTGCACCAGAGGGGCCACGTCCAGAGGCAATTCTTTTTCCACCAGCATCCGGATCACCCCCAGCGCATGGCGACGCAACGCAAACGGGTCTTTGTCACCCGTAGGCAAGTTGCCAATGCCAAACATGCCGACCAAAGTTTCCAGCTTGTCGGCCAGCGCCACGATCACACCCACTGGATTGCGGGGCAACTCGTCACCCGCAAAGCGCGGTTTGTAATGATCCTCAATCGCGTGGGCCACCTCGGCAGGCAGACCATCGTTCAGCGCGTAGTAGCCGCCCATGATGCCCTGCAGTTCCGGAAACTCGCCCACCATGTCGGTCACCAGATCGGTCTTGGCCAGTTGTGAGGCCAGATCGGCCTGCGCAACCAATGTGGCATCGCCTAACTGCTCCCCAATCGCTTTGGCAATGGCGCGCACACGCTCGACGCGCTCCCCCTGCGTGCCCAGCTTGTTGTGATACACCACCTTGCCCAGCCCCTCGACACGGGAAGCCAGCGTCTTCTTTCGGTCCTGGTCAAAGAAAAACTTGGCGTCGGCCAGGCGCGGGCGCACTACGCGCTCGTTACCGCCAATCACCAGGCTGGCATCCGCCGGGCTGATGTTGCTGACCACAAGGAACTTGTTGGTCAGCTTGCCTCCCGCGTCCAGCAGCGGAAAGTACTTCTGGTTGGCCTTCATGGTGAGAATCAGACACTCCTGCGGCACACCCAGGAATTCCTTCTCGAACTCGCAGATCAGCACATTGGGACGCTCGACCAACGCGGTCACCTCGTCCAGCAACGCCTCGTCGTCAATCGGCCTGCAACCGCCACCCACCTTAGCCGCAGCGGCAGCCAGTTGACTTTCGATCTCTGCGCGACGCTCGGCAAAGCTGGCGATGACCGCTCCGTCGCGCCTCAGCGTTCGGGCATAACTGTCAGCATCTTTCAGAACGACGGGATCGACAGCCGCTTCAAAACGATGCCCATGGGTGCTTCTGCCAGCCTCCAAGCCGAGCGCCCGCACATTCACCACATCGGCTCCATGCAAAGCCACCAGGCCGTGCGCGGGCCGAACAAAGCTCACACTGCTCCAGCCAGGCAGCTCGCAGCCGCTTTGCAGCTGATAGCTCATGACCTTGGGGATGGGCAGCTTGGCAATTGCGTCTTCGATGGCTTTTTGCAGTCCCTCGGCCAGCGAGGCGCCTTTGACGGTGCTGTCATAAAACAAGGCTTCAGCCTTACCGTCCATCACGCGTTTGAGTCCTGCAACAGCTGCGGCATCCGCACCCAACGCTTGCAACTTCTTTAAAAGAGCCGGCGTGGCGTTGCCCGCCGCGTCCAGACCCACGGCAACAGGCATCAGCTTTTGGGACACGGCCTTGTCGGCAGCCTGGCCGAATACGTCCTTCACCCAGACAGCCAAACGGCGCGGCGAAGCGTAGGCGACACATACATCACTATTAAACGTTTTGTCGGAGTCGACTAGCGCCTGCTCAGCCAGCCTGTTCCAAACTTGAGTTGCAAATGCATCGCCCAGCTTCTTCAACGCCTTGGGCGGCAACTCTTCGACAAACAGTTCGACAAGAAGGTTTTTCGTCATGTTCATATCTCTCACGTCGCCTTCTTCGTCATCTGCTGCACCCATTCACGCGGTGCCATGGGGAAACCCAGACGCTCGCGGCTCTCAAAATAACTTTGTGCCACCGCGCGCGCCAGATTGCGAATGCGCCCAATGTAGGCCGCGCGCTCCGTCACGCTGATGGCGCCACGGGCATCCAGCAGGTTAAAGCTGTGCGCTGCTTTGAGTACCTGTTCGTAGGCGGGCAGTGCCAGTTGCACCTCAATCAGGTGTTTGGCCTGTTTCTCGTGTGCGGTAAAGGCCGAGAACAGGAAATCAGCGTCGCTGTGTTCAAAGTTGTAGGTGGACTGTTCCACCTCGTTTTGCCTGTACACGTCGCCGTAGCTTAGTCCTTCGGTCCACTTCAGGTTGTAGACGTTGTCCACGCCCTGCAGGTACATGGCCAGACGTTCCAGGCCATATGTGATCTCTCCGGTGGCGGGTTTGCAGTCAATGCCGCCCACTTGCTGGAAATAGGTGAACTGCGTCACCTCCATGCCGTTTAGCCAGACTTCCCAACCCAGGCCCCAGGCGCCCAGTGTGGGGTTTTCCCAATCGTCTTCCACAAAGCGGATGTCGTTTTTCTTCAGATCAAAGCCCAGGGCTTCCAGAGAGCCCAGATAGAGCTCCAGAATATTCGCAGGCGCCGGTTTGAGCACCACCTGGTATTGGTAGTAATGCTGCAGGCGGTTAGGGTTCTCGCCATAACGGCCGTCTTTGGGGCGGCGGCTGGGCTGCACGTAGGCGGCTTTCCACGGCTCGGGACCAATAGCCCTCAAAAACGTCGCAGTGTGTGAGGTGCCAGCGCCAACCTCCATGTCATAAGGCTGCAAAAGCGCACAGCCCTGATCAGCCCAGTAAGACTGCAGTTTCAGGATGATTTGTTGGAAGGTCAGCATAAAAACAGGAATTCTCCGGGACAGCCCTCGATTTTACGGGGCATCCCGGCTATGGCGGCGATGGGTATCACCAGCTTTGCCGACGGACAAAAACGATGGGCAAATTTGTAAAAAACAGCATGGAAAGGCAAAAACCGTTGAATAGTGCCCTGATTGGTTAATGCCAGAATCCCAAAGCAGAGTTTTTTTGCTATCGTCACGCCATCTGACTCCGGTCCGGATGCCTAATCCCGACCCACCATACCTGCATGACGAAATTTACTCCCTTCGGGAAGCACCGCTTGCTCACCTGCGCAATGCTGTGCTCATGACATGAGCGCCGTACTAGCCCGAAAAACCGGGGGCGTTAAACGCTCGCGTGACCCCATTTTGCCTTCTGGCGCCGACATTGTCGTACTGGGACTGCTGCTGGCCGGATTTGCCTTGCTGTATCTTCCCAGCTACCTTGAACTGGCCCGCTCCGTCTGGTCAACTGATGAGCAGGGCCACGGGCCCATCATTCTGGCGGTTTCCATCTGGCTGTTTTACAACAAGCGACTCGAATTGGCTGCGCTTCCTGCGCGACCCGTTCTGTGGCTCGGCGTTCCGATACTCGTTGTAGGACTGGTCGCTTATGCTTTGGGGCGCTCTCAGTCGTTCCTGATGCTGGAGGTGGGCTCGCAGCTGCTCGTATTGACAGCCCTAATTTTGTTGTTCATGGGGCGCGGCGCGCTTCGGCTGGTGTGGTTCCTGTTGTTCTTTATGGTGTTCATGACCCCATTTCCGGAAGCGCTCGTGGCCATCGTTACCGGCCCGCTCAAATCGGCGGTCTCTACCGTGGCGGCCAATCTGCTGTACGCACTGGGTTACCCCGTCAGCCGCGTTGGTGTGATTCTGAATGTTGGTCAGTACCAATTGCTGGTGGCAGACGCGTGTGCGGGGTTGAATTCAATGTTCACACTGGAAGCGCTGGGCCTTCTGTACATGAATCTGATGAAGTACACATCCGTCGCACGCAACGTTACCTTGGCGATTTTGGTTATTCCGATTGCGTTCATGGCCAACATCGTTCGGGTCATGATTCTGGTTCTGGTGACTTACCACTTTGGAGATGCGGCTGGCCAGGGTTTCGTACATGGCTTTGCCGGCATGGTCCTGTTTATTGTGGGTCTTGTACTGGTTTTGACAGTTGACCATGTTCTGGGCTGGATATTCAAGCAAGAGAAACCCGCCAGGGCAGCGGGAGCCCTATCGTGAGCGGATCACGTTTGCGCGCCGTGGTGGTTGTCTGCGCCATTGCCGCCACAGCGGCAATGGCTCATTTGGCCAAGCCGACGGTGTTCATGACCGACACACTGGGCAAGCCCAACCTGGAAACCGTATTCCCCAAACAGTTCGGAACCTGGCGCATCGATACCAGCATGCCGATGATCCTGCCATCACCCGACACGCAAGCCCTGCTCAACAGTATCTACAACCAGACACTGACCCGCACTTACGTGAATGATGAAGGCAACCGCATCATGCTGTCTGTCGCCTACGGCGGGGACCAGTCCGACGGCACACGCGCCCATCTGCCAGAAGTGTGCTATCCAGCGCAGGGGTTCCAGATCACGTCCAATTTCACCAGTCATCTCAATCTGGCGGGCCGCAACGTGGCCACCCGTCAGTTGATGGCAACTCAGGGACTGCGCAACGAGCCCATCACCTACTGGCTGGTCGTTGGGGATCAGGTCACCGTCTCAAGGACTGATCAAAAACTGGCGCAGTTCCGTCTGGGGCTCAAAGGGTTGATTCCGGACGGCATGCTGGTTCGGGTGTCCAGCATCGATCCGGACATGGCTCACGGCTATCAGGTGCAGAAAGGCTTTCTCACCGACATGGCCGCCACATTTCCAGAGACTGCCAAAGACCGGGTATTTGGCGTCAAGTTCAACTGAAGACTCTGAACCGACGCTGTCGCGCCAATCCGGCTGCGACCACTGCAACGCCCAGTAGCCAGTACGGCCACAGCCCCAGGCGAGCTACCCACCAGGCAAAGGGGGTCACGCCGGTTCGCCCTTCCACGTTACCGCTTAGCGCGCCCTTGGTCAGGCGAGGCAGCGACCGGCTCACATCCCCCTTGTGATCAATGATGACCGTGGCGCCGGTGTTGGTGGCGCGCACAAACGGACGTTCGAACTCCAGTGCCCGCATGCGTGATATCTGAAGATGCTGATCGATCGCCACGGAGTCGCCGAACCAGCCGATGTTGCTGATATTGACGAATATGGTGGGCGCATTAGCCGGGTCGATAAACCGGGCGCCCAGTTCTTCGCCAAACAAATCCTCGTAGCACACGTTGGGTGCCAGGCGTTGCCCCGCTACTTCAAACGATGGTTGCCCCACTGCACCGCGGTTGAAGTCGCCCAGCGGGATGTTCATCAACTCGGTGAACCATTTGAACAGGGGTGGAATGAATTCGCCAAACGGCACCAGGTGGTGTTTGTCGTACTGGTACACGGGCTGAGGGCCGGGCTGCAACCCGATGACTGAATTGGTGTACCCGGCCTCGTAGCTACCCAGCGGGATGCCAATCAGGGCTGCGCGGGTCGTTGGCGCCCCGGCAGAGGACTTGAACGCGGCTTGAAGCCCTTCCCAATAGCCAGGGGGTAATTGCTGCGGCAGCAATGGAATGGCCGTCTCGGGCGCCACCACCAGATCGGTATGTGCCGCCTGCAATTGCGCACCGTACCATTGCAGGGACTCCACCACCCCCGTTCCTGGCTGGAACTTCTCATCTTGCGGGATATTGCCCTGAAGCAAGGTGACCGACAGGCTTCCCGTCGTGCGGGAAAAAGAGGTAACCACGTCGTTGGTACCCATCTGCGCCACCGAGGGCAGCGTCAACACCAGCAGCGCGGCCACCCGCTGCCAGGGACTGCACGCCAACGCCTGGGGAATGGTCATTGCCAGCCAGGCGCTGATGAAGCACAGGCCATAGGCGCCAACCCACGGCGCATACCCCGCCAGCAGGCCGTCCACATGGGCATAGCCCGACGCGCCCCAACCAAAACCAGTCAGCCAGACTCCACGCGCCATTTCTGCCAACAGCCAGAGCGCTGCAAAAACGATAGCTGCCCACGCACTATTGACGGGGGCCAAGGCCACAAAAGCACCACAAATTGCAGCGTAATACATCGCCAGGAATGCCGCGAGCCCCACGACGGCCAAAGCCGCCAGAACGGCCGCCAGCCCCCCGTAGGTGTGCATGGAGATAAACAACCACCAGAAGGTGCCGGTCAACCACGCCACAGCAAATAGCCAGCCAATAAGGAAGGCCTGACGCCAGCGATCGGTTGAATTCAGTACCCAGGCCAGCAGGCCCAGTGCCAGCAATTGCAGCCACCACACCGGCAGTCCCGAAATTAACCCGAAGGAAGAGCCGATGGGAAATGGCCATGCGATGCTTGCGGCATGTGCGCAGCCAGCCAGCAAAACAACCATCACCCGGAAAAAAAGAGAGCGCAGCATCGGGGCCGCCCCGCTGGCGCGCACGCTAGGCAGCCACGTCAGCAGCGGGTGACACCTTGAACCACTTCACGGCACCACCCTTGGTGTGCAGCACAACAAAGTTCAATCCGCCCAGCGCGTGCCGTTCACCTTTTTTTGGCACATGGCCCATCTCGTGCGCAATCAGGCCACCAATGGTGTCGAACTGATCTTCGGGGTCGGCGCCCTGCAGCGTCACGCCAAAGGCATCATTCACCCGCTCGATGGCTGTGGCGCCACTGACGCGGTAGGTTTTGTCTGCCAGACCAAAAATATCACCTTCATCCTCGGCAATATCGAACTCGTCTTCGATTTCGCCAACAATTTGCTCCAGCACATCTTCAATGGTGACCAGCCCTGCCACGCGGCCGAACTCGTCAATGGTGATGGCCAGGTGGTTGCGATTGCCCCGGAAATCGCGCAGAAGGTCGTTCAGGCCCTTGCTCTCGGGCACAAACACCGCCGGTCGCAGCAGCGCACGGATATTTAGTTCCGGGGCTCGCTGCAATTTCAGCAAATCCTTGGCCATCAAAATGCCAATGATGTTCTCGCGTTCGCCTTCAAATACAGGGAAGCGCGAGTGCGCGGTGTCAATCACCGTGTGTAGCAGGTCATCAAAGGTTGCACCGATGTTGACCAAATCCATGCGGGTAGCAGGCACCATCACGTCGGCGGCAGTCATGTCGGCCATACGAATGACGCCTTCGAGCATGATGCGTGATTCCGCGCCAATGATGTTGTTGTCTTCGGCCTCGGCGAGTGTCTCGATCAGCTCGGCCGTTGAGTCCGGTCCCGGGTGAATGAACTCGGCCAGTTTCTGCAAGAAAGTGCGCTTGTCTTCCTTCTCGGAAGCACGCGCGGGGTGTGGATCTGACACAGCCAAAGGCAGGGCATGCCGTTATTGCGAAGCCATAAGGATAGCGGATTGCCAGACAGCTTCCCGCAAATGCTCAAATTGGCCGCTTACTGGGGTACTTTTTGCTGGGCTTCCAGGGCGCCTTTGCGCACTTCTTGTACATCGGACAAAAACGACCAGAACTGTTTGGCCTGCATTTTGAGCCGGTAGTCTGTCTGAGCCATGTGCTCCTCTACGATTTCCGTCATGCGGGTGTCCAGCGTGGCCGGCGGCATGCGCAGGCAGGCCTGGGATTCGGAGCCATCACGCTCCACAGTTGCGCCGGCATTGCGGGCAATTTTGAGCATGGCCGTGTTTTCACTGAGCACATGGACGAACATCAGGCTCACGCCATCGTTTCGCGCATGCATCATGGCGCGGTCAAACAGACGCGCGCCATAACCGCGCCCCCTGGCACTGCCCAGTACCGACACCCCAAACTCGGCACAGGTCTCATGCCCAGGCTGGGTTGCAAAGGCCAGGTGCGCCATGGCAATCAGTTCAATCTTGCGGTTGTAGATGCCAAAAATCTCGTCCCGCTCAAAATCAAGCCCATCGACGTACCGCTGGATCTGTTCATCATTGGCGGGGAAGCCGAAGCGCAAATAGCGGTCGCGTTCATCCAGCAGCTTCAGGTGAACTGCAATCCGGTCACGGTGGTTTGCACCCAGTGAGCGGATCGGCACCATCAGCGGCGCAGGGCGAGGCACCCCCTCATTGCGGCTGTTGTCAGAAGGCGGGCTCAAAAGTGCCTTACCCGCTTGAAGGGAGGCTTTGAGAAAATCCTTGGTATCGACCATGCACTCAATATAAGGGTTTTCCCTAGGAATTGAATGTAAAACTTACCAAAAGTGATTTATTTAATAGGGGTAACAGTCCAGAACATTCCTGCAAAACACCCTTCCGGAGCGTCACAGCGGCAGCGCCGTGGTCATTTTCACCCGGTCCAGCATGAAGCTGGTCTTGCAGTCCTGAACGCTAGGATGCTTGAGTAGCGTATCCATAACAAAGTGTGAGTACGCACTCATATCCTTCACAAGCACCCTCAACAAGTAGTCCATCTCGCCCGTCAAAGCGGCACACTCCACCACCTCCGGCCAAGTCTGCACGCTGGCCCGAAAGAGGTCCATCGGGTTGCGCTTGTGGCTTTCTGTGTGTTTTTCCAGACGTACATTGATGTACGCCGTAAGCCCCAGGCCCAACGCTTCGGGTTTCACCAGGGCTACATACCGGTCGATCACACCAGACTCTTCCAGTCGCTTGACACGTCGCAACACCGCGCTGGGCGACAGACTTACCGCTTCCGCAATGTGGTCAAAGGTGGCGCGACCATCCGCTTGCAGGATGCGCAATACCTGTCTGTCTATCTTGTCGAGTGCTTCCATTCCTTGAATTTTGCAGTTTTACTGCGTAAAACACAAATCACAATCACCAAATTGCAGGAAAACACAAAGCGCCTGCCCGTAAAGTTGCACGCACTTCAACCGGAGACCGATGATGTGGGAAAACCCGATGGGAACAGATGGCTTTGAGTTCATCGAATATGCCGCTCCAGACCCCGTGGCCATGGGCGCCTTGTTCGAGCGCATGGGGTTTCGGCCCGTGGCGAAACACCGGCACAAGGACGTCACGCTGTACCGCCAAGGCGGCATCAACTTTCTGATCAATGCCGAGCCGGACTCGTTCGCCCAGCGCTTTGCGCGCCTGCATGGCCCCAGTATCTGTGCCATTGCGTTTCGCGTGCAGGACGTTAAAAGTGCCTACGAGCGTGCGCTGGACCTGGGCGCCTTTGGCTACGCTGGCAAAGCCGGTCCCGGTGAGCTCAACATCCCGGCCATCAAGGGCATTGGTGACAGCCTGATCTATCTGGTGGACCGCTGGCGCGGTAAAAATGGTGCCAAAGACGGCGACATCGGCAACATTGGCTTCTTTGACGTGGACTTTGAAGCCCTGCCCGGCATTCCTGCGGCCGAAGCACTAAACCCCGTTGGCCACGGGCTCACCTATATCGACCACCTCACCCACAACGTGCACCGGGGTCGCATGGGCGAGTGGGCCGACTTCTATGAGCGGTTGTTCAATTTCCGCGAAGTGCGTTACTTTGATCTGGAGGGACAAGCCACGGGTGTGAAAAGCAAGGCCATGACCAGCCCCTGCGGCAAGATCCGAATCCCCATCAACGAAGAGGGCAACGAGAAGGCCGGACAGATCCAGGAATACCTGGATCGTTACCACGGCGAAGGCATTCAGCACATTGCATTGGGTTCGACAGACCTGATCGCCTCCGTGGACGCGTTGCAAATGAGTGGTGTCAAACTACTGAACACCAGTGAAACCTATTACGAGTTGCTGGAAAAACGCATCCCTGGCCATGGTGAAGATGTCGTGGCCCTGCAGCAGCGCAACATCCTGCTCGATGGCAAGCGCGGTGAGTTGTTGCTGCAGATCTTCAGCGAAAACCAGCTGGGCCCCATCTTTTTCGAGTTTATCCAGCGCAAAGGCAACGACGGCTTCGGTGAGGGCAACTTCAAGGCGCTGTTTGAGACGATGGAACTGGACCAGATGCGCCGTGGCGTGCTGACTGCCTGAGAACGGGGCAACAGAACATGGCCGCTGAACCTCCCTCCCGGCCCGCCGTCAAGCCCGCCTCCAGCCCCGTTGTCTACGGCGCCAGCGACCGCCCGCCGCGCGGCGACTACAGCCGCGCCGGGGCCGACTACACCTGCCCGCAAAATTACGCGGCCTACACCGCGCAAGACCACGACACCTACCGTCGGCTGTTCGCCCGTCAGGCAGCGCTGTTACCCGGTCTGGCGTGTGACGAGTTCATCGCGGCACTGCCGTCACTTGGCCAGAACATTGGTGCCGTGGATCACATCCCCCGATTTGACGACATCAACGAAAGGCTGACACGTGCCACGGGTTGGGAAATCGTCACTGTTCCCGGGCTGATCCCAGAAGTGCCCTTCTTTTCACTGCTGGCCAACCGTAAATTTCCGGTGACCGACTGGATTCGCACGCCGCAGGAGTTTGACTACATTGTGGAACCCGATGTGTTTCACGATCTGTTTGGCCACGTGCCCCTGCTGTTCAACCCGGTGTTTGCCGACTATGTGCAGCGATATGGTCAGGGCGGGCTCAAAGCCCATGATCTGGGTGCCTGCGAACAGCTGTCGCGCTTGTATTGGTACACCATCGAATTCGGGCTGATTCGCCAGCGGGAGGGCTTGCGTGCTTATGGCGCAGGCATATTGAGCTCGGCCGGCGAGCTGCAATACGCAGTGCGAAGCCCCGAACCCAATCGGGTGCGGCTGCAATTGGAGCGCACCATGCGCACCCGCTACAAGATTGACACCTACCAACAGACTTACTTCGTCATCGACGATTTCGCGCAGCTGTTTGACATGACGGCCCCCGACTTCGCCCCGGTGTACAAGGCCTTGCGCGGGCTGCCCGAGCTGGAC
>Ga0116157_10002770_pt1 | contig 17057 bp, 9 predicted proteins | sample AD_UKC048_MetaG_FD_89882 | JGI IMG/M metagenome (GOLD analysis project Ga0116157, IMG submission 89882) | Active sludge microbial communities of municipal wastewater-treating anaerobic digesters from USA - AD_UKC048_MetaG | ecosystem: Engineered > Bioreactor > Anaerobic > Digestate | place: USA...
ACTGTGCTTGTGAAATGATTGTAAAACGGGTTGGATTTAACTATTTCTTGTTCCTCTTCTTGATTGGCATTTCGAATGTCGTTCAGGCACAATCAATACGTGTTTTAGGCAGAATATTCGATGCAACATCTTCTAAACCAGTTGAATTTGCTATCGTTTCAGCATTGTCAAAATCCGACAGCTTGCTAGGCGGTGGTTTGAGTCAGGGAAATGGTGATTTCATGTTGGAGAATATTTCTCGTCAAGCAAGTCAAATTCGAATCCAATTTATCGGTTATGAAACGCAAGTCATTCCACTTAAAACGGTAGCTTCTGTTTCACTATATGATTTAGGAAATATCCGATTGAAAGTCAATCAGCAACAACTCAAAGAGCTTGTCATTGAAGGTGAAAAATCTCAAATGACTTTGGGTATTGATCGACGAATTTATCAGGTTGATAAAGATTTAAGCGCCCGTGGAGGAACGGCACTCGATGCCATGAAAAATATTCCTGGAATCACTGTTGGTAGCGATAATTCAGTACAACTGAGAAATCAAGGACCAACCATTTTTATCGATGGTCGCCCCAGTTTACTCAGCCTAGATCAAATACCAGCCGATGATATTGACCGGATTGAAGTCATCACAAATCCATCTGTTAAATACTCCGCAAGCACTACTGGAGGGATTTTAAATGTTGTATTGAAGAAGAACCTTCGTCCAGGCTACTTTGGCTCATTAAGTGCCGGAATTGGTAGCAATAATCGTTATTCAACAAACGGGAATATCAGTATTCGAGAAAAGAAATTGAGCATCCAAGTTTCAGGAAATTATGGAGCTTCTCAAAATCAGAATAATGGATATACTCATCGTGAGAATTTCAGCAATGGACAAACAGCAGGGAAATTCAATTTAGATAATACCAATTTAACTAGCCGTTGGAATTCAAGCGGACGTATTGCCGCGGACTATAAAATTAATGTTCGGTCCTTACTCAGTGCGAATTACAATTATTCTGAAAATGGTGTAGATGCTAACGAAAATCAAAACTATTCTACAAGCGATAGTTCAACTCAAATAATCAATTCAGGATACCGAAATAATGAATTAAAAAATAGTTGGAAGGTTCATTCAGCTCAAATTCTCTTCAAAAAAAACTATCCTAAAATTGGTAAGGAATTAAGCGCTGATATAGGAATGACACATTCGGATAATTATAATTATTCCTTGTTTGATACGCATACCACGCTAGACCTGTTGAATCCAGACTTCATTTCCAATGAAAAACAAAACAATACCGGAAATCGATCTGCTACATTATATAACGGACAAATTGATTATTCCAATCCGCTAACATCCAATTCTCGCCTCGATTGGGGTGGACGATTTGCCTATAAACAATCCTTTTCCGATTTTGAAGTAAATACGCTAGATCCCAATACCAATATTAGTATAAGTGATACCGGACTTTCCAATAAATTTCGGGTAGATGATTTTATTGGTGCGGCATATGTGAATTATGCAGGAAAATTAGGTCCTTTTATGTATCAGGCGGGAATGAGATATGAGCATACTTGGTTTGTAGCAGAATCTCAAAAATCGGGACAAGAATACAGTTACATCTATCCAAAATCTGTAAGTGATTTGGATAAAGTACTATTCCCAGCTATTTACTTTTCTAAAAAAATCAAAGAAAACCACGAATTTCAGTTGAATTTCTCTCGTAAAATTGGTCGTCCGGGATATATGCAATTAATTCCATTTATCACCTACGCAGACCGACAAAGTGTTCAGATTGGCAATCCGGTTTTAGGACCTGAATTCATCAATCTGGCAGAATTAAATTATAGTTTTCAAGGAAATAAAAGCAGTGTATTAAGTGGGATTTATACACGTCAAACACTTCAAGCAATTACTACTGTATTATATAAATCACCCACCAATCCTGATATTTTGGTTAGTTCGTTTGGAAATGGGAAAGATAAATTTGACTTAGGTTGGGAAAATACATTTAAACAAAAACTGTTTACCTGGTTGGATTTCAGTTTAAACACAAATGTATTTTACAGCAAGACTAGCTTAGAACAAAATGGTATTCTCAGCCAAAATGAAGGATTAAGCTGGAATGCAAAGTCGATGTTTAGTGTAAAAGCAACTAAAAAACTAAGCTTTCAAATTAATGGGAGTTACGAAGCTCCTCGTATCATTCCACAAGGAACTATTAATGCAATTTGGTTTTCTGATATTTCCTGTAATATAAACATCAATAAAAAACTATCTGCATCAGCCACTTTAAGCGATGTCTTTAATACGAAACGATACGGTACAAATTATCAAAGTGCTAGTTTCAATCAAGATATTATTCGCCGTTGGGAAACGCGTTATTTCCGTATGAATATCACGTGGAAATTCGGCGAACCGGATGTTTCCTTATTTAGACGAAGAAATAATTCACGCCGTGAACCTGGTAGTGGAGGTACAGAAATGCAGGAATTGTAAATCGATATACGATGTACGATTTATTTAATCAAATTCGTAATTCGTAATTCGTAATTCGTAATTCGTAATTCGTAATTCGTAATTTATTATTCTAAGTAATTTTCGTTAATCGTAATACGTATATCGTACTACTTTTTTTTCAATTCATCTTCTTGAGCTTTAAAAGCGACTATTCGTTGGATTAAATCTTCTGGCAAGGGTTGTTCAATGGGAAATTGAACGGCACCTTTAGAACTTTTATAATTACCAAATTCGTGTTGAAATTTAGCAATGCCTGTTCCGGTTGGATAGAAGCCAATATGATTGGTATAACCAGCAAAATAAACAACTACACCTTTTAATTTATAAGCTGGCATCTTATAACTAATTACTTCTGTTGCTTGTGGAATAACCTGTCGGATTATTGTCCGAATGTTTTGTAATTGCACCTGCGTTTTCTCCGGAAATGTGGCGATATAAGCATCCACTTCTGGGTTGTTTGATAATTTGCTCATCCTTCTAATAATTGAAAAACATGGCTCTAAAATAATCAAGAATTAAATACGGCAAATAAAAAATAACGCTCTTAAACTAAATCTAAGAGCGTTATTTCCTTTTCTATTCCACTTAAAATACTTCCACCCAACGACCTTTTACTCGTGCATAAATTTCTCGATCATACATCGCCTCACACTCTATGCCGGGCAGGTAAAATCGTCCTTTGTATGTAGCATGCAACAAAATTCGATATGTCCGTTTATTCATTCCCGATAAATCGAAGTAGGTATACACACGATCATCTCGGTAATCTTGATAGCGTGCTGCATCGCTTTGCAATTGTCCACTTTCTTCCATTCTAACATTTCGAATTTCCCATCCCGAAGGAAAAATCTGATTCAAGGTCATCTCCTGTAAATAACGCTGCTCTGGATTTACCACAGTGACTTCAGAAATAAAATCTGTTCCCTGCTGAAGCTTATCTGGACTAATATATTTTCCATCTAAATCTTTAAATGCCCAAAGTAGCTTCATGCCTTTATTCACGGTAGGTTCATCGCCCTGCAAAGGAATATATTCACGTACCAAACGTATATAAACGGTTGATCTACCTTCATTTTTCAAAGTAATTCGATGTGCTGAACGATCTGCATTTTGAATCAGGATTTCTTTAGAAGCTGGCTTAGATTGAATGCGAGAAACTGAAGCATTTTTATCCATCACATAACTGAAAGATGTAGCACTACTAGCTGTTTGATTGCTCATGTATTTTCCAATGGCAATTAAATTATAGGCAGTTGTTTGTGTGCTCATCCACGAGTTGCTATTTATTTCTTTCACCAGCTTATCGACCAATTTATCAGCTTGCAAACGATCATTCAATAACAACATGGTTTCCAGTATCATGGCTTCATCTCGGCCTTCACTACCGTATGTATTAGAAAGTTCTTTATAAGCCTTAATTCGATTGGGTTGATTTTTAATTAATAAACGAGCAATTTCGGGTTGTCCGCATTGTGCATAAGCAGCAGCTAATCGCCAACGAGCATTGAGATTCAGAATTTTCGTTTCTCTTAAACGGTTCATCGCTCCTAATTCGGGACTACCAGATAAAGCCAAGGTGTATAAACGATAAGCTTGTGTTAGCTGTTCGCTTGAAGTGATGCGGGTTTCAGAAAAGTTCTGTGCTTCGTTCACTTGATATTTCACCCAACGATTTTTCATCCCAACAGGAAGAGTATATCCCAATCGCTCAGCTTCTAACATAAAATGTCCAGCGTAATTTGTGCCCCATTCAGATGCTGTTCCTTCACCCGGCCAATAGGAAAAAGCTCCCGAATGTGTCTGAAATAAAGCGATTCGATTCAAAGCAGCTTTAATATGATTAGTGATTTTAATTTGTTCTTTCGCACTTAAATCCATCACCGACTGCATCGCTAATTGTGGAAATGCTGATGAAGTAGTTTGCTCAATACAACCATGCGGATATTGGATCAAATAATTCATCCGCTTGCTAATATCAACAGGCAAAAGCGAAGATTCTAAACTAAGCGAATGACTTCCATCTAAACCCGTAAAAGGTAAATCCAAACTCACTTCATTTCCAGGGTCCAATTTCACCCGATTTATTTCCGTAAATGGAGCATTCGAAGGACGAACATCCACCTCAAAATCTTGTATCGCTGTTTCTTTTCCACATTTCGCAGTAACTTTAATACGAGCAATACCATCACGTTGAGCGACTTTCATTTTAAAATTCAATACTTGATCTCCCGGAAAATCAAAATGAGTCGATTGAACTGCTGAACCATCTATCACTAATAAATTATTTACCTCTACCTGAACGGAAACATTTTTAATATTTTCTTCCATAGCAAATACGTTTACAGGCAAACTAATCGACTCATCTGGACCAACAACACGAGGCAGTGTAGCCAATACCATCAATGGTTTCTTCACCGGAACGGTTTTCTCGGCATTGCCATAAGCACCTGCATTTCCCGCAACAACCATCACCCGAACCGAACCTACATATTGAGGGAGATTTAAGGAATGAGTTTGTGACCCTTTTGCGGGCAAATAAAACGGACCAACAAAACGCACCACAGGCTTGAAACGATTGGCTTTCGCTTGTTTTCCATTCAATCCCGAACCATCGCCACCAATACTTAAAATCCGATTTAATTTTCCACCATAAGCACCAATTACCCAATCGTATAAATCCCAGGTTTTAACACGTAATGCTTCTTTTTGATAAAATTCATCCCAAGGTTGTGGAGTTTGAAAGCGTGTTAAATCGAGCAAACCTTCATCTACCAATGCAAGCGTGTATGTCATTGCCTTGCCATTTTTTTCCTTTACGGTGATTTTAGCGGTACTTTCAGGAACAAGCACATCAGCCATTTGAATGAGTGGTTCTAAATGCGTGGCAGGATCTTCAACCGACAAAGGAATAATTCCGTACAAACGCATAGGTAAATCGTTTTGCACACTTCCATGTGGTTGCAACAAAGTCACAAATACGTATGCATTCGGTGCCATATCAGCTGTACAGGTGAATTCGGCATGTGTTTCTCCTTTTTCGGTATCAACCCAAAACTTTTGAAGAATGCGTTCCCCACTTTCAATCGAAATCAAGGCTTTTCCTTTACCCGCACTTGGAATACTCAACTTCACCTTCTCCCCTGCCCGATAGCTTTCTTTATCGCTTGAGAAACTCAACATACTTGCAAATTGAGTCCCAGCGCTGTTTCCACGCTGCCACCACGGACTTTCAAAATACACCACTTTTCCACTGGCGTGTCCCGATGTTAAATCCGTTACTCGAATCAAATAACGTCCCCAAGATTTCTCATCAAAATTGAGCTTCAAATCCGCTTTTCCATTGCTAGTTGAATAGGTCGAATCATACACTGGATAAATCCCCGGGCGACTTAAGTAATAATTGATATCATCATCGTAACGATCCCACCACCACTGCCAATTGAGCTTGTACACTTTCACTTGCAAACGAGATGTTCCTGGAGTACCATCTTCACGAACAGATGCGATTTGAATGGTATTTTCTTTTCCGGTTTCGAGCACATCGCGACGACCATTCGATTCAGGAACACGAATACCTGCATAGCTTGAATAAGGTGAATAAAGGATAGAAAAACGATCGGTGCTAAAATCACCACCTTCTTCAAAAGCACGGGTAAAAAAGTTTGCTCTTAAAAAGCCCGGAGCCGATTGTCCTGCATCTAATTTGGTGGAGAAAATCGCTAATCCACGTTCATTTAAATTACCATCAAACAAAGTTAATTTACGCGATTCAAATCCTTTCAATGCATCATCAAAACAATAATTAGGATATTTCTCGAATGTAGTACTGGCTTGCGATACACTCACTTCAACATCTGCTTTTAAATTACGTGCAACTGCGCCATGCAACCATTTTACTTCTAAACGTGCTGTATCTTTTTGAGCCGATTTCTTCAACATCTTTCCCCCAAAATTCATATATAATTTCAGGCGATTCGGCTTAACCGTTTCAATCTTAATGTTTTTAGTAAAACTGCGATTTCCCACATGAACCTGTGCTAACCAATTGCCTGTTGGAGCTTCGGGATTAGTAGCCGTTCTGAAATCATAGAAACCATTCACCGATTCAGTTCGAGTTAGTTTATTCACTACCTGTCCCATCGGATTCATCAATTCCATCGTAACCGGATGTTTGGTTGGAACACTGTGGAGCGGATCTTCCAAAATGAAATTCAAATACAAAGAATCACCCGGACGCCAAACACCACGCTCACCGTAAATAAATCCCTTAATTCCTTTTTCGGATGTTCGTCCTTCTACATCAAAATTGCTCAACGATAATGACGTACCCTCATCCAACTTCATATAACCACGCTGAGCGCCACTTTTAACGATGATCACAAAAGGTTTGATAGCTGGAGTTCGCTCAATCATTCCATTTGCGTCTGTCGTGCCCTGTGCAATAACTTGCTGCTGATAATTATAGAATAATACCGTTGCATTCGGAATAGGCTGAGTAGTGAGCAAATTATTTACAACCACATGTAGCTTTCCGTTTGGTTCGCGTTTCACAATTACACCTAAATCAGATGCAAGCACATTGTGTCCGTAGCGACGTTCGCGGTAATAACTCTTTTCACATGGATTATTTGCATAATCACTTTCATATGCATAATCCCAGGAATAATTCTCATCTGAACCATCGTCTTGTCGGTATTGAGTGAAATCTACTTCCGGTGCTTTTTCTTCGTAATATTCCTCTTCTTCCTCATCACCTGGATTTACTGCAGGACAATCCCAAATAGCGTATTCTTTCTGCATCGATAATTTCACACGATACATAGCTCCCGGTTCGGTGCGAATGAGACTTCCTAAATCAATGGCGTAACGATGCCAAAATTCAAGATCCGTGATTGAATCATATTTTAAATCAATTTTCTTGGAAAGAACTTTTTTACCTACACGTAATAATTCATCCTGCCCATTTAAATCATTGACTTGTAGAAATTGTAGGATGTTGTTTTCATACAGTTTATACACTTGTACATCAACAGCTTTCAAGCCCACAGCTTCAAATGGGAAAAACAATTTTCCAGCATCAGGTAAAATAACTCCTTGACTAATCATTCGAATATTAGGCTTAAGAGGAAGAAATTCAACCGAAACTGTTTCTCCTTTATTCATGCGGTATCCCCAAACATTTTCAATTCCCGCACTCACCAAAATTTTATACGTTCCTTTTAATTTTAACGCAGGAAATAATCGAATGGAATTATCTTCTAAAATAATGCGCGGTTCTGGTTGTCCTTCAATTCGAAGCATACCTTGTAACTGTTGTCCATTACGAATCGGATCGCTAAATTGAATGAGTACACTTTGCTCTGGATATTGTTCTACGGTGGCATTTTGCACATTAAAATCACCCATCGAAGGCACCACAAAATCGCGTTTATCTTGTCGGTCCACACCAATGGAGTTTCCATCAATTTCGACATGCACTTTTCCGGCATTTTCCCCACGGCGAATACTATCAATGGTAAATTGAGCTAAGTGACTTCCCCAATTAATTTCCTGTAAATCCCATTTAATTTTTAAATCACGGCCATCTTGCGTGGCAGTAACCATTTTCATGGTACCAGATGAGTCGATATCATCATTTGCTTGTATGCGACCACTTAAATGTTGCCAGAGCGGATCATTATTAGAAAGCGGACTTAATCCATCGTAATCGACCCGAAAATCTTGTTTATACGAACGGAATTTAAATACGAATTTTCGGAATTTCTTGGGCAGCGTATCCAGCACTTCTCCTAGTCGAAACGTGCAATAATATTCTTGATCACTTTCGAGTGGTTTAGAAGGAACAAATTCGAGTGTTCTTTTATCGTTCCATTTCAGTTCCCCTTTAACAGATGGCTCAAATTCGAGCAATTCTTCCTCAATCACTTTTCCAGGAACTATTTCATCCGGATGATCAAAATTGAGAAGCACCTGAATAGTTGATTTCTTCCCAACAGTACCATTGGTAAAACCAGAAATGTAAGGAGCAAAATCTTCCACATACGAAAGATTCGGTGGCTGTAGATACTGGTAAACACCTACACCAGCAAGTCCAACCGTAGTAAAACAAACAAAAAGCACTTTAACCAAGCGCATCGAGAGCAAAGAGAACATCGTTTTCATGCAGCAAGACTACACCACTGTATCTGTATAGATCAGGTGGATTGAGTAAGTGCAGGAAACGAGCGAGAATTCGTTAGGCTGTATATTTAAATCATCTAACCATCATATCATCTAACCATCATATCATCTAACCAGCAAATCATCTAACCAGCACATCAGCACATCAATTATGACCTGCCCTTTATTCATTCCGCTATCGCTTCATTCAACAGGTCGCGCTTTCCGCTGCAAGTCCTCACTTTATGCCGTAGCTAAAGCGAAGGCATACGTTGCGGGCTTTACGCTTCAATCGCTCAGGCGGGGATTATAGTACTATCGATTATAAGCTACAAATTAAGAATACGTGAAAACAACCTATTTAAAGACTATTAAAATCACTATTCGAAACGACTATAAAACTCTTTTCAAACAAATCATATCAAAATAAATTTGAGCAATAATTTGAAATCTATGTTAACCTCAAAAAAAGAATTCGCTTCGATATTATTATTCTCATTTTTTGTGACCGGTAATTTAATATCACAAGATGTAAGTACCCCTAAAATCGAGACTGGTTAAAATTAGGAATAAATCTTAATTTTAATCAACGATGAAAAAGACCAAATTCACAGAAACGCAGATTGTAAAAGCAATCAAAGAAGCAGAAAGTGGGAGATCGGTGGCTGATATAAGCCGCGAACTTGGTGTAAACCCGCAGACATTTTATAATTGGAAGAGGAAGTATTCAGGGATGGATGGTGATCAACTCAAGCGGCTTAAAGAGCTCGAAGAAGAGAATTTAAAGCTCAAAACCATGTATGCAGACGCCGCACTTGATATTAAGATGCTCAAGGACGTGTTGTCAAAAAAGTGGTGAAGTCTGGTGATCGTAAGAATGCTGTAGCTTACCTAAATAAATCATATCAGGTAAGTATTACCAGAGCTTGTGCAACTTTAGGTTTGCCTAAATCAGTGTTTTACTATTGTTCTGTCAAGGATGATTCACAAGTTATTGAAAAGCTCAATCAATTAGTTGAAAGCAAACCTAGACGAGGATTCCCTTACCTTTTCAATAGAATACGTAACGAAGGTCTTCCTTGGAATAAAAAGCGCGTAAAACGAGTTTACAACCTTCTTAAACTCAATATTAGAAGAAAGTGCAAGCGCAGGTTGCCTGAGCGCCTTAGGGTGGCGCTGGCGGCCCCTGCGAAGATCAATCAATGTTGGAGTATGGATTTTATGCATGACACCTTGATGAACGGACGAAAAGTGAGGATTTTTAACGTAATAGATGATTATAATAGACAAGCATTAAGTGTTAACGTTGATTACTCTCATTCAGGATTAAGCGTTTCTAGGGTATTGGAGCAATTAATTGAAATTAATGGAAAGCCTGAACAAATCAGATGTGATAATGGACCAGAATTTCTCTCAATTGTCTTAACAGAATACTGTAATTCCAAAAACATAAAACTCAAGTATATTCAACCAGGAAAACCGACTCAAAATGCTTATATCGAACGATTTAACAGAACATACAGAGAAGATATTCTAGATGCTTATTTGTTTGAAGACATAAACCAATTAAGAGAGCTTTCCTGGAACTGGTTAGAAGATTATAATTTAAATCACCCGCATAAATCATTAAAAAGACTCAGCCCACTAAAATATATCGAAGAATTTCAACACATTTGAAAATCCAATTTATAGCCAGTTCGGAAAACGGGGTACTTACAAAGATACTAGTAGTATGAAGTCGAGGTTTAAAATAATTAACTCTATAATTAAAGATTCAAGCAGTTTCGACTCAAATAAAGAACATAAAAGCTTTATAGCTAATCAAAATAATCCAGATACATTGACAATTAAAAAGGATAGTAGTTTTTCCTATTTTCAAAATAATATTATGTTATTAAAAAATGATTTACTAGATTTTGAAAACACAAATGCCTATTCCGAAACAGTAAATGTTATAACCAGAAAATTAATATTTGAAGAGGATAATCTATATTCACTTGTTTTATTAAAAAGAGAAATTGAAGAAGAAACTAAATCAAACTATTCTGATTTTTTAAAGAGAAAAATAATCCTCTGTTTAGATGATCGGATTGAACAACTATCTAAAATTAAATTTCCTTATTATACTTATCGAACTAAAAAAGCTAAATTCATTAAATTCGTAAGTGTTAGAACTGGGAATGATTTATTTACACTAGCTGGAATATCGAGCACAATCGGTGGTTTTGATATAAAAAAGAATAGAACCTTATTTCAAAGAAATGATGATCGAGATTATACAGGGAGTTTACTTATTGAGATTGGAACGGATTATTTTAGATTGCCTAGAAAGAAAAAGCTAAAAACGTATCAAACTTTACTTTATGGATTTGATGTATTTACACCTTATTTCAAAGACACAGTTTTGTTTTCAAAAAATGATACATTTAACATGAATGATAGACCTCATGCTTCATTCCAATACTTTGGTTTAAGTAAAAAAGGTCTTTCTAGATTAAACAAATATCGGTGGTCAACAACATTTAAGTTTGGTAAAATTGGAGGATACAATGGTGCTAATTTTCAAGCAGCATTACATCAAGATATATCCTACAGCCCAAGACCTAAAGGTTGGGATGCTCAAATCGCTAATTCTGGTAGACTTGGAGTTTCCATTGAAGGAACTCATGAGTGGATGCTTTTCGCCAATAAGATGAATGAGAACAAAGAAGGCTATTTTACAAATGTCCACCTATTTGCTATTGCTGAATATAAATTTGGCACCTATATGACAAATGGTGGTGGTGGATTTGCGATTTCTAACAAAAGCTTTAGAGAAAATAATCACAACTTTATAAATAAAAGAAATAGAAATGGAAAGAAAACAAATCTCGAATATTTAATGTATAATATTTCGTTTGTTGGATATGGTGTTAAGCATAATACAATGCTTCAGGGATATGGAATTCTTGATACTAAAGAAAATATCGATGATAATTTAACTCCGGTAAGTAAATACAAACTATCTGCAAAAAATGTCAATCCATTGATATTTTCGTTAAATATAACTTTAAGTTATACAACAAGATACGCCACATTCTTTTACAAATGGTCTTCCTTTAGCTCTGAGATGAGAAATATGGGAGACCTAGGATTCAAAAGATATCCGGATGATGTTTCAAATATGAATATAAAAAATAGATGGCATCACTTTGCCGTATTAGGAGCAACATTCAATATAATTGACTAATGATAATTGAGAAATTACCCATTTGAAATTTAGTACATTTCAATTAATATTACTACTTTAAAAACATTTCCCAAAATATCCTGTTAAACAATCCCATTCTGGCATCCATGCTTGAATGGGATTTTGTTTTAACAGTATCATCAAGGGAAAATGATCAACCCAACACTATCAAACAAACCCGAAATTGTCCTTGTTTGGTTCAAACGTGATTTGCGTTTTACCGATCATGAACCTCTGTATTATGCTCAAAAACAGAAATTACCAATTCTACTTCTATATTGCTTTGAGCCTAGTTTAATGAACAATGACGATAGTGATGTTCGTCACTGGCGTTTTGTATATGAGTCGCTGCAGGACATGCAAAACCAACTTCTTCAGCATAAAACACGCATATACATTTTCCATCAAGAGATTGACTATGTGATGCATGAACTCATGCAACAATTTTCCATTCATACAATTTACTCGCATCAGGAAACCGGAAATAAAATCAGTTATGTTCGGGATATTTGGATGGCCAACTATTGTCAAGAGAACTCAATTCAATGGTTAGAATATCAAAACAATGGTGTCATTCGTAAATTGAAATCCAGAAGTGAATGGCAAAAGCGCTGGGAGAAAAAAATGAGTGAATTCCCCAAATTGGTTGATGAAGAAGGCTGGAATTTTCAAAATTTAGATTCAAACTGGTATCAAAAACATCAAGGACCTGAATTGCCAGCTGAGATAAAACAAGCCAATAAAAACTTCCAACCCGGTGGAGAAACCTATGCTTGGAAATATCTTAATAGTTTTCTAAAAGAACGCTTTTCAAATTACTCTAAACATATCTCCAAACCTGCATTGAGTAGAAAAAGTTGTAGTCGTATTTCACCGTATTTGAGTTATGGGAATATATCGATGCGCATGGTGTATCAATACACACGACAGCACTACGAAACATCCTCCAACAAGCGCGCATTATCCAATTTCATTTCACGTTTGCATTGGCATTGTCACTTTATTCAAAAGTTTGAGGATGAATGTAGAATGGAATTTGAACCCGTGAATCAAGCCTACAATCAATTAATCAAACCGAAAAATGAAATTTATATTCAGGCATGGCAAGAAGGAAAAACTGGTGTACCGCTAGTTGATGCTTGCATTCGGTGTTTAATTCATACCGGTTATATTAACTTTAGAATGCGGGCGATGGTTGTTTCCTTCTTTGTATTCAACCTTTGGCAAGATTGGAGGGATTTACATTTTCTAGCACGACAATTTCTCGATTATGAACCCGGCATTCATTATCCTCAAATTCAGATGCAATCAGGAATAACAGGTACCAATACCATTCGAATCTACAATCCAATAAAAAATTCCATCGAACACGATCCGGATGGTGAGTTCATTAAAAAATGGATACCTGAACTTGCCACAGTTCCGGGACATCTCATACATGAACCTTGGAAATTGAATGAAATGGAACAACAGCTTTATTCGGTTCAGATCGGGCAAGATTACCCCTATCCGATTGTTGATTTAGAAGAAAGTAGAAAAAAAGCAAGTGATATTATTTGGGGCTATCGAAAGAAAGAGGAAGTGAAAATAGAAGGGAAAAGAATTTTACAAAAACATGTGAATCCTTCGTCTGTTAATCAATTACGCAAGAAAAAAAACAAAGAAACTAGAAATTAAACCTTTCGATTGTGCAACAAACTACTGGAATTGTATTTCCCCATCAATTAATAGAAGATTCCCCATTAATTTCAACCTGTTCAACCATTTACTTGATTGAAGAATATTTGTTTTTTAAGCAATATAAATTCCACAAACAGAAAATTGCCTTTCATCGTGCCAGTATGAAATGCTACCAAACCTTTTTAGAATCGAAAGGAATACAAGTTGAATACATAGAGTCTATTAATATTCTGTCTGATATTCGAAATCTAATTCCTCATTTAAAATCAAAAAATATAACCCAATTCGCCTATATTGATACAACCGATAATTGGCTTGAAAAACGCATTCAAGAAACTTCGATTGCTCTAAGTTTAACCTACATAAAATATAATTCTCCATTATTCATTAATTCCACAGATGAAATTCAACACTATTATCAAAATAAAAAGAGGTTGTTTCAAGCCGATTTCTATAAACAACAACGAATAAAAAAATCTATATTAATTGATAATCAGTCAAATCCCATTGGAGGAAAATGGAGTTTTGATGAGGATAATCGACTTAAATATCCCAAGGGAAAAACCCCTCCAACTATTAAGTCACTTGAATTAAATCCGTATTATGAAGAAGCTATTTCTTATACAAAGAAACACTTTCCCAATAATTATGGTGAATTAAACACCCAATTCATTTATCCAATTGATTTTTCAAGTTCAAAATTATGGTTGCAACAATTTCTTGAAGTACGTTTTAAGGAGTTTGGGAAATACGAAGATGCCATCGTTCAGAATGAAAATCATCTGCACCACAGCGTTTTAACTCCAATGCTTAATGTTGGATTATTAAATCCAAGATATATCATAGATGAAGCTATTTCATTCTCACAAACACATGAAATTCCACTTAATTCTTTAGAAGGTTTTATTCGACAAATTCTTGGTTGGAGAGAATATATTCGTATGGTTTATGAATGGAAAGGTTCGTATGAAAGAACCCGGAATTTCTGGGGTTTCAAACGTAAAATACCAGCTAACTTTTGGACAGGTGAAACAGGAATTCCACCAATCGATATCACCATAAAAAAAATACTTGAAACGGGTTATTGTCATCACATTGAACGATTAATGATCTTGGGTAATTTCATGGTTTTATGTGAATTTGATCCTGATGAAGTTTATACCTGGTTTATGGAACTTTTTATTGATTCATACGATTGGGTAATGGTTCCTAATGTATATGGAATGAGTCAATTTGCAGATGGTGGTATCATGTCGACCAAACCCTATATAAGTGGAAGTAATTATCTTTTAAAAATGAGTGATTTTGAAAAAGGTGAATGGCAACTTATTTGGGATGGATTATTTTGGCGATTTATGCATGAACACCGAGATTTCTTTTTAAAAAACCCTCGATTAAGCATGCTAATTAAGAGTTTCGATAAAATGAGTGATGAGAAAAAACAAAGTCATTTATTAAATGCTAACCACTATTTAAATTCACTAACTTTTAATTAAATTTTCTTACGCAAATAATAATCAATTAACCACATTTGATACAACAATACATTAAATTATTCTCGATTTATTAAAAAATAAATTTTACTTTCTCTTTTCATCAATTGATTTTTTTCACCTTGAAGTTGATTTTGAATTTATAATCTTACAACTATCAAGATGGTTTAGATCAAAAAAGCTATACCTATAAAGTAGTACATATTTCCTCCTTTTTTATTCTTTCGTTTCCTTCAAACCAGATAATTCATACCAATCTGGATTGAATGAACGCGAATAAAACATGATTTCAATCAGCACCAAACCTTGGCTAGACAAAGGATATGAGCTTTTTGGACAAGTTGGACCTGAAGGACTTAAAATTGAGCCTTTAGCAAAAGCTGTCAAGATTAGCAAATCATCCTTCTATCACCATTTTGCTGATTTACAAGTGTTTGAACAAGAACTGCTACAGTGGCATTACGCAAAAGCTAAACGCTTAGTTGCTGAAGTTCAGGCTTGTAAGTCGATAGTGCCCGATTTCTTGAACTTACTTATCGAGCAAAAAGAACTGATTTATTTCAATCGTCAGCTTCTTATTCATAAACATAAAGAGGCATATATTCAATGCTTTCAGCAAGTTAACGGACTACTTCAAGCAAATTTCCTAGGTATTTGGGCACAGTTGATTCAATTATCTGATCAACTTGATATAGCTAATGAAATCCTTCATGTGGTAGTTCAACTATTTTATCAAAGACTCCCACCACTCGATTTCGATTATAATTGGATACTATCATTTTTAAAAGAAGTCAATACATTTCTTCAAGCCATACTAAAAGCAAAAGGGATTGAGTTTTCTATGCAATTACCCTAAATAATCAAGCATAAAAAAGCCCAGCTATAAGCCAGGCTATTCATCAATCGGTTTAGTTTATTTAGTTAACCACTCCTAAACGAATTGATTGTGGGTGCGTGTTATCTTCATCTACCTGAAGCAAATACATACCGGATGATAGATTTGTTGGTAGCTCTAGCTGAAGTATGCTAGTTTCGGTTGAGTTAATTGATTGAATTGCTTGTTTCCAAACACAAGTCCCCTGAATGGTGTAAATGGATACATGCTTTAATCCAGTTTGATTACCAGAAAGCTTAATCTGAAGGGGACTTCCTGCTTGTAATGGATTTGGATAAAGTTGAATAGCTATTTTTTCAGATAAATCAATCATTCCGATTGGTAAACCATCTCGTGTGTAACGAACGGTTACAGCATCGTTTTGAACGCCATTATTTCCTTTTCCGGCCAAAAGAATTCGTCCATCAGGTAAAGCTGTAATTGCATTTGCCTCATCAAAACCAGCTTGAATATCAGTACGAATAACGCTGTTAGTTCCAAAACTAGAATCAGGTTCTCCATCGGAATTAAAACGTGCCAATAGGAAATCTAATTCATCAATATTATTCCCAATAGCACCAGCGATTAAAATCTGATCTCCCTGAAGCATCATATCATAAGCTACATCACCCGTTGTTCGATCAAAAATGACTTTGCCATTATTACCAAATGCCGTTTGTAATGCACCTGAATTCGTGAATTTTAAAAGGACGATGTTCTGACTCAAATCTTGAGCTAAAGTAAAACCTGAAACTAAATATTCTCCCTCAGCTGTAATTGCCAAACCATAAGCTTCTTCAGTATATTGAAACGAAACAGGTGTTATGACAACTCCGCTTGTTCCGAAGCTTAAATCTGCTTGTCCGGTAGTTTCAAAACGAGCTAAAAGTATATCGAAATTCTGTTGTCCACCGTCTGTCAATCCCTGATCCCAATGTCCAGCTGCAACGATTTTTCCATCGGCTTGAATCATCACCTTAGAAAATTCGTTATCAATTTGAGTAACGGGTAATGTTACAATTCCATTTGTACCAAAAGATGTATCAAGCGTTCCATCTTCATTGTATCTAACTATGGCAGGCATGTTATTGTAATTTACATCACCTGCCGATCCTACAAGT
>Ga0116157_10002773_pt1 | contig 17049 bp, 8 predicted proteins | sample AD_UKC048_MetaG_FD_89882 | JGI IMG/M metagenome (GOLD analysis project Ga0116157, IMG submission 89882) | Active sludge microbial communities of municipal wastewater-treating anaerobic digesters from USA - AD_UKC048_MetaG | ecosystem: Engineered > Bioreactor > Anaerobic > Digestate | place: USA...
GTTCATAAAGTTCATAAAGTTCATAAAGTTCATAAAGTTCATAAAGTTCATAAAGTTCATAAAGTTCATAAAGTTCATAAAGTTCATAAAGTTCATAAAGTGCCTAAAGTGCCTAAAGTTCATAAAGTACTTAGAGTATTTAGAGTTGGGGTTTTATACAGAATTAATTATAGTATCTAAGATACGGATTGCTGAATGAACGGATTTGGTATCACGTATAGTGAGGCTGAGTTTCGATTCCTTCTGTCTGACTGACATCTGATTCGGGAAGCGGTTCACATAATTCATTATTGACACAAAAAGCTGGCTTCTGTAGAATAATGAATCGGGATCGGAAATGAAATTGGCTATAAGGAGATCATTTTTGAGCAGGATTTTTTCAATACCGAGCTGAACGGCCTTCCATTTTATCCTGACAATATCGAGGAGGGCTGAAGCAGGTGAGGGAAGCGGACCGAAGCGGTCGCTGAGATTCTTTCCGAATAATTCGAGAGCTTCCTCATTTTCAATCTCATTAAGTTCCTTATAAAGCCTGATCCTTTCAGATATATTTGAGATATATTCATCGGGGAACATGATCTCCAGATCAGTATCAATTTGAAAATCTGAAACCCATGATTCTGGTTTGACCTTTGCCGGTGGAATACTCTCCCTGATTTGTGCTTCACTCTGCACTGTCTGCTCACTTTCCCGTAATTCCTGTAATGCTTCATTCAGTATCCGCTGGTAGGTTTCGAAACCGACATCAGCAATAAATCCGCTTTGTTCTCCACCAAGCAGATTTCCGGAACCTCTGATATCGAGATCCTGCATTGCGATATTAAATCCGCTGCCCAGTTCCGAGTATTCCTCTATAGCCTTAAGCCGCCGTCGGGCATCATGAGTCAGGTTAGAAAGAGGAGGCGCAAGGAGGTAACAGAATGCTTTCTTATTTGACCGTCCTACCCTTCCTCTTAGCTGATGAAGCTCAGACAGCCCGAAATGCTGTGCATCGTTTATGAAAATAGTATTTGCATTCGGTATATCCAGTCCCGATTCGATAATCGTAGTAGCGACAAGGACATCATAATCGCCCTGGATGAAATCGAACATTACATTTTCTATCGTCTGTCCGTCCATTTTACCGTGTACAACTGCTGTTTTAACATTTGGACAGATCCTGTGAATTTTATTCTGTATCTCGGTAATATTTTCGACCCTGTTATGTATAACAAATACCTGGCCTCCCCGTGATACCTCATATTCAATGCCCTCTTTGATGATCTCCTCATTGAAACCATGTATTTCGGTTACAATCGGCATTCTGTTCGGGGGAGGTGTATTGATTATTGAAAGATCGCGGGCTCCCATCAGTGAAAATTGAAGCGTCCGGGGGATGGGGGTGGCTGTAAGTGTCAGTGTATCAACATTCGCTTTAAGGGTTTTGAGCTTCTCCTTTACTGAAACGCCAAACCGTTGTTCCTCATCAATTATAAGCAGGCCCAGGTCTTTGAACTTGATTTCCTTACCGACAAGCTTGTGTGTGCCTATAATTATATCGATCTTTCCTCCGGCAAGGTCTGCAATGATCCTTTTTTGTTCAGCAGGTTTTTTATGCCGGCTCAGGTATTCTATGTTGCACGGAAATCCTTTTAATCTTGAAGTAAAGGTTTTATAATGCTGTAATGCGAGAATTGTCGTCGGGACCAGCACCGCAGTCTGTTTGCTGTCGGTGGCTGCTTTAAATGCAGCCCTGATGGCGACCTCGGTCTTCCCGAACCCGACATCACCACAAACCAGACGGTCCATAGGATTTGACCTCTCCATATCTTCTTTTATTGCCAGTGTAGCGGTGAGCTGATCAGGTGTATCTTCATAGATGAATGATGCTTCGAGCTCGCGCTGGAGATAAGAATCAGGGGAAAATGTGTAACCATCGGATGCCATCCTTTTTGCATATAGTTTTATGAGATCCCTGGCAATATCCTTTACTTTGCTTTTTGTAGCCTGCTTCAGTTTCTGCCATGCACCTGAACCAAGCTTATATATCTTCGGCTCGGCGCCATCCTTACCCTTGTATTTCGATATCCGGTGAAGGGAGTGGATGCCAACGTAAAGAATGTCATTATCACGGTAAACAAGCTTTATTGCTTCCTGGATCTTTCCGTTCACCTCTATCTTTTCCAGCCCGCCGAACTTACCTATCCCATGATCGATGTGAACCACATAATCGCCGGGGTTGAGGCCGGTAAGCTCCTTGACCGAAATACTCTCTTTCCGTGTGAAATAGCCTCTGATCCTGAATTTGTGGTATCGGTCGAAGATCTGGTGGTCGGTATAAACCGAAATTTTTATGTCATGATCAGTGAAACCTCCGTGGAGATTGAAAAGCAAAGGTTTAAATCTGACATCAGGATTGATCTCTGCAAAGATATCCCGGAGTCTGTCAATCTGGGACTGGCTCTCTGAAATTATGAATGTGCTGTAACCATCAAGATTGTTTGTAACAAGCCGGCTGGTCAGTAATTCAAAGTTCTTGTTGAAGACCGGTTGCGGTTCGGTACGGAAATCGAATCTTACCTTGTCTGCCGTCCCGCCGGTCCTGGCAAATTCAACTGTCCTGAATTTCTCAGTTTCTTCAATAAACCGGCTTCCGGTCATTATAAGTTCTTTTCTCCCGGATAATTGTCCTTCTTCCTCCCTCCTGACCACCTGCGTGAAAATATCATTAATCTTTTCTTTTATGAATGGCGGATCTTCTATCCAGATTACTGCTGACGGAGGAAGAAAGCCGGTAAAAGAATCGTTGACTTCTTCTATCGAAATATCCTGGATATTTGGAATTACAGATATCTGATCACATATCGACACCGAAAGCTGGTCGTCGGTATTGAATGTTCTAAGTGAATCAACTTCATCTCCGAAGAAGTCTACCCTGTAAGGCAGATCGGCGGAATAGGAGAATACATCCGCGATGCTTCCCCGTATTGCATACTGTCCGGGTTCGTTTACAAAATCAACTCTTTCGAAATTATATTCATGAAGAACTTCCTCCAGGAACTCAAGAGATAACCTGTCTCCTTTACTTATTGTGAAAGTATTTTTTTTAAGGTTCCTTTTGCTTATCACTTTTTCCATCACCGATTCGGGATAGGTGACGATTATTCCCTTTCGTTTTCCTGATGACAGGAAATTAAGCACTTCCGTTCTGAGGACAATATTTGCAGGTTCGGTCTGCTCATACTGAACCGAGCGTTTATATGTTGAAGGGAAGAAGAAGACAACATCGTTACCCGCGAGCGAGGAAAGATCATTATACAGGTATGCCGCATCTTCCTTTTCAGGGACTATGGCGACATGGATCATAGGAGTCTGCAGGAAAACCTTAGCGATGGCGATTGCCTTTGATGATCCGGACAAACCTGTTACGGCGATTCTGCCGGTTAAATTATTACGGACCGCTTCTGTTAATCCCGAAAGTACCGGATGATCATTAAACAGACCTGTGAGTTCGTTATCTTTCATTTGCAGAAATGTGGCTGCAAATTTAATATCTATTTACCGGAAAATTAATCAATCCTGGAAACTCATACAGAATATAGTCTCCTTTCCGGGGCTGGAAACAACCTTAAGACTTCCGCCGTGAGCACCCATAATCTGTTTTGAGATGCTCAGACCGATGCCGGATCCTTTTTCTCTTGTGGTGAAAAACGGGATGAATATTTCCTCAAGGTAAGCTTCACTTATCCCCGGCCCGTTATCACACACACAGACTTCGGGGTTTATGTTATATCCACGGCGGGATATGACTCTGATCCTGCCCTGTGGATTATTTTCATTGGCTTCAATCGCATTTTTTATAAGATTGATAAGAGCCAGGGAAATAAGATTTTCATCAGCGTATATTTCAAGATCAGGATCAAAGTTTTCGAAATAAATTACAGTACCCGGCCCTTTATCGAGGGACTCGCTCAGTATTTTCACCCGTGCAAGAAGGTCGGATATTCTGAACAGTTTCAGGTCCGGCCTGGGTATCCTGGTCAGCTTTCTGTATGATTCAACAAATGCCGAAAGGCTTTTTCCCTGTTCCACAATAACATTAAGTCCCTGAAGGACAGTCGAAACAGTCTTGTCGGTGACTTCTTCCGCATGAAGAGGCTTATCACCTTTCATAAAGATCCGTGTAAGGGATTCGGAAAGTGATGTTATAGGAGTAATTGAATTCATTATTTCATGCATCAGTACCCTGATAAGTCTCATCCAGCTGTCAACTTCTTTTTCATCCAGTTCATGCTTAATGTCCTGTATTGACAGAATTGTCAGTTCATCTTCTTTAATCCCTGATAATGTTGATTTCAGGAGAAGCTGCACTTCTCCCTGGCTGGTATTTATCGGGACCAGTTTTCTCTCCTGGGGCTTGAGGTTCATTATTGTACTGTAAAGCCTACTGTCGACCCTTTCAATCTGCCTCAGATGTGTTAGCACTTCTGTTGACAGGAGCCTTTTTGCCGCTGAATTGGCATGATGAATGAAGCCTTTGTCATTATATGTTATGATACCTGTGGCAAGATGTTCAAGGATCCTGCTGAAATAGTGCTCCTGTTTTCTGATACTGAATTTAAGGTTTTGCAGCTGACTGTTGAAATTGTTCATGCTCTGGTGAAGTTCCCTGACTATTCCGCTCTTGTTGTCAACAGGGAAGAGCAGATTGGTATCGTCATCAACAACTGAATCGAAGAAGAACCTGATATTCCTGTTTGTGCTGTTCAGATATGATATAAGGCCGACGGTGACCACGAATATTACAAGTATACAGATGATCGACAGGCGGACGGAACGGACGGAAAAAAGAAAATATCCGAGCAATACTGAGAGGAACGCGATCGCCAGTACCCTGATTATTATGTTTACATTTAAGTTCCTGCTTATCATCTGTTATCTTTCTTTAGTCTGTTGTATAAAGTCTGTCTGGTTATCCCGAGTTGTTCCGCTGCGGCTGTAAGATTTCCGTTATTTTTTTCAATGGCAAGGGTTATCATTTTTTCCTCCATTTTCCCGAGTGTTGCAATTGATTCGAATCCGATGCTTTTTGATACGGGTCTGAGGTACAGATCTTCGGGTTTAATTACCGCCGTGTCGCTGAGGATGACGGCTTTCTCTATTGTATTCTGCAATTCCCTGATATTGCCCGGCCAGGCATAATCCATCATTTTTTCAAGTCCCTGCTGGTTGATCCTCAGTTCTCCCTTGTTATATTTATGGGAATATTTCCTCAGAAAGAATTCCGACAGAATAATAATATCCCTGCCCCTTTCCCTTAGCGGGGGCAATTCTATCTGGATTGTGTTTATCCGGTATAAAAGATCTTCCCTGAAAAGGCCGTCCCTGCCCATAGACTCAATATTTCTGTTTGTTGCACAGATAAGTCTTATGTCTACCGGTATCGGTTCATTTGATCCGATCCTGGTTATCTGCCTGTTTTCAAGAGCGGCCAGAAGCTTGGCCTGAAGGTGGAAGGACAGATTTCCGATTTCATCAAGGAAGAGGGTACCTTTCTGTGCTATCTCAAATTTACCCTGACGGCTTTCCCTGGCATCGGTGAAAGCACCTTTTACATGACCGAATAACTCACTTTCAAAGAGGGTTTCAGCAATTGCACCCATATCCACACTGACCATCAGTTCCTTAGACCGGTTTGAAAGACGGTGAATCTCCTGTGCTATAAGCTCTTTGCCTGTGCCGTTCTCTCCGGTTATGAGGATATTTGCATCAGTCTTAGCTACTTTTCTTACAAGATTCATCACATGCATTATCTGTGGTGAAGAGCCCATAATATGTCTTCCCTCCGGGATCAGAGCTCTTTTCAGCTCAGATTCCCTTTTCCTGAGATTATTCACCTCCCTTTTTGAGAAATTAAGCTGTAAGGCCAGTCTTAATGTTGCAAGGAGTTTTTCATTGTCCCACGGTTTGACAACAAAATCCGAAGCCCCCGCTTTAAGGGCTTTTACAGCAATGTCTATATCCCCGTATGCCGTTATCATTACTACCGATATATCAGGATTTGCCTCTTTGATCTTTCCCAGCCAGTAGATACCCTCATTTCCTGATTTGATGCCGGCAGTAAAATTCATATCAAGGATCACAAGGTTGTACTCCTTCTTCCTGAGTTCCTGTAAGATCTGATTCGGGTTGGAGATCAGTGTAACATCGCCGAACTCGGGGATCAGAAGTATCTCAAGAGCACTAAGAATGCTTTTGTTATCGTCGATAACCAAGATTGATGCTTTCTGAATGGACATTTATTATGACATATTAATTTACTAAAGAACAATAGTATATGATACGGGAACTTACTTGTTTAACCACAAAGAGCACGAAGGGCACACGAAGGACACAAAGGTTTTCAAGTACTTTCCGGGAGATTAAGTTAAACGAATTAATTATATATGCCAAGCAATCGTAAAAATATTTTACGATAAAATGTAAAAATTATTTACTTGCAGGTTGTTGTTCTAGTCAAAACTAATTGTATATCAATAAAATATAATTATGGCATCATTTTAGTTCCCTGAAACTAAACAAAGAGTAATATGATAAAGCACAACCTGATCTCAGCAATAAGAAGCATTCTCAGGAACAAAGTTGTTTCCTTGATAAGCGTTCTTGGTCTTGGGATAGGACTTGGGTGTACAATTATTCTGTTAGCTCTGGTAATCCATGAAAAGTCCTTCGATACTTTTATTCCCGATCACGGGAATGTATTTCGTATAATCTCAGGTTCCAGTTCCCAGGTTAATTATCCGCTTGCAGAGTCAATGAAAAATGATTTTCCTGAGGTAAGGGATTATTTCAGGTATTACCAGGCAGGTTCGATCCAGCTCAGGACTCCAGGAAACGAGATAGTTCGTGAAGGGAATTTTGGTTTTGCCGATTCCTCGGTTTTCAGGATAATGGGAATTGATTTTATATCAGGGTCGCCGGCAGTTTCAATGAATGAAGTAGCTGTTTCAGATGAATCGGTCCTGAAGTATTTTGGAGATCTTTCTCCTCTCGGTTCAGTACTTGAAGTCCGTTTTCCGGAAGGCTTTATAAAGCTTACCGTTTCAGGAGTATATAAATCCTTTCCCCCTAATTCAACACTCGATCCGGCGCTGATAACTGATTTAAGATTGTCCCAAAAAATGTCCCGGCAGTTTCAGAGAGCCCTGGGTGATTACGGGACTTCAGAAACTCAGCCTCTGGGATGGAGAAATACTGAATACCTTTCTTTTCTGGTTCTCGATAAAAATGCCGATCCCTCTGTTCTGCCGGCAAAAATGGAAAAATACAAGGAATTGATTGCCGATCCGGGGCAGGATACACTGAAATACAGTTTACAACCTGTTGCTGATATCTACCTTGGATCCGACGGAATAAGCGGAAGCTTTTTTCTCCGCCGGGGAAATCCTGATGAGTTAAAGTACTATGAAATCATATCGCTGCTGATCCTTGTGATCTCGCTGGCAAATTTTATTCTTCTTGCACGGGCGGGGGTATCAGGAAGAACCAGGGAACTGGGGACAAGGAAAGTTTATGGTGCCTCTCCGGGAATAATAAGGAGGATGGTCATTGCGGAATCGTTTGTTATAGTGTTACTAAGCCTCATTCCGGCAATATTTATCATTGAGTCCGGTATCCCCTTTGTCAACGATACTCTTGGCAAAACACTTACGGGTCAGGTTTTCCTGACACCAAAGCTATGGTTATTGCTTATAATACTTATTCTCCTGACAGGCTTGCTGTCGGGCTGGATGATAGGACTGAATTATTCAAGGATTACTGTCTTAAAAATGATCTCTGGCAAGTTGCCCGGAATGAACGGATCAAAAAGATGGAATTATTCATTTCTGTTGCTCCACTTCACAATCTATATGATTCTTGTATCAGGTCTGATAGCCATCTCAAAGCAACTTAAATATTCAAGGAGTGGTTATACCGGTATAAATCCGGAAAATGTCCTGGTGGCTGATCTGAATTCTGACGAGCTGAAGAACAGTTTCCTTACTTTGTGTGATGAAATGAAAAAGATACCCGGTGTGGTTAATGTTGCCGGAGGTTCATTCATTCCACCATTTGGACAATTTTTGCCGATCAATCTTGCAGATGTATCGGGAGCCCGGATCAGGTTTGATGGTCTGATAATGGGTGAAGGTATGACTGAACTGCTTGGAATTGAGGTTATCGATGGTTCTCCTTTCGGTCCGTATAAGGAGGGTCCGCCTGAAGTGCTTATCAATGAATCCGCTGCTAAAGAACATAATGTGAATGCGGGAGGTAACCTTCTTGCTTTTAAAGTGCGGGGGGTTGTAAGGGATTTCCATGCACATTCCCTGCATTCGGAGATACAACCAATGGTCATCCTGCCTCAGAATCCTGCCAGGATGGGGCTTATTGCAATCAAGACTGACGGCAGGAATGACGAAAGGATTATCAAAAGGTTCAGGGAACTTTATTCACAGATTGACCCGGATGAGATCTTTGAAGCTCGTTATCTGACCGATCAGGTAGAAAATTTCTATTCACGTGAAAGAAATCATTTCAATATTATAGAAGCATTTTCTCTCCTGGCATTGATATTATCTGTTATGGGGTTGTTCGGAATATCCCTTATAAGCATATCGAAAAGAGAAAAGGAGATAGGTATCAGGAAAGTTAACGGAGCATCGGTATCTTCAGTATTGCTGATGCTTAATGCAGATTTTGTAAAATGGGTATTGCTGGGCATTGCTGTTTCGGTTCCGGTTTCACACTGGCTCATTTCAAAATGGATGGAAAGATTTGCTTACAGGACTGCGATAAGCTGGTGGGTCTTTGCTCTGGCAGGTTTATCGGCCATTATTATCGCAGTTCTTACGATCAGCTGGCAGAGCTGGAGAGCGGCAACGAGGAATCCGGTAGAGGCACTGAGATATGAATGATAAAACAGATTTTCAATTTATTAACCGAAAGGTATGTTTTTACAAGGGATTCTTAAGATTACGTTAAGGAATTTCAGGAACAATTTAATCACAACATTAATAAAGATCCTCGGATTGGCTGTCAGTATTACTGCAGTAATTATTATATGGTCATTTGTTATAAATGAGAACAGATATGACAGTGGAATTCCTGGTACCGACAATATTTATCGTCTTGAGGCTCAATGGGCTAGCATGCCCCCTTTTATCGGGCATGTTATTGGTCAGAACCTGACAGATCAGGTCGTTCCGGCAAGAATGAATTTCTGGACAGATGTCGGGGTACAGGTAGAAAATGGTCCATTCAATCTGCCGGACCTTGTTTTTGCAGACAGTACTTTTTTTACTGTTATCCCGATGGAATTCCTGGAAGGAGATCCTGATAAAGCCCTTGTCAGTCCATATTCACTGGTTTTATCTGAAACTGTGGCTGAAAGACTGTTTGGTACGACTGATGCAATCGGCAAAATCGTAAGATTTGAAAATCAGTATGATTTTACTGTCACTGGCATAATAAAGGATAATCCTTACCTGCACCTGAAAATAGAAGTTGCAGCTTCTATTGTTAGTCTGGAAAAAATCAGAAGACCGGGTATCCTGCAGGAATATGACGGATGGAGTTATCCTACTTACCTGTTGCTGCCTGATAATGCAAGTGTTGGAGAAGTTGAAGCACAAATTAGAGAACTTCTGGGGAAATTTCATTACGATCAGAAGTTCCGGTTGAGGCCTTTCGATAAGATATACTATTCACCTGAAGTTGAAAATGAGAGCAGTACAAAACATGGTAATTTATTATATAACAAGATACTGATATCGGTTTCAGTTTTCATACTTCTGCTGGCAGCAATTAATTTTATTAATCTGACGATAGCCAGTGCTGTGGCAAGATCAAAAGAAGTTAGCCTGAAAAAGCTTCAGGGTGCATCACGGATACACCTGATTCTGCAATTCCTGTTTGAAACGGTAATGTTTATTTTTCTTTCCTTAATAATAGCTTTCATATTCCTGTGGTTTTTTAATCCTGTTCTGAAAACACTGACAGAATTTTCAGTCCGTATCGGTGACTTCGCTACCCTCCGAAATTTTCTGATTCTTATTTCGGGATTATTCATTTTTATTTTATTTTCCGGGATCTATCCGAGTTTATATATAAGTTCATATAGTTGTTTTACAGACAAGTCAGCCATCTCCGGATCCAGAAATCATATCGGGATTCGCAATGGGTTGATAGTATTCCAGAATCTGATTTCGATTACTTTGATAATCTGTACTTTGATAGCCAATAAGCAGTTTCAGTATATGAACAGGAAAGATCTGGGATTTGATATGAATAATGTTATTTTTCTTAAACTCAACTCCCAGATAAGAGGAAACATGGATCTGTTTAAAGAAAAATTGTTAAACCATCCGGAAATTATGAGTGCTTCATATTCAAGCAGGATCCCTGGCAACTATTGGGGATCATGGTGCTGCGTGAATATTGAAGGTAAAGAGAACAAGTACTTTAATAATTACGTAGATCCGGATTACCTGAAAACCCTGGGAATCAAAATAAAAGATGGACGGAATTTTTCCGCGGAAATTCCGGCAGATAATAAAGCAACTTATCTTATTAACGAAACAGCAATTAAAATTTACGATTTAAAAGATCCTGTCGGTCAGGTAATTGTCCCGGGGAACGGTATTAAAGGGCAGATAATAGGTATTTTCAAAGATTTTCACTACAGAGGCCTGATATATGAACAGACACCTTTGATCCTTTTCTATACTCCGGAATATAAAAACTATATTAATATTAAGCTTAGTGGTAATAATATACCAGGAGCCCTTGAAAAAATAAGGGGGATTTGGGAAGAAATGTGTCCGGCATTCTCTTTCGAATATAAATTTCTGGACACAACTTATGATCTGCAGTACAAATCAGAAAGGAAATTTGAAAGTCTTCTTTTTGCATTTGCATTGTTGGCTTTGTTCATAGCCTGTATTGGACTTTTCGGTCTTTCGGCATTCACTATTGAGCAGCGTACAAAGGAAATTGGCATAAGGAAAGTGAATGGTGCCAGAACAACAGAGATAATGGTTCTTCTCTCCAGGGATATTACAAAATGGGTAATAATAGCCTTATTTGTCGCCTGTCCGGTGTCATTGTTTGCCATGAATAAATGGCTTCAGAATTTTGCCTACAGGACAGAAATTAGCTGGTGGATATTTGCTCTGGCCGGTCTGATCGCCCTTGGTATTTCTTTAATGACAGTAAGCTTGCAGAGTTGGAGAGCAGCGACAAGGAACCCTGTCGGGGCGTTGCGATATGAGTAAAGACAATTAACCCGATATGAATTTTAAACAAATCCTCAGAAGCATTCAAAGCGACAGGGTGAATACGGTGGTTATTATAATCAGCCTTGCCGTAGGATTGGTGAGCATTAATCTTGTGGTTCTTTTCATAGGCCGGGAACTGGGTACTGACAATTTTCATAAAAACAGTGACCGGATATATGCACTGAAATGTGATGATCCCTGGTTACCCGGTAAACAAATGTATCACTGCCGTTACGGATCGGCAGAATACATGAAGAACAATTTTGCAGGGGTGGAAGATTTTTGCCGGGTGAATAATTCCAATGCACTTAAGATAATTGCAGATAATGAAGATTATTTTGATAATCCGAAGATTATCGGGGCATCAGAGAATTTCTTCAGATTTTTTTCATACAGGCTTCTGACAAATAATCCGGGAACAGCACTTGAAGCCAATAACAGCCTGGTCATCTCAACTGAGATCGCAAAAAAATATTTTGGTAATCAAGATCCGGTCGGAAGGATAATTACCCTGGTTTACCGGAATAAACCGGACGAGATGACAGTAACCGGTATATTCGAAAAGCCTGTTGAAAATACCCAGATCAATTTCGATATGGTTCGCCTTATAGGTGATGCCGACAGCCGCTGTTATATAAGGTTGGCCGAAAATACTGATCAGGTGGAAATGGAAAAACTTTTTGCGGAAAAGAAGGAAACTATTCCTGTTATTCATACCGGAGTACCCGGCCCTTATTATCTTGAGCCCATGAGGCTCGCGTATTTCGATACTACACGTCGTATGACTATTGAGAATAGCCGTGACAGAAGAGATCTGTGGATTGCCACGATTATCGGACTTATGATCATGGGAGTCGCTGTATTTAACTACCTGACAATACTGTCAAATAAATTTAGCAGGAAAACAAAAGAACTTTATCTGCGGCGAATAAATGGCAGTTCTCTGACAAACCTGATTTTCAGATTTCTTCTCGAGAGTTCGGTAATTGTTATATTTTCCTTTATCCTGGGCCTGTTCCTGATGCATGACGGGTTGCATTTCTTTAACAACCTTACAGGCAGTAATATCACCAGGACGTTCATTTTTAAACCCGGACAAATTGCAATTCTGACAGCAGTACTGGCGTTTTTAATACTGGTCACTCTCTTATTCATCTTATATCTGACCCGTTCCCTTCTCGGATTAAATCTGTTAAGGACAGATCGGGATCATAAAATAAGGAGTATTCAGATTCCTGCCTTTAATGTCCTTCAACTGGCCAGCTCAATGGCACTTATTATTAGTTCCATTGTCATTATCCGGCAAATGAATTTCATTACAAACAAACAGATCGGCTTGGATAAAGAGGTGATAGAGGTAAAAATACCCGCGCAGTATAAAGAAAAGGCAAAAGTTTTTAAGGATGAGCTGATGAAATACGGTTCCGTAAAAAATGTATCTGTGGTTGGGGCTTCTCCACTTCTGGAACATTTCCTTCTGGCATTAAAATATCAGGAGAATGGAGTCGAAAAACAATATTCTCCTGCCGGATTCAGTGGTGATGAAAATTATCTTTCCGTGCTTGGAATTGAACTTATTGCCGGGGATGATTTCTCTGAAACCCTTTCTTCAAACACCGATAAGTGTCTTATCAATGAATCATTTGCCAATCTTTTCCATGGCCAGGATCTGGTGGGTAAGGGTATGCCCGGGATGGAAGATAAGATCATTTCAGGGATAGTTAAAGATTTTCATTATTCAGATCTCAAATCTTTTGTGGAACCGGCTTTTATTTCATTCGATAATAAAGGAGGTCATCTTATGGTGAAAGTATCAGATAACCAGATCCCTCAGGCAAGAGAGGCGATTTCTGATGTCTGGCAGACGCTTATCCCCGATTACCCTGAGAATACTGAATCGACAGGTGACCGCTTTGAATGGTATCACAGGAAGAATGTCAACTTTAGAAAGCTTATTACAGCATGTTCAATTATTAGTCTCTTCCTTTCAATGATCGGACTCTTTGCTGTCTCATACCAGAAGACACGATCACGAACAAAAGAAATAGGTATAAGAAAAATAAATGGTGCAAAAATCTCTGATATTCTGAAAATGATCAATTCAGATTTCTTCAGATGGACAATAATTGCGTTTTTCATAGCTGTCCCTGCTGCCTTTTATGGGATGTATAAATGGCTTGAAGGCTATGCTTATAAAACAGATTTAAGCTGGTGGATTTTTGCTCTGTCCGGCTTAATCGTGCTTGCTGTCTCCCTGCTGACTGTCAGCTGGCAAAGCTGGCGGGCGGCGACAAGGAATCCGGTGGAGGCGTTGAGGAATGAATGAAATTAACGGCAAAGGAGCTCAACGGTGCAAATACACTACGGTATTTTGCTGGCAGTATGTAATTACAAATTGATACAATTAAATAATCCTTTCCAATGCTTAGGAAATATTTAAAGCTTGCATATAGAAATATCCTGAATAATATCGGACTGAACAGTATCAATATTATCGGTCTGGCAATAGGATTAATGGCAGTTTTGCTGATATTTCAGTATATTAGCTTTGAAAAGAGCTACGACAGGCAATTCGAAAACTCAGATCGTCTTTACCGGCTTGTTTTTTACCGGTTCTATGAGACAGGCCTCGATAAAAGTGTGGGCAATAATTATTTTGCCGGAGAAATAGCCAGTAAAAATATCCCCGAAATTGAAAACTTCTGCAGATGTAAAAGAGAAACACAATATGTTCTTGCAGGCGAGCAGATCTTTAAGGAAGACAGGACACTATTCGCAGACAGTTCATTCTTTGATATATTTTCCCATATCGTTCTGTCAGGTGATAAATCGAAATTTTTAAGGAGTCCCGGCGTAGCAATAGTCACTGAGTCGACCGCCAGAAAATATTTCGGAAATGAAAATCCGGTAGGGAAGATCATCTATGGTGTGAATCCGGGTAAGAAACCAGTCACTATCCAGGGAGTGATTAAGGATACACCGCAGAATTCACACCTTAAGTTCGACCTGGTAATATCTTTATCCACACTTTTAAATCCTTCATACTGTTATACATGCAACAACACAAATACTTATTTTCAGCTCAGGGAGGAATCGGATGTGGGAAAAGTAGCTGATGAAATAACAACACTGGCTAAAGAGTTTATGGCGGAAAGAAAAATTCCGGTTGATTTCCCCATAGAATATCACCTCCAGCCGGTTTTGGATATTCATTTACATTCAAATTACCGGTTTGAATATGAAGCCAATGGCAATAATAAATACATGATAATCCTTAGTGCCATTGCATTCCTCATCCTTATAAGCGCAGGTCTGAATTATATCAATCTTTTTTCCTCTATAATAAGCAGAAAGATAAGGGGAATTGGCATCAGGATTGTCAACGGAGCCTCATCACAGGATATTGTTGCTGAATTCACTGCTGAGGCACTGCTTACAGGACTTATAAGTTTTATTCTTGCCTTTCTTCTTCTTTTTATGCTGTTTCCGGTTTTCAGGGATTTTCTTGACCTTGACTTTACCAATTCCACTGTTTTTAATATCAGGACCTGGATTATACCCGGAATGGTCATAATTTTACTTGGCATTATTACAGGCTGGTTCCTGGGAATCAGGATTTATAATATTGCTCCCTTATCATTTATCCGAAAGGATTTTCTGATGCCCGGCAGGAAAGCATCCCGGAGGATTTTGCTGGTTGCCCAATACATAATAGCTATAATCCTGACAGGATGCACCATCGGTGCCCTGAAGCAGATCAGCTATATGAAAAAGGATGCTTTTACAATGGATATGGACCGGACGCTGGTGGTAAAAAGACCTGTTACCGGGGAATTCAATGAAGCCCAGAAATCATTCCAGGAAACTCTTCTCAAATATCCTGGTATATCTGAAATAACCTTTTCAACAATATCACCAGGCGAAAAGAACACCTGGGTGAAAGGTGGCATCTGCCTCAAGGGAAAAGAAAATCCGGGAATCCAGATTTTTCAGGCTGATGTGGCACCTGATTTCTTCGGATTCTTTGGTGTGAAATTATTGGAAGGGAGAAACTTTTATTATGATGAAACCAATTGGGACGGAGGAACCCGGCATCTTATCCTGAATAAGGAAGCAGTCCGGGCTCTTGGAGCTGAAAATCTGAAAGAAATTCTTGGTCAGACGCTCTACGATACTGATATGAAGGAAGATATCGGTGAAATAGTGGGCGTAATCGATGGTTATTTTCAGAATTCACTGGACCAGGAAATAAAGCCTACTGTTTTCAATTGCGACCTCAGAGGATCCTATATCTTCATAAGGATCAGGGATGCAGACATTTCAGATATTTTACAGAAAGTAACTGCTGAATTCAAATCGCATTTCAGGGACCAGTACTTCGAGTATTATTTCCTTGATGATTTCTTCAATTCACAATATAAATCTCATGTGCAGCTTTTCAGATCATTTATTCTTTTCAGCCTTATGGCTGTTGTCATTACGGTTTTGTCTCTTTTTGCCCTTGTAATGCAAGCCGCTGTATCAAGGACCAAAGAAATCGGGATCAGGAAACTTAATGGTGCAAAAGTGCATGAGATACTTTATATGCTGAACAAGGAAATTATTTTCATTGTGACAAGCGCTTTTCTGGTTGCGATTCCGGTTATCTGGTATGCAATACACAAATGGCTGGAGTCTTTTGCATACAGAACTGACATCACCTTATGGATATTTCTTGCAGCAGGTTTGTGCGCTTACGGAATTGCATTACTGACTGTCAGCTGGCAGAGCTGGAGGGCAGCAACCAGAAATCCGGTAGAGGCACTGAGGTATGAATGACAGGAGAGGGGATGTAGGAGGAGAGGCCGATAACGGGATAGGTCGTATTCAGGAGGTGAGGTCGAGTAACGGAAAGGTGGGATTTATGGGCGGATTTCAGCTGACTGGAAACGGCCATACTGTAAAATTGATTGAAAATTATTAATTATAAATGATATGAACGGCCAATATTTAAAAATTGCCATCCGAAGGATTATCAGAAACTACAAATCTAATTTACTGATATTTATCGGACTGATACTGGGATTTACAAGCTGCTTAATAATCTATACTAAAATTACTTATGAACTAAGCTTTGACAGTTCGCATACCCAAAGCAGGAACACTTACAGGATCGTCAGGGTTACCTCCGGTCTGGAGTATACTGATGGCGGCCTGGAGTACAGAACCGGTGTATATTTCGGACTCCCAGGAGAAGTGAGGAAAAGTGTCCCTGAAATCAGCAATGTGGTTTCGGTTTTTTATCTGTATGGCCAGAAAATAATCCTTCCGGCGAAAGAAAATGAGAAAGAAAAAGCATTTGATATCGATGATGGAGTTGTTTTTACCGAGCCATCGTTTTTCGAAATATTTGATTTTGGAGATAAAGGGATAAAATGGATTTCCGGAAGCGGCAAACAGGTACTTAATGAACCGTTTACTTCAATTATTACAGAGGAAATCGCACATAAACTTTTTGCTGATCAGGATCCCCTTGGTCAGGATTTTATACTCTTCGGTTCAAAATTCAGAATTGAAGGTGTCATCGGGGATCTCCCGGAAAACTCCGATTTCCCCTTTAAAGTAATTCTGTCATTACCCACCTTTACCGAAAAGATGAATCCGGGAGCTGAAAATGACTGGGGGAGTTTGTCTGATAATTATCAATGTTATATTGTTTTGAACAACAGGAGCCAGGTTGCGACTGTTGAGAAGAAATTCAAAGAAATCTATA
>Ga0116157_10002778_pt1 | contig 17014 bp, 11 predicted proteins | sample AD_UKC048_MetaG_FD_89882 | JGI IMG/M metagenome (GOLD analysis project Ga0116157, IMG submission 89882) | Active sludge microbial communities of municipal wastewater-treating anaerobic digesters from USA - AD_UKC048_MetaG | ecosystem: Engineered > Bioreactor > Anaerobic > Digestate | place: USA...
CGACTCAGGAATGATTTGGGCATTTTTAATCTTGGAAATCAACTCCTGTTCCCGGCCGGCAAGGAAAGACTGTTCGTTCTTGGCCTCGTGATATTCGGCATTTTCAGAAAGATCGCCCATCTCTCGAGCTTCTTTGATTTTTAGGCTTGTTTCCTTTAACTTCAACTTAACTTCATTGAGTTCAGTTTTCAGCTTCTCAAGACCGTTTGCTGTCAGAAAGTTGTTCACTTTGTCTCCTTCTATACCATCATTCTAAAAAACAGGGTTTATTGTTTTCTAACAGTAAAAAACGCTATCGTGAAGGAGAAAGATTTATCTCCCAGATAGCAGCGAAAGTGTCTCAAAATCACTCTTTTTTGTCAAGTAAACAAACACAAATAAAACAAGCTTGACATAGTTTATCTCAAGGACAATAAGAATCAACCAAACCAGAAACGCAATTAATTTTTAACTTGACCAAAATAGCTTTTAAGAATTTCTTTCGCAACAGGCACGGCAATTTCATTACCGGCACCACCGCCCTCAACAAGTACAGTGACCGCAATTTCAGGATTGTCATATGGCGCATAACAAGTAAACCAGGCATGGGTCTTTTGATTATTCAAAAATTGCGCCGTCCCAGTCTTGCCTGCCACAGGGAACGGCAAATCAGCAAGGCTTCTAGCAGAACCTTCTGTAACAGCCATTCTCATTCCTTCTTGAACTGGTTTCACTGCACTCTTGTTGACGAACTGATCTTTTAATACTTTTGGCTGATTTTGGAAAATCAGTTTCCCGTCAATATCGGTGATTCTATCGACTAGATGCGGCTCGATCAACTTTCCGCCATTGGCAATTGCCGCAGTAGCGCGAATCATCTGCAACGGGGTCACCAGGAGATCTCCCTGGCCAATTGCAACGTGGTAGGTATCACCAATATACCAGGGCTCCTTTTTCACGTCCTCCTTCCACTTGGCGTCAGGGAGAAGACCACTCGCCTCAGCTGGAAGATCAATGCCTGTCTTGTTCCCTAATCCAAAAAGCTCCCAGTATTTTTTAATTCTATCGATACCCAGACCCTTAATATTCTCAAACCCCCCACCAATTGCGTAAAAGAAAATATTGTTTGATTCTGCAATTGCTCGCTTAATCTCTGTCACACCATGATCCTTCCAGTCAGGGAAAACATATTCGCCTATTCTTATGTCAGGTGGGGTATCAAAAAGAGTGTTTAGAGAAATTACTCCCTCCTGTAGACCGGCAGCAGCGAGTATAATCTTAGAAATCGATCCGGGAGGATATGTACCCTTCGTTGCCCGGTTGAACATCGGGTAGCCCTTGTCTGAAGTTAATTTCTCGTAATTTTCCTTTGAGATTTTGGTAGTAAACAAATTATTATCATACTCAGGAAGAGAAACGAGCGAACGGACTGCACCCGTATTAACATCCATCACGATTGCCGCACCACCAACTACATCGCTTCCAGATAATTGTTTCCCCTGCTCAATCCCACCACGAAGCGCTGTAGCAACTTTTTGTTGAAGAGCTAGATCCAAATTCAGTGTAAGGTCATCCCCGGGAACCGGCTGCCTGCTTCCATCTTGAACAAGTACCCTTGCAACGTTTCCCTTGGAATCAACCTCTACTTGCTCAACACCGTTTGATCCCTTGAGAGCGTCTTCGTATTGCAACTCTAATCCCGTCTTGCCAATACGATCAGAGGGCAGGTACCCCTCCCTCTTCTTTATCTCCTCCTGTGAAATAATTCCCATATATCCAGCCAGGTGAGCCAAGCCATCACTGCTCTGATATTGCCTTATCGCCCGCTTCGCCACGGTAATACCGGGCAGTCCCAATATTTTTTCCTCCAAAAGAAGGGCTTCGTCATGTGGCAAATTTTCTTTGAGCAGAATTTCACCAAGATAAGAGAGTCCGTTCTTCTCAGACTCATCTTTGATTTCATTGGTCGAAAGCCCGGAAATTTCAGCAACTTTTTCGTACAATTCGTTCCGCTCTTTCTTGTTTTTTGGTAAGTCAGCTGGGTAAATTGCTAATGCAAAGGATGGTTGGTTCCGTGCCAGCCATGCGCCACTACGGTCAAGAATATTACCCCTTGCTGCTTCAATTATCCTTGGTCTGATCCTGTTGCCGGCAGCCAGACGCTCATTATCCTTACCCTCGATCACTTGCAGTGTGAACAGACGGAAAAGTAACACGACAAAGATTAATATAGAGACTAACCTTACACTCAAAAGAGAATGGAATCGGCTTTTGGTCTCAATCCGAGAAATACCCTGGTTCACTAAATCAGAGTAAGAATAATCAAGAGAATCAGTGTCCTCCGCTTTGCGGCGTTCTTGTGACTGCTCTCCTGTAAAATTTCCAAAAATATCAACTGACATATAGGGAAAGAATTTAAGTAAGCTTAGCTGGCGCAAACGACTTCTTTAATTTATTGACGACCAGTGACAAGAGAAAGCCAAGCGTAGTGTTGGCTACCACAAAAGCAACAAACTGAATTAGAAGGGTATTTCCCCAACTCCTTCCTGCAAATGAAACATAACCAAGAAACACCAACTCAAACACGATGTTACTAATAAGAAAAAAGGATGCCATAAGGATGTATGATAACTCACGAAAATGTTCGGTTTTAAAATACCAAAGCAAATTTGGCCAACCAAAAAACAGAATTCCGATAAGAAGTAGTGGTAAAGACGAAAAGGCAACAAAAGCTAAAGAGATCGTCAAAGTGACTATCAGGATGTTTGACTGGGAAGGGGTAAATAGAGCAATCAGATTCAGAAAAACCAGAGAGGAAAGAATGCTTGTTTCGCAAAAAGTGATATTGCTGAAAAAAGATACATCCAGAAGGACTACCAACACTGCAAAAATGATAATGTTAAGAAATTTAACGAATTTCATGCATCCCTTACTTTTGAATAAATATGATTTCTAGCTTCGCAAGATTAACGGCAGGATCGACAGAAATACTTTTAAAAATCCCGCTTAAATTCTGAGTATTCACTGCCCTTCCTATTAAGATACCTTGTTTAATTTTTCCGCCAAGTCCAGAAGTTACCACAAGCTCACCTTTCTCACTATCGGTATCCTGTGTAATATTATCAAGATAAAGGCCACTTAGCCCTCCCCTCAGAATCCCTCTCGACCGAGATTCCTGCAACATAGCCTGAACAATTGAGTCCTTGCTTGTGATCAACAGTATTTGACTAGTGTGATCGTTTACAAAATCAACCTGGCCAACAAGTACACCGCTCACCACGACTGCCATACCCTTTTCGATCCCGAAGTCAGATCCCTTGTCGATAATTATATGATCTAGGAAAGCCGTTGGGTCTCTTCCAATGATACGAGCAGGTATGAGCAAGCCACTGTTGGCAGAGTCCAGAAACCCCAACTCTTGTTTCAGTAGACGGTTCTCATTCTCCAGCTCGGTAATTTTGCTCTTATCGACTTGAAATTCTGCCAGCTTTGCCGCCAACTCCTCGTTTTGGTGTTTCATATTCCGAATATTTGCAACAAAACTTAAGCGGTGTTCAACTTTCTCACTTAATGTAGAAAATGGTTTCGTGACAATCCTTGAAAAATCGACCACTTCATTTGCCAGATTTTTGCGCAGTAAAAAGCCCAGCAAAAGAAAAAAACAAAAAGCAACCAATAATTTATAAGATCGTTTTCTGTTCATTTATCGCATAAACTCCTTTGGAAGCAATACGTTCGAAAGTAGGTCGAGATCCTCAAGCACCATTCCTGTCCCGCGAACAACAGCAGTGAGTGGATCATCCGCAATATGAACCTGGGTGAGGGTTTCATTTGAGATAAGTCGGTCAAATCCACGGAGGAGTGCGCCACCGCCCGCCAGAACAATTCCCCTATCCATAATATCAGCTAACAATTCAGGCGGGGTTTCTTCGAGGGTAACCCGTATGCTTTCGAGAATCAGGTTGATGGACTTTTTCATTGCTTCCCTGACCTGAGAATCAGTGATAATAATCTCTTTGGGGAGTCCCGTCACCAAATCACGACCCCTCATTGGAGCCTCAAGCTTGTCTTTCATCTCTATTGCCGCTCCAACTTTGATCTTTATGTCCTCAGCAGTACGCTCACCAAGCAGTAAATTGAATTTCTCACGAGCATATTGAATAATATCTTCATTTAGCTCATCACCGGCAATTCGGAGGGACCGTGAAGCAACCACTCCGCCAAGTGAAATAACGGCAACCTCCGTAGTTCCTCCGCCTATATCTACAATCATGCTCCCAGAGGCATCTTGAATAGGAAGTCGTGCTCCGATCGCGGCGGCAATCGGTTCTTCAATGAGATAAACCTCCCGCGCTCCGGCATTGATTGCCCCCTCCTCAACGGCCCTTCGTTCCACCTCAGTCACACTATGAGGTATGCCGATCACGACACGAGGGCGTGGAATCAGAGAGAATCCCTCCCTGTTGGCTTTTTCAAAAAAATAACGAAGCATTTGCTCGGTAATCTCGAAATCAGAGATAACCCCATCGACAAGCGGACGAATCGCAACAATATGCGAAGGTGTACGGCCAACCATCCGCTTTGCCTCTTCACCAACAGCTAAAATCTCCTTGGTTTTCTTGTTTACCGCTACGACCGAGGGTTCACGAATGACAATGCCTCGACCCCTGACATACACCAAAGTATTTGCAGTGCCCAGATCGATGCCAATATCTTTAGAAAAGCGCCCCAAAATTGAATTGATCGGATTCCACATGTTTAAAGTTCCAAGTTACAAAGTACTAAGTTGAAAGCAAGATTCAAGCTACAAGGTTCAGTGGTCTCTAAATAAGAGGATTACTCCTCTTGGACTTAAAACTTTATACTTGTAACTCCAGCCTTCGCTGGCTTTTTTTAGTCTAGGTCAAAACGAAGGCTTGGTCAAGCCTGACTCGAAAGTATCAAAGAATTGAAACTACTCCCCCCTCACCAATATCCCGATCTCTTCAGAAGTGAGAGCTTTAGCATATATCCTGATCTCATCCAGGGATCCCTTTAGGTGATGTCTTGAGACTCCGGTATAACGGCCAAGATTGAGAGGGTTGGTGACATGTTTGATGGTTTCTTCGGTAGAGAAGGTTTGATTGCAGACTTCCGTGCCATCTATATAGATCTTTGAGGTTGTGCCATTGTAAGTTGCAGCTAGGTGAAACCAGGTACCTGCCTTAGGTAAATTGGTAGTCGAAATGCACTTTCGCTCTTGCCCGGAGCTGGAATAGAGGGAGAAAACTGCCTTGTTTTTGGTATTGTCTGCAGCTCCGCCAATCATTAGAGAATAGCCACCCTTCTCAGATCCGGCATAGATTGATTTATCAATAATACGGCTATATTCGGCAGTTGAAGCAAGGCGCACCCAGGAAGATAATGATATCTCTTCTGCTGGTTTCAATGAATCATTGTCGGAAACAGAAGCATAAGCACTTGTGCCATTAAAATACCTTGCTTTACCCGAAGCAATAGAACGGCCTTCAACAATAGACGTATTTTTAGTAGTAGCATGATTACCGAGGCCGGAGGAATCAAACAAATGTTGACCGGATTGCTCATTAACAAAAAATGATAGCATTGGCTTTATTGATATAGACTGATCCAGTGGCAATAATGAAAAATTGGCTGCGCTGCTTTGTTCTGATGAGACTGCAATGTCGTTCTGCGTTCCATTGTTAATCGTAATCAAGGGTTTATTATTTTGATAGAAACTAAGCGGATAATATCCCGGGCTTATGGAATCGAAAGAATAGTAACCCTGGCTGTCAGTTATTGTCTGGTAAGACCCAACCACAACGTCAATGTTTTTAAGTGCCAAACCCACAGGATCAGTTATCTTTCCCCAAAGGCTCCCTTCGCTAAAATTAACGTCTGCATTAGCCAGAAGAAAATCATTGTCTCCGAACAAGGAGTCAGCCTGGAAAACATTCCGGCCAAGAAAAATCAATCCCGTTGTGGTAACAGCTCCAACTAACAGAATCAGTTTTAGCAATTTTCTTCTGCGTAATTTCATAATTATACTAATAACTCAAAGTAACATCGGTGGCCCCATTTTTTTCTATAAGCTTATTATTCCCATCACGGATATACGTGACTTCAGTGGTCTCAGTTTTAAATCCTGGAGCACTTATTGTAACTGTGTATTTGCCCACTGGGCGGGCAACTTCGGCAATCCACCAATTCGGGGTACCTTGGTAAGTGTGAACTTCCACTTTTCCTTTCGGACCAGTAATAGTCACAGTGGCACTGACTTGCTTTGTTGCGGGAGACGGAACATTAATAACCCCCGCAAGAACCTGATCTGTAACAATAACCTTGACCGAACCGGTGTTAATCAAATTTCTTGCCAACACATCCAGTATGGTTCCCGATGTTTTAGCACAACCATAAGTCGTAACTTTTAATTTTTTATCAGAACTGCTATGAATTCCGATATGGCGATCACTCGTGCTTAGGCCGCCAAGAGCCGCACCGCCATCAACAGGCCGGCCAGAGAGCTCAATGAACAGACGGCCGAGTCGCTCCGAATCACTAACCTGTTTTGACCAATCAAATCCCATCTGCCTCGCTTCAGTATCGCCTTGCTTCGTACGCCAAATCTTGCCCGTGGTATACACACCCAGTGGGGTCGCCTGACAGGTAGGATTACTGTTAGCGAATACCGAGGGGCGACCAATACTGCGAAAGGTGTCTCGACCCAGCACTACATTACCACGAGTAACCAGGCTACCATTTCGATTGTAAGCTGCTAATTGATGGCCGCTTTGATTACTAGGACTGTTTACATCTACAACAATCAGGTCAATATCAGTAATGGAAGTACAGTAAGGCGGAGTATAGAGATTATCTGCCTGAACCTCCCTTGATCCTTCATACCCATAATTCAGACCAATCAAAAGTGAGATCGTTCCTCCGATCACGAATATAACTTTTTTTGATAACAATTTAATGTGTTTCATGTTTCTTTGTTTTGACAACAACCAATTTTCTTCCCAATCTCCGACTCCAAACAACAATAACTACAGTCTTTTTCACTAGCAAATTCAAAAATCAACCTCTCTTCCTTTTTGGCTGAAAATGCCGGTACTGCAACTTTCCGACAAATTACATCAAATTTATCATGCCGCAAATAGGTGGCCCGTATATAAAAATAGGAAAGACTTCGCGAGACAATATAATCTTGCCCGATATTTGGAGACTTAGGCATCTGGTTTCCTGCAGAATCGAAAAGTACTAAACTCACATCACGAGACACAAGGTTGAGAGAAATCCCAAGTAAGTCAACAAGAGGTTCTTTTGCAGAGAAATTAAAAGTTACGGATTCACTGACAGGAGGCACAGACAAATCCCTTCGGATAATTTCACCTTTCGGCCTTTTTAATGTTACTACGTCACTTTTCGACTTAATAATTGCACAAGATAAGGCCTGTCCCAGGCTGTTCTTCCCACACAAGCCAGAGACTTCCCAGGAATAAATTGCTGCAACATAATTACCTTTACCGACATTCTCAATATCTAGATAGTAAAAGTCACCAGCGGGCTGTTTTGAGAGATGAGTTCGAAGTAGAGGCTGAGACAAACTGACATTATTTTTTATCGTAGAGCCTGCGAACAATCCGACATTCGGACTGGTATTGCCGGCCGAACCCACCTTTCCCCATAGCCGGCTTGAAACTGTTGAAATCCGATTTGCAATCATTTCGACATTTATCAAGCTGCCATCGGCCGGCCCAAACTCTACTTGGTACAGCTTTGACTTGTATAACCTGTCATTAATAAAAAAAGTGAATTTTCCCGGCATAGTATTATCCCAAGTGCAGCGACCATCCGAACGGGTTACACAAGCATCTTGTACAATGCCGTCTTGTTCACGCTTTATTACTACCTTTGGTATTACCATCTTGCTGTTTCCGTCAACCAAGCTAAAAGCAATCTCAATTATTAGCTTCACCCCCAACAAATCCTCCACCCTTCTATCCGATGATCTAATAGAGCAGGAAACTTTCATGGTGGAGGATTCAGAGTAGGATCCTGTAGCACCTACTGTCTGGGTATGTTCCTCTTTTACCTCCAGTGTTTTGTTGTATTCCGGGTGGAGAGTATCTGAGAAAGAACAGTTTTCGATGTTTCCTTGCATTAAGACTTTAATGCCAACCTGGTCGGAGGAGTGGATTTTTAATTCATTATCAGCATAGGCGCTTTCAGCGGCTCTGTTTCCATCTACCGGGTACGACTTACCCAGTAGAGTTACTCTGGCTTCCGGATAGACAACTCTAATCCAGAGATTATCAACCAAAATACCGCTTGTATTGTCACCCTTACAATCAACTTCAAGATATTTTGTATCAGTCTCCCCGATAGCAAGGGAGAAAATAGAAGGGGTTTGGGATGTTGGTTTGGATATGTCTTTAATCTTTTTCTGACTTTGTTGATCATAGACTGAACATGAGGTAATCCTTGTCTGGGTGAGATTTTTCACCCCCACTTTAAAAGTCATTTCCTCTGTCTTGGGAAGGTTGTGGAAGATGGTTGCGTTAGTGCCAGATAGAGGAGTATTATCTTGTCCTTGCGTAGAACCATCCGGCATCTCCAGCCAAAGATCAAGAACAGGAGAATCTGTTGGACGGGAAGGAGGAGTTGCGGTATTAACTGTTAAACTCAAAGTGTCTGAAAAGGTCTGACCGTTTAGGTTACAAACAATTTCATAAGATCCGCCTGAGGTTATTCCCCGAACAGCACTTCCGGCAAGTCCTGATTGAAGACTTTGTCCTCCCCTGGAGAGCTCACATGTGCCACCGTCTCCCACCCAGTGAAGGGTGTATGTTGAATCTGAAGCAGTAATTGAAGCCGGGGCATTTTGTCCAACTCCTTTTTCGGCCCCACTTGATGGATCCGTGGTGCGGAGATCTACGGCATATGTATATGAAGGAGTTTCAACACTAGTATCATTACCATTATCAGGAGAAGAAGAGGGGTCAAGAACCAGAGTGTCAATTAAGGTTAACTTTTCTGTAGGAGTAGGCCAGATATCACAAAGAAGGCGAAACTTAGTCTTAGTGCTGATTGTAATCTCCGGCATTGAACTATTGTTGGTAGCAGCGTTTAAGACTCCGGGGGCGCCATTGTAGGTGAAATTACTTGAGTTACCCTCTGCTCTAGTAATAGAACACCCTCCGGGAGATTGCCAAACCATCTGGAGTCTTGAAACATTGTAAATTGTTGTGGAAACATTCTTGCTGTTCTCTGTGGCATAAGTATTTTTACTTGCAAGATGATCAGTACCATTAATACTGACGTAGAGATTTGCCCTCGTCTCACTGACAGCACTGGTAGGTTTGGCATGGGGGGTGAGAACAAAAAAGAGAGCTATTAGGGAAAACAATGCGGTATTGGTAATCAGAATTGGTCTACGGAAATACATGAACCCCTCACTATTGGTATTTAGGGTAGTATACCAAACAACTGAAACTAAACACAAGGACAGTGCAGAAATACACCATAGTCCAGGAACCTAATCAATCTTTGCTCCCAGTATTTTGACTCTATTGGTGTTATGCTCTGCTTCTGTTTTACTGGGGTAAATTTTACCGTCATGGTGAAGGAAATAAATATAATCATTCTTGTCTGGGTTAAGCACCGCCTCAATACTTTTGAGTCCCGGGTTGCAGATTGGAGTGGCTGGCAAACCGGCGATCCTGTAAGTGTTGTATTCAGAAATCACAGACTGATAGTCAGTGAGAGTGATTGAGCGCCAGTATTTGTATTCAAGCTGATTTGCTGCAGAGAGAGATTTGATATTATTGTTATCTTTTCCATATTGAACTGTCGGATCAGCCTCAAGCTTCATCCCTCGTTTTAATCGATTTAAATAGATGGCTGCAATGACCGGACGATCACTGTCGTTCGCTGCCTCTCGCTCGACGATTGAAGCCAAAACCAGGTTGTCAGATGAAACGATTAATCCTTGAACCCTACTTGAATAATTTTCGGTCATAATTTTGACAATATCTGAGGCAGATTCTTTGGGATTTAAAAAATACGTATCAGGAAAAAGCTTGCCCTCCTGTCCCTTTGCCGCCTTCACAAATTCAGAATAATCGACGATTTTATTTTCAGCCAAACGAGCGCCGATCTGTTCCACTCGCCAGCCCTCTGGAATTGTAATCTTCAACAATTTAATCTTACCGGAGTTAATTAGATCAACTACCTGCAATACCGAAGCGTTTGCCGGAATCTCGTAATAGCCGGTTTTGAGCACAGCCCCTCTCCAGCGAAATACCCACAGAAAAAATCTCTCATCATTAAATACTTTATTAGCCCTAAGATCAGATGATACTTGGGCGATAGTATCACCTTTTTTGATTTGGATCAGAATCGGATCTTTGTTTGCCCCCGGAGAGGTAATTTTCTTTCTAAATTCCCAGATCCCACCAGTAACCACCAGCAAAATAGATATGACAAGGGCAAAAATGATAAGAGTTCTCTTCACTTATCCCCCGGTCTACCCTGCCTGTCCGCCGTAGCTTCAGCGGAGGAGGAAGTATTATCGAAGGGCTCCCACGCCGGCATCAGATTCTCTATCCCCTCTGCCTCGACCCTTCCTAAAAACTGCTCCAAAATAATGCAAGCGGCGCCCTCGTCCACATGTTTTTTAGGTGAGGGCGTTCCCTGCTCACTCATCAAGCGAAGTGATTCCAGAGAAGAATATTGTTCCGGCTCAAAGTAAAGCTTGGTATTCATTGCCTGCGCAAGCTTCATTGCAAACTCCCTAATCTCAGATCCTATTCTTCCCTCGTCTCCGCTTTCCAAATACGGAATCCCAACCACTACTCCCGCCACCTCATCGTCAACTTTGGATATGATCTCTTGTATCACTGTATCAGAATCACCGTTATACAAAACGGTTCCCAGAGCTTTTGGGAACATACTGCCTATCGCCAAGCCGATTCTTTTTTGTCCGTAGTCAACTGCAAGAAATTTCATAATTATCCCAGCAATCCTAATAACGAATCTTCATCCGAATATTCCAATGATTTTTTTCCTTCTCCGGCTGGCGAACCAGGGAGAACGACCGTATCCTCGTAGTTCGGAGAGCGAAGTGGGAGATGACATTATTGGATCATTCGGATATTATCCATAGAATGGGATCGAACTATTTTCGGTAGTCAAATTCAACCTTTATTCTGTTGGAAAGAACAGGTGTCCGTTTGTAGAATGCAGGCCAACTCGAGATGAGGGCATCAGAAACCCCCTGAAGCGAAGTAAGACTCTGTCCGCCCCCTGATAGGCTTTTGTTTACAACTCGTTTTGCGACATCATCCGATGAGTACTTCGGGCCAATCTGAAAGGTGAAGCCACCGCCAAGTTTACTGATTCCTCCATCAATGTCACACTCCTTCTCCTCAAGCTTCGTGTTCTCCGAATCAAAACTTACCAGCATCTGGTTTGATCCAAGCGATCCCTCTGCCACCTGCTTCAGTAAACTAGTCAAATCCTCTTTCTTGTAACCCATCGAAAAGAATCTGCCCTTCACACTATAGTCAAATGACTCTGCTTCTTCTCCTGCCTTTTTGGCTGCCTCGGATGTAATCTCTTCAAATGAATTACACTGGGATAATGTCACCAATCCGCTTTTGCCTGCTTTTTCCCCCAATGAAGCTTCTAACTCCTTTTTGATCTCTATGGAGGCAGTTTCTTTAGCATTCTTTATGTCTTCCTCTGTAACAATTTTCACTTCCTTGGTGGACCCGCCAGACATAGCAATGCTGGTACGCCCAACAACAGCACCCTGTTTTTCAGCAGAAACGCTAGTGATAACAAATTCACTCGGGCCAATATTGTATGCATCTCCGGGCAATTCAGCCTCTACTGGAACCTCGATACTGCCGGGGGTAACTTTGGTAGAGCCGGCAACCAATGCAATCGAGGCACCGGGAACAGTGACCGCTTCAGTCGAAATAAAGGACTTACCTTTGCTCACGAATTTACTTCCCTTTGCCAATGATATCGTGTTCATATCCCAAGAGTTATAGGCTGTGATATTACCGCGCGCTTTCTCGCCGACGTCCTTCTTGCCTGTTGAATCAATCTTCTTAACTAACTCCTTCTCCTCGGCTAAGAGTTCGCCCGGAAGCACCATTTTCGTCGGATCCGTTTTGATGGCCGACCTATTGACACTTATCTCGGCCTGACTCTGACTCTCCTCTGTAGCAAGAACCAGTCGGACTGTAGCACTAGGGCCGAAGACAAAAGCCAAAACCAGCAGCACAAGCAGCAGCAGGCCGGACACTATAAAAAATGGCTTGCGGGATCCTGATGTTTTAATCATTTTTGTATTTACCGACTTCCTGGGAGGTAAGTTATCTGCCACTTCGTGCTCTTGTTCAATTTCAACCTCATCATCCCCTGCCTCAGATTCCACACTTTCCCTACCAATCTCTGAATCATCAGCTTCCGGAGATTGCTCCCGGTCAGATGCGTCGGCATCCTCATCTGGTTCTCTGTCTGCCTCGCCTTCCTCAGCCTTACCAGAATCATCCTCTCTGGTAGCAAGACTGTATTTTGCATAACGATTGATCTTAATACCCGACCCATTGGTGTCATCACTTATTCCATCATCCTCAGCCTTCATTTCCTTCTCCGAAAGAACATGCGCCTTTGCCTTCTTCACATCAGAAAAAACATGAAGGCCGATCTGAGCAGCAAGATTTTCAGTGACCTGATCCTTGGTCACAAAGAGCACAACTTTGTCGTTAGCCTCAGCACTCTTCTTGAGTAACTTCAGATTAATCATGCTCTGGGCAAGACTCGCCCCTCTAGGTAACACCAAAACCACTCCTCGAGTTGTAGCTTCGCGTACTCGCTCGATTACCCTTGTGATCTCATCATCAGATTCTAAATATATTACTTCATTCATAATACATACAAATAGCTAATTTCGCTTACGCTCAGCTAATAACGAATGATCAAATGTTTACAGTATTAGTCTATTCGTAATTGGTCTAGATTCGTTATCCGTATTTGAGTTATTTCTTTAGTCCTTCCACTATCGAATCCAATATTCCCTCTACCACATCTGTCTCCCCCGCCAGATCAATCGCCAGATTAGCGAGAGCCATCGGTGTAATATCTTGTGAGCCGGTCAACTTCCTGGTTTCATCTGTAACCGAAAGTATCTCTTTGGGTTGGATAAAATCAATATGGGGCTTCTTGGAAAATGGTAGATCCCGCCACCACCGATCTTGCTCCAAAGACTCCTTTATCTCAGGTAGCAAGCTGCCGCCACCACACAAGAGAATTTTGGAGGGCAAAAGGTCAATATTGGTAAACTCCTCCAATGCTAATTCTACACCAGAGAGCCAGACTTCACAATTATTCTCGATCGCATGCCTTGCCTTTTTGTATTCCTCGCTCTCCTTAGAAATTTTCCCGTTTGAATAATCAAGTTTGAATTCCTCGGCTTCGGGAAAAGTCTGACCAAGTGCGTCTGCCACTGTTTTGGTGAAAACCCGCCCACCAATTGCAAACATTTTTGTCCCCTCGACTCCACCGGCTCGAACGACGGCAATGTCAGTCGTGCCGCCACCAATGTCAATAAAAATCGAGGAAAATTCGCCAGCATCCTCGGAACCAACACACCTTGAGACCGCATAGGGCTCAGCAGCAATTGCCAACAAATCCAGTCCCAACTCTTCCGTGATCGTTTGCAGTGCACCAAAATGAACAATCGGGGCAAAGGCATTGAAAATGCCCACCGTGACATCACGCCCCTGAAAACCAACAGGGTTAGTCACCTTATACCCATCTATGCGAAAATCAACTATGGCAGAATTTACCAACTTTACGTCCAGCTCCGCTTGCCCTGTCTCCCAAGCCAATTCACTTCTGGTTTTTTCAAACGCACGTTCCTGAACTTCGCTCAAAATATCCTTCAATTCCTTGACAGAAATTTTTTCCTTCGGCTCCGGCCGCGCATAATGTACTGCTGTTGTCGTACCCTTGACCAATTCTCCGGCAATACCGATAATACATTGAGTTGGTGCCACTCCCGCCTCATCAAAAGCTTTTGTTAAAGCTTTTTCGCAATTTTTCACCACGCCATAAATATCGGTTACCCGCCCGCCGTGCATATCGGAGAGCTGCTGAGATGCTTTACCCGTTCCAACAACGTAAGCCATACTGTCTTCTATGCGAAAAACAAGCACTTTCACAAATTCGGTGCCTATATCAAGACTAATGGCGTAATTATCCTTGTTTTTCCTTCGCCTAAAGAGAGCCATCGACCCCTCATTCTCTAATTCTTTCCTGATTATAACAAGCTTTTGAACAACTGCAAGGCTTGCGATGCAACACAAGACTATGCACCAAGTGTAATCATCTCCAAATCTTTGCTTGCAACGGTCAATCCTTTTTCTGCAATCACTTCGGCCGGCTCTTTCATTTGGAACCCGGGTTTGACAGCTGCAATACTATATGTTCCTTTTGGAACAACCATAGAGTAATGGCCTTTCTCATTTGATGCGACAGTTCTAACAAGTTTTCCGTTTATAACAGCACGAATTAGTGCGAGGTCTATTGGCTTATTGGAAGTAACTTCTTTAACAAGTCCCCAGGGACTGACCCCATATCTCTGCCCTAAAAGTATCCAGACCAAGATAAGAATATGAACCAAGAACAAAAGCCCGTTCTGTACCCCGAAGTCGCTGATTACTCTTATTAGTGCCATTAAAGTGCCAATGATGAGAGGAATCCACAAGATAATATTTAGTACCTGTCCGAAATTATTGATTTTTCTAACCCTATTACCCGCCTGATTGCTGAAACCAGACTCTTGGTTGAGAATAATTACGGGCTTTATTATTGCACCTTCTTTCCCGACCTTGAAACCTTGTGTCATATCACGGCCCTCTTGCTCCACTCTGGCAATAGAGTAACCCGCCTTTTTCACTCTAATCTTATAAAATCCTTCTTCAGCAACAAGAATAAACCTACCGGCCTGATCAGCCATATCCCTATGCACTACACGCTCACTCCCGTCAACCACCAGTACCAGCTCTAGAGGTATAAACGGTAATATCAATCCCGTATTCGCCTCAGTTATTACCCCATAATCCCTATTCTTTCTCCTTGGTCTGAATCCAAGAAGAAAGAGTGCTTGCTTCCATGCCTGAGGAAGCAATTCTCCCACAGACCAAACAGAAAGCACATTTGAGGCCACACTAGATGCCAATACTCCCAACTGGCCGATAATTATTACGACTAGACTCAGCTGGACCCCGGTCTTTGCTTCCTCTGTGGTCACCACTGTAGCTATGGCGCCGAAAATTTCTTTTGCTTGAGCTATCAATGGCTCGTACACACCGCCGGGTTGATCCTCTATTGTGACCGGCTCTTCGGGATTTTCAGGCTCACTGGGTAGACCTGGAACAACCGGCTCTTCAAAACCACTTGGTCCAGCATCATCGCTCAACGTTACAAATTCCAACCAACCTCCGTAATAAAAGACGTTTCCGCTCTTGGCGTAGGCACGAAAATAATATTTTGTGTCAGGGATGAATTTTTCCGAAGACAGGGAATATTCACCGACCCCGAACTCCCCGCTTTCACTCAGATAATTTTTATCGGTTTTTGAAATTCCATATTGAAAACCTCTCTCTGACATTACAGAATCGCAAATTTTGACAATTTTCCCCACCAGGGTAGCAGTGGTTGAGGTAATGCTCTCGGATCTGAGGGTGCGCACGGAAACAGAACATTCCGGCACAATCACCGGAACTGTCACTGAAGAGTTGCTAACAATTACAGTCACGGTGGTACTGCCGCAATCAGTTGTGATCGTAATTGTATAAGTGCCGGCTGCCGAAGGAGCAGTGTAATTACCACTACTGTCTATTGTTCCTCCATCAGCACTATAAGTGGCGCTAATATTTGAAAGAGCAGTTCCACTCAGGTCAACCGCACTGCCGGTAACTGTGGTAGTTTCCCCCGTATTCAGAGTGATAGTTGTACTGGGTGATACCACAATATGATCATAAATATAGCACTGATGACTGGGGGGAAAAATTGAAGGAACCGAAACAATAGCAGTAGCTGATCCGCAACTGGTTGTAACCGTAATTGTGTAAGTCCCAACATCCCGAATCGTAAACAAACCGTTTTCATCAATTGTGCCATCAGTGGCAGAATAAGTAACTGTAACCCCACTGGATAAAGGGTTACCGTCCTGATCCGTTACCGTAAAATCTATGGATCCCTGGTGACCATATATCGTGGAAGTGGCAGGAGAAAGGATTATACTCGTCACCCCATCGCAAGCCCCCGGCTCCGGGTCGGGGTCAGGGTCCGGTTCAGTGTCTGGGTCGGGGTCAGGGTCTGGGTCTGGCTCGGGAACTGTAATTGTTGATGTCTCTGACCCGCCGCAAGATGAGGTAACAGTAATAGTGTATGTTCCCGGAGTATCCGGTGCGGTGAATAATCCACTTTCATCAATGGTGCCACCAGATATTTCATAAGTAAAAGTAACATCTTCAACCGTATTACCACCCGAATCAACCGCTGTCGCAGTAATAGTCTGAGTGCCACCAGCCGCTACTTCGGCAGAAGTCGGCGAGAGAACGATGTGATCGAAGGTGTCGCAAGTAGAATCGCGGGTATAAGAGACAGTGTAGCTGGCAAGTGTAGGAGTGAAGCTGCCGTCAGTTGTGGTAAGAGTTGATCTAACTTGTAGATAACGATGAGTAGAATTGGCTGTAATATTTAAACCGGTAGCGCCTAGATCTATGGCAGTGCCCGAATACTCCTGCTTGGCACTCCAGTCTGTCCAACTATCAGTACCATTACCGGAGCGAAACTCATACTCGATCTTAGTGGCAGCATTGCCGCCACCCTGGTCATAGTCGGTCTCAGATGGAGTAAAGCTATCCCAGGATTGTAAGGTGGTGGTACCATCTATTTGGGTAAGAGCGGAGGTGTGGGTGCCGCTAGCACTGAATGTATAGACCTTTAAATC
>Ga0116157_10002787_pt1 | contig 16987 bp, 22 predicted proteins | sample AD_UKC048_MetaG_FD_89882 | JGI IMG/M metagenome (GOLD analysis project Ga0116157, IMG submission 89882) | Active sludge microbial communities of municipal wastewater-treating anaerobic digesters from USA - AD_UKC048_MetaG | ecosystem: Engineered > Bioreactor > Anaerobic > Digestate | place: USA...
CGACGTGGCTTTCGACGTCGAACTGGGATATCCGGCCAAGAGCCAGTTGCCGATGCTGCGCAAGGCGCTGATCGCGGCAGCCAAGTCGGTGGCCGGGGTCGAGAACGTCAGTGCGAACCTGGCCACCAAGGTCATCCCGCACGCGGTGCAGCGCGGTGTGCAGTTGCTGCCCAACGTCAAGAACATCGTCGCGGTGGCGTCGGGCAAGGGCGGTGTCGGCAAGAGCACGACCGCGGTCAACCTGGCGCTGGCGCTGGCTGCCGAGGGCGCACGCGTGGGCATCCTCGATGCGGACATCTACGGGCCCAGCCAGCCGATGATGATGGGCATCGAGGGCCGCCCCGAGTCGGCCGATGGCAAGTCGATGGAGCCGCTCGAGAACTACGGCGTGCAGGTGATGTCGATCGGCTTCCTGGTCGAGGCCGACAGCCCCATGGTCTGGCGCGGTCCGATGGCGACGCAGGCGCTCGACCAGTTGCTGCGCCAGACCAACTGGGGTGACCTCGACTACCTGATCGTCGACATGCCGCCGGGCACCGGCGACATCCAGTTGTCGCTTTCGCAGAAGGTGCCGCTGACCGGCGCGGTGATCGTGACCACGCCGCAGGACATCGCGCTGCTCGACGCCAAGAAGGGCATCAAGATGTTCGAGAAGGTGGGCGTGCCCATCCTCGGCATCGTCGAGAACATGGCGGTGCATGTCTGCGAGAAATGCGGCCACGTGGAGCACATCTTCGGCGAGGACGGCGGCAAGCACCTGGCGGCCGAGTACAAGATGGACTACCTCGGCGCGCTGCCGTTGAACCTGAGCATCCGCGTGCAGGCGGACAACGGGAGGCCGACGGTGGTCAGCGATCCGGATGGCGAGATCGCCGGTCTGTACAAGGGCGTGGCGCGTCAGGTTGCGGTGAAGATCGCGCAGCGGGCCAAGGACTTCTCGTCCAAGTTCCCGTCGATCACGATTTCCAAGGACACCTGATCTCGTTCCGGTCCACGTCTGCAGCCAGGGCCTCCGCGACGGTGCAATCGCTGCGGCTACCGCCCTACCACTCTCGTTGTCACCCACCCTTCCAAGGAGACTTGCATGAAGATTCGCTCATTCCTCTCGGCGCTGGGCGCCTCCGCCGTGCTGTTGTCGGGCTGCGCGTTGTTGCAGCCGCCCGCCCCTGTTGCTCCCCTGAAGGACGGCGAACTGGCGATCCCGGCGGATTACAAGAGCTGGCCGAAGTTCCTGTCGGAGGTGCAACGCCCCGATGCCAAGCAGGTGCGCGACATCTACATGAACCCCGTCGCCACGCAGGGCACCCAGGCCGGAGGATTCCCCAACGGCTCGGTGTTCGTGATGGAGAACTACGCAGCCAAGGTCGATGCGGACGGCAAGCCACTGGTGGGCGCCGACGGCAAGCTGGTCAAGGGCAACCTGCTGCGCGTGTTCCTGATGGGCAAGAACGAGGGCTGGGGTCAATCGGCCCCCGAGGGCCTGAAGAACGGAGACTGGATCTATGCGGGCTACCTGGGCAATGGCGACAAGGCACCGGAACCCGCCTCGGCCTGCCGCACCTGCCATTTGCCGCTGACGCAGAGCAAGGATTTCGTGTACCGCTATGACGAATACTTCGGCAAGGTCGCTTCCAAGTAAGCGCCCGTTGCGACAGCTCTGAATGGCGCTGCCGCCTCGCCTGACCGCGGCTCGCGCTGCGCTGACGCACGAGATCGCTGCGCTGGATGAGTTCGGCGCGATGCGCCGCATCTCGATCCCCGCCGAGCGGCCGCTGACGGTCTTCGTCGACAAGCGCGAACTCGTCACGCTGATGACGCTCGGGGCTGCGCCCGAATTGCTGGTGCTCGGCTACCTGCGCAACCAGCGGCTGGTCGACGCGCTGGACGACATCGAGTCCGTCACCGTCGACTGGGACGTCAGCGCTGCTGCGGTGCGCACGCATCGCGGCATCGAGCGCTTCGACGAGAAGACCGCCAGGCGAGTCGTCACCACCGGCTGCGGGCAGGGCACCGTGTTCGGCAACCTGATGAGCGAACTCGACTCGCTGCAGTTGCCTCCGGCGAGCGAGCCCACGGCGCGGCTGGGCCAGGACAAGCTCTACGGACTGCTGAACACCATGAGGATCCAGGAAAGCACGTACAAGTCGGCCGGCTCGGTGCATGGCTGCGCGCTGTTCCGGCAGGATGAGCTGCTGACCTTCGTCGAGGACGTCGGCCGTCACAACGCGATCGACACCATCGCCGGCTGGATGTGGATGAACGGCGTGGGCGGTGCTGACAAGATCTTCTACACGACAGGCCGCCTGACCAGCGAGATGGTGATCAAGTCCGCGCAGATGGGTGTGCCCATCATCGTGTCGCGCAGCGGCATCACGCAGATGGGGCATGCGGTTGCACAGCAGCTGGGGCTGTGCCTTTTCGGCCGCGCCACGAACCGGCATTTCATCTGCTACAGCGGGTTCGATCGCTTCGATTCCCGGCCCGAGCCAGTGGCTGCGGGCACCGGGCGCGCAGCGTGATCCGCGCATGATCGACGACATCGACGCTTCGTCCGAAACGGTGGGGCCTGCGCAGTCTTCTGCAGTCACGCCGCTCGCTCGCTGGTTGCGCGAGGGTGCGCGCACGGCGGTCTTCATGAGGCCGCGCACCGAGGGGTTGCAGGCCGGACCATCCACGTTGCTGATGTTGCTGGTGCTTCTGGTGTTGTGCGGCATCGGCCTGCAGCGCTGGGCGCTCGACGAGCCCGCCCGGTTTGACGCGACCGCGATCGCGAGCGGCTGGCTGGCCACCGTGCTGACGTTGGGCACTTGCTGGGTTGTTGCGCGCAGTCGCATCAGCGCAGCCGAACAGCGTGTGCAGGCGCCCGCCACGCCGACGCTGTTCGGGCTGCTGCTGGCCCAGGAACTGGCGCTCGCGCTGCCGCTGGGTCTGGCCTACCTGGCGGCTTTGCAGTGGGCGCCGCAACCGCTGCCCGACGAGGTGGATGCCTGGCCGGAAGCCTTGTGGATGCTCTCGCTGCTGTGGATCGCGCTGGCGGCGGCCGTGGTGCTGTGGCGACAGACCTCGCGACCAGGGCTCGCGCGCCTGGCCATCGTGCTGAACGCCACGGTCACCTTGATGCTGCCGGTCGCTGCGCCGGCGCCGCCCTACTGGGTCCTGGTCGAGCCGCAGCGCGCGCCGCTTGCTGCCGGGGAGGCGCCCGCCTTCATTCCGAGCCAGGCGATCCTCGAGGCGCAGGTGAAGGCGCTGCCCGCGGCGCTGGACCGACTGCAGCCCGCACGCCCCGGCCTCGTCGACCTGTACGCGATCACCTTCGGGCCGTTTGCCGAGGAAGACGTCTTCAGCCGCGAAGCGTCACTGGTGTCCGAGCTGATGCGCACGCGGTTCGATGCCCGGCAGCGGGTCGTGCAGTTGCAGAACCATTCGAGCACTGCAGGCGACGTGCCCTGGGCCACTCCGCTGAATCTCCAGCGCAGCATCGAGCGCATCGCCGCGCTGATGAACCTCGATGAGGACATCCTCTTCATCCACCTGACTTCGCATGGCGCGCGCGACGGCCGGCTGGCCGCCAGCTTCGAGCCGCTGGCCATCGATGAGGTCACGCCGCAGCAGCTTGCCGGGTGGCTCGACGCAGCCGGGATTCGCTACCGGGTGATCTCGATCTCGGCGTGCTATTCGGGCTCGTGGATCGAGCCGCTGGCCGGGCCCGGCACGCTCGTCATGACGGCGGCCGACGCGCTGCACACCTCCTACGGGTGCGGGCGCAAGTCCGAGCTGACTTTCTTCGGCCGCGCGATGTACGACGAGCAACTGCGGCACACCCATTCCTTCGAGGCCGCACATGCCGCGGTGCGTCCGCTGATCGATCAGCGCGAGCGCGAAGCCGGAAAGACAGACGGCTATTCCAACCCGCAGATATCGGTCGGCGCTGCCATCCGGGGGCCGTTGCTCAGCCTCGAGCAGCGGCTCGACGCGATGTCGCCGTGACGTCGGGCCGACGACCCGCTCCCTACAATCGTTCCCAGCCACCTCTCCCCCGTTTTCCCAGAGGCACCTCGACGGTGTGACACATGAGCATCAAGAGCGACAAGTGGATCCGCCGCATGGCCGAGCAGCACGGCATGATCGAGCCGTTCGAGCCCGGGCAGGTGCGCCTGAACGCCGCAGGCGAGAAGATCGTCAGCTACGGCACGTCGAGCTACGGCTACGACATCCGCTGCGCGCCTGAATTCAAGGTCTTCACCAACATCTACAGCACCGTCGTCGATCCGAAGAACTTCGACGAGAAGAGCTTCGTAGACATCAACGCCGACGTGTGCGTCATTCCGCCGAACAGCTTTGCGCTGGCGCGCACGCTCGAATACTTCCGCATCCCGCGCAACGTGCTCACGATCTGCCTGGGCAAGAGCACCTATGCGCGCTGCGGGATCATCGTCAACGTGACGCCGTTCGAGCCGGAATGGGAAGGCTACGTGACGCTCGAGTTCAGCAACACCACGCCGCTGCCGGCCAAGATCTACGCCGGCGAGGGATGCGCGCAGGTGCTGTTCTTCGAGAGCGACGAGGTCTGCGAGACCAGCTACAAGGACCGTGGCGGCAAGTACCAGGGTCAAAAAGGCGTGACACTCCCGAAGACTTGAACCGCGGGTTCTCGCTGCAGATTCCGGAGGTGTCGCGATGAAATGGGAAGGCAATCGACAGAGTGACAACGTCGAGGACGCGCGCTCCGACGGCGGCGGTGGCGGCGGCGGGTTTCGCATCGGTGGTGGCGGACGTGGCATCGGCATCGGCACCATCGTCGTCGCCTTGCTCGGCGGCTGGATCTTCGGCATCAATCCGCTGACGATCCTCGGCGCGCTCGACGGGGGATCGGGCGGTCTGGCGCCGCAGGTCCGTCAGGCACCGGCCGCCCGGCCGCCTGCCGACGATCCGATGGCCGCGTTCGTATCGACCGTGCTCGCGGATACCGAGGACGTCTGGAAGGCACAGTTCGCGCGCGCCGGATCGGCCTACCAGGAGCCCAAGCTGCGGCTGTTCCGCGGCAGCGAACCGACGGCGTGCGGGCAGGGCGACTCCGCCATGGGTCCTTTCTACTGCCCCGGCGATCAGAAGGTCTACATCGACCTGGCCTTCTTCGACACGATGTCCCAGCGGCTCGGCGCCCCGGGGGATTTCGCGCAGGCCTACGTCATCGCTCACGAGGTGGGTCACCATGTGCAGAACCTGCTCGGCATCACCGGCAAGGTCGATGCGATGCGCGGGCGCGTCAGCGAGGCCGAACAGAACGCGATGAGCGTTCGCGTCGAACTGCAGGCCGACTGCTTTGCCGGCGTCTGGGCGCACGATTCGCAGCAAAGCAAGGGCTGGCTCGAAAGCGGCGATGTCGAGGAGGCGCTCAATGCGGCGACGCAGATCGGCGACGACAACCTGCAGCGCCAGTCGCGCGGCACCGTGGTGCCCGAGAGCTTCACCCACGGCACCAGCGCCCAGCGCGTCAAGTGGTTTCAGCGCGGCCTGCAGGGGGGCAGCCTGAAGCAGTGCAACACCTTCGACAACAAGGCGCTGTAGGCGCGGCCGATGCGGGCGGCGTAAGTCGGACCTCACAGGAGCCACGGTGTCGAACATTCAGTACGCATTCATCGAGCGAGGACGCGTCCCGAGCCGGTCGGAACTGCAGGCATCGATAGATGCCTTGGGATTCGATCTCAGGCTTCCTCCCGAGTACACGCCTTTCGAAGACTCGGGTTTCCTGCCCTTCACGCTGAATGGTGAAACAGGCCCTGGATTCGAAATTCAGTACGACGCGGCAAGCGAGCTGATCGGCGAGGACCAGGCGCTGAGGGAAATGGCTGCAGGTCGCGACCATTGCGTCAGCATGTCATGGCACGGAAGCATGAAGGACCTGGCTTGCGTCTTGATCGTGAGCTGCGCACTGATGAAGGATTTCGATTCAGTCGTTTCGTATGAAGGCGAGCCGCCCGAGCCGCTGGAGAGTCTGCTTTCGGTGGTGCCCGAGGTCCTGGCGGATGCGCGGGCGCAGGAAGCAAGGGATGCGAATCGAAGCGCCCGACCCGAGAAGAAAAAGCCGTGGTGGAAGCTCTGGTGAGGTCCTGCGTTCAGCTCAGTTCGAACAGCAGGCGCCGCACGCGTTTCCAGGCTCCTGCGTCCCTTTCCTGAAGATTCCCATGTATTCATCGACATTCATCTTTGCCAAGGGGCAGTGGGACGACGAGTTCCATCGACTCGACGAGGAAATCGCCCAGGCCGCCAAGGCGACGCCCGGCTACCTGGGCGAGGAGTCGTGGGAGAACCCTGCTCATGGCCTGATTTCCAACGTCTACTACTGGGAGTCTCTCGAGGCCTTGCAGGCGCTGATGCGTCATCCCGCTCACCTGCAGGCCAAGGCCCGGCAAGCCGACTGGCTCGACGGCTATCAGGTGGTCATCTCGCAGGTGCTGCGAACCTACGGTGACTCCAGGCTGGCGGGCAAGCTGCCCACCGCTGGCGCGGCCTAACTAGCGGTCGATGGGCAGCGGCTTGCCGGCCTTGTGCAGGGCCAGCCAGCGCTGCAGCTCCGCGACGTGTTCGGTTTCCTCGTCGACGAACTCGCGGGCGAAGTGGCGTACTTCGGGATCCTGGGTCGATTCGAGGATCTCGCGGTAGTACTCGAGGCTGGCGCTCTCCGCGTCCAGCGCCACCTGCAGGGCCTGCTCGCGTCCGATGAACGGGTCGGCGGCCCAGATCGCTGCGGTCTCGGGGCTCTCGATGTCGGGCCATTCGAAATCGCCAGGGCGAAATGCCGGGAGCTCGTGGAATCCGGAACGGTCCCGCGCGGTGCGCATGTGCAGGCGCGAGTAATCGGCCAGGCGTCGGAAGAGCTTGCCCACCTCGCGATTGCCGGCCGAGATCATCGCGTCGGCCAGTTGATCGAAGCGCAGGGCCGCTTCTTCCTCCAGCTTGATCGAGTAGGCCAGGAACAGCTCGACAGAGTCCATGTCGTTCGTCGTCATCGTCGGTTCTTCTTCCATGTCAGCCGAATCGGCGCCACCGTCGCGACCCGGACACGGAGCGTGACGAACGTCGATATCTGCAACTTCGGGGCCACCGAGCGGGCCACGCCGAATTCACGGCGCTCACCTGCGACGCCAGGTCGCGGCGACCGGCTTGGGGATGATTTCGCGGTGCGACGCGCGTGTCGGGGTCGCTACAAAAGCCACGCAACAGACACTGATTCAGGCCAATTTCATGTCGGGAAACCGTCCACTGTCCTTGATTCCCGTGGGCAACGCGGTTGTCGAAACGATGGGCACAGGCATTGCTCTTCGAGACCACCCCATCTTCAAAAATCAGGAGCGCGCTGTCATGGCCAACGTAACGTTTTCTTCCGAAGTGATGCCACGTGACATCACCGTGTATGCGGTCGCGGGCGACCGCGGCAATCTGCTGGCGCTGGCCAAGGAACACCACATTCCGATTCCGTTCGACTGCCAGGACGGCGAGTGCGGCTCCTGTCTCGTCGAGGTCAAGCACCTGACGAAGGGCGTCCGCTATGGCATCGCCCTGACCGAGAAGGAAAAGGAACTGCTCAAGCAGCTCGGCAAGATCACCAAGGAACAGTTGATGGACGCCGAGGTCAACGACATGCCTCCGCCGTTCCGCCTGGCCTGCCAGTGCTTCGTGCGTGACGAGGACACGATCGTCACGTTCGAGGGCGACAAGACGCTGCCGGTCAAGGGACCGACGCTTTCCATCGCTGCGGCGGTCTACAAGGGTGGTGTCCAGGTTCACACCATGGATGACTTCCTCGCCTACGCCGTCAAGGTGGAAGAGGATGCGGCCGTGCACTTCGAGCAGCTGGCGAAGGCCATGGCCGACTGCGGCAACAAGGATGTGGCCGCGCTGTTCGAGCGTCTGGGCAGCTACTCGCGCCTGCACCTCGAGGAAGCGAAGGCCAAGTGCAAGCGTCACGACGTCACCCTGACGCTGCCGCCGAGCTCGGCCTGGCCCGACAGCGAAACGCCTGAGAAGACGACGCTGTGGGCCGGCGATCCGTCGCTGTCGCGTCTCGGCGCCCTGAAGGTCGCCCTGCAGGGCGAGCGTCGCGGCTTCGAGTTCTATTACGCCATTGCCGGCACGACGACCGATGCCGACATCCGCTCGGTGGCGAAGGAGTTCGTGCGCGAGGAGACCGCGCACGTCGAGGAACTCAAGCGCTGGATCGAGCAGGAAGAGGCGGCATTGCGCCTGAAGGCCGACGCTTCGGCCACCGCCTGACCCCGGGGCCTGTCAACGTTGCGTGACGGGCCGCGCCGCTTGGCCGCAGGCCGCGAGGCAACTAGCCCAGCACGACCGGAATCGTCAGCACGGCACGCCGTCCGATCTGCGCGTTGACGCGCTGACGGACGGCTTCGACCTTGTACGGCCGCACGATCGCCGATCGTGCTCCCAGGGCAAGCACCTGCGCGATGCCCGGATCACCCGCCGGTCCGCAGGCGATCACGGGCACGCCGGGCAGCGCGGCCTGCAAGCGGGTCACGACCGCGGTGCCTTCGGCTTCGATGACGCTGGCGCCCAGCAGGATCACATCGAGTGCGAGGCCCTGTGCGCGGCCGATGGCCTCGGCGCTGCAGGTCACGACATTGACCTCGAGTTCATCGGCCAGCATGAACTGCAGCGCCATCGCGCTGATGTCATCGCTGTCGATGATGAAGGCGCGCTTGCTTTCCACGGCACGCTGGGTGTCGACACCAATCTGCATTCGAGTCTCCCTGAGAACGAGGCGGCTGCCCCGCGCCGTGAGAGCAAGCGGCGTGCCCCGCGCGCATCGCTCGAAGCCGTCGCAGCGCTGTGTCCGTACATGTTGTGTTTGTCGGCATCCGAACACCCGGCAATCTCTGCAAGTGCTTGATTTGACTGGGTTCGGCATTGGCACGCGTCTCGCAATGGAAGGCCATCCACCACCTGTTTCGCGAGGCCTGTCGATGTCACTCAACACTGCTTACGTAGACGCTTCCGCCCTTGGCAAATCGCGACACGCGGTCAGCCAGATTCTCGAGACCGCCGCATCGGGTGGTTGCGGGACCACGGGTGGCGAGGGCAAGGCCAGCTGCGGCACATCGGCCGGCCCCGACGACATGCCGCAGGAGATCTGGGACAAGGTCAAGAACCATCCGTGCTATTCGGAAGAGGCGCATCACCACTATGCGCGCATGCATGTGGCGGTGGCTCCTGCCTGCAATATCCAGTGCAACTACTGCAATCGCAAGTACGACTGCAGCAACGAGTCACGCCCCGGTGTCGTGAGCCAGAAGCTCACGCCCGAGCAGGCCGTCAAGAAGGTCGTCGCGGTTGCCAGCGAGATCCCCCAGATGACCGTGCTCGGCATCGCCGGACCGGGCGATGCGCTGGCCAATCCGAAGAAGACCTTCGACACCTTCCGCATGCTTCAGGAGCAGGCACCCGACATCAAGCTGTGCCTGTCGACCAACGGCCTGGCCCTGCCCGAGCTGGCCGACGAGATCTGCAAGTACAACATCGACCACGTCACGATCACCATCAACATGGTCGATCCGGAAGTGGGTGCCAAGATTTACCCGTGGATCTTCTGGGACCACAAGCGCGTCACCGGCATCGAGGCCGCCACCATCCTGCACCAGCAGCAGATGAAGGGCCTGGAGATGCTCACCGAGCGTGGTGTGCTGACCAAGATCAACTCGGTGCTGATTCCCGGCATCAACGACGAGCACCTGATCGAGGTGAATCGCGAGGTCAAGAAGCGCGGCGCCTTCCTGCACAACATCATGCCGCTGATCAGCGAGCCCGAGCACGGCACCGTGTTCGGCCTGACCGGCCAGCGCGGTCCGTCGGCGCAGGAACTCAAGGCGGTGCAGGACGCCTGCATGGGCGGCGCCAACCTGATGCGTCATTGCCGCCAGTGCCGCGCCGATGCGGTGGGCCTGCTCGGCGAGGACCGCAGCGAGGAATTCACGCTCGACAAGATCGACGAGATGGAAGTCGTCTACGACCTCGACAAGCGCAAGAGCTACCAGGACAAGGTCGAGGCTGAGCGCCAGGCCCAGCATGCGGCCAAGGTGGCCGCGCTGGCCGCGACGAATGTCGACGACGGCGTCGATCCCGACATGAAGGTGCTGATCGCGGTGGCCACCGAAGGCCACGGCAAGGTCAACCAGCACTTCGGTCACGCCACGGAGTTCCAGATCTTCGAGGTCAGCCAGGGTTCGGCCCTGTTCGTCGGCCACCGCCGCGTCGATCTCTATTGCCAGGGCGGCTACGGCGAGGAAGAGGCGCTGCCCTCGGTGGTCAGTGCGATCAACGACTGCCACGCCGTGCTGGTCTCGAAGATCGGCGCTTGCCCGCGCGACGAACTCAAGGCCGCCGGCATCGAGCCGGTGGACGAGTACGCGCATGAATTCATCGAGAAGGCCGCCTTGTCCTGGTTCGCCGGCTACCGCGAGCGCATCGCCAGCGGGCTCATCACGCATCAGGTGCGCGGCGACGCGCAGATCCGCCAGGGCGCCTATTCAGGCACGGCCGAACAGGCCGCCTGAAGCCCATTCATTCCGCAACCCGCCCACGTCCCAAGGAGACCCCCATGGCCCTCAAGATCATTGCCTCGATGTGCACCGGCTGCTCGGCCTGCGAGCCCGAGTGCCCCAACGTCGCCATCCGCGAAAAGGGCGGCACTTTCATCATCGACCCGGCCAAGTGCACCGAATGCGAAGGCCAGTTCGATTCGCCGCAGTGCATCGCCGTCTGCCCGGTCGACAACTGCATCAAGTCCGTCTGATTCCGCCCACGACAACACACCACGAGACACACACCATGCTCCAGCCCAACGTCACCGTCACGCCCGCCGCCGAGAAATTCATCCGTCGCATGGTGCGCTTCTCGGAGCACCCGGAAGGCGGCTTCCGCCTGACCGTTTCGGCCGGCGGCTGCTCCGGCTACAACAGCGAGTTCACGGTCGTCCCGGCAGCGGTCGCCGGTGACAGCGAGTTGCTGGTCAATGGTGTGAAGGTCTATCTGCCAGCAGAAAGCCGCCTGATGCTCGACGGTGTCACCGTGGACTTCGCCGACACGCCCACCAAGAGCGGCCTGACCTTCATGAACCCGAACGCGGCCGCCTGCGGCTGCTCGACCTCGGGTGACGCGGCCGCAGCGCCAGCCCAGGCGACGGTATCGGTCAGCTCGATCGGGCGCATGCCCACGGCCACCGCTGGCCACTGATCCCTCGTTGCAGGCGACGCATCGTGGATCCGATCCTGTCCATGCCGAACGCTGAGCTGGATCGGTGCGCCGCGGCGACCGATGAGGGCGCTGCCCTCTCTGCCGTCAGCGTCGATTTCGATGATGCGGTGCTCGGCCACGGGCTGCCGGTCCAGGCTGAGGAGGCGCTGCGCGCAGCCGGTGCGGCGCGGGCCGATCCGCCCCGTGCGATGGCGGCGCTGATGCGCGCGCGTGCACTGGCACCCGATCACCCGGCGGTGCTGATCGCGTTCTACCGATATCACTTCTACGGCCACCAGTTGCGCCTGGCGCGTGGCGTGTCGTGCGAGGCGATGGTGGTCGGTGCCCGGTCGCTCGGGCTGCCGCTGCTCTGGCGCGAGGTGCCGGATCTCCCGCTGCCCGGGGCGGCGGGCGATCCTGCGACGCGCTTCTACCTGTGGGTGCTCAAGGGCTACGCGTATCTGAGCCTGCGCCTCGGCGAGCCCGAGGAAGCGCGTGACGCGCTGGCCAAGCTGCGCGTGCTCGACCCCGAGGATCGCGTCGGGGCGGCACTGCTGGAAGCCGTTCGGCAGCGTCGCGAGCGCGATGCCGGCGCAGGCGACGAGGATGAAGGGCCGGCGCTGCCGGTGTTCGGTGCCGCTGCCTGGGCGCGTGTCGCCGAGACGGGCCGTGCTTCGGGAGCGCCGGGATGAGCCAGGTCGTGTCCGCCGAATGGGCCGACATCGCTGCGCGGCACTGGCAGGGGGGCGAGCTCGATTGCGCGGCCTGCCCTCACGCGTCGATGAGGCTCGAGGGCGGTTGCGAGCCCGGCCGCATCTGCATGCAGGACGCCTACGCCCGACGCATCGACCGGTTCTTCAGGACGCACCCCGACCTGGCCAACGAGCACCTGGGGCATCCGTACTTCGAGGTGCGTGCGATCGCGGTGCGGTACGCGGATGTGTTCCGCCTGCCGGCCCTGATGCATGATCCGGACGAAACCGTGCGGCTGCACCTGGCGCTTCGATTGCCGCAGCGCCAGTTGATGCTCATGCGCGAGGACGCGCACCGCGAGGTGCGCATCCGCGTGGCGCAATGCCTGGCGGTCGACCAGATCGCCTCGATGCTGCACGACGAGGACTATCACGTGCGCGCCACCGTGGCACGACGCCTGCCCGAGGCCCTGCTGCCGCAGATGGTCTCGGATCCCGACCTCATGGTGCGCCGCGAAGTGGCGCGGCGGGTGCAGATGCCGGCGCTGTTGCGCATGACGTCCGATCGCGAGGCTGAAGTGCGCCGCATCGTCGCCGAGCGTCTGCCCCCGGCGCTGCTTGACACCTTTGTCCATGACGACGATCTGCTGGTGCGCTGGGAAGTCGCGGGCCGTGCGTTGCCGGCCGTGCTCGAGAAGCTGATCCACGACGCCGACGCCGAGGCCGAGATCCGCGAACGCGCCCGGGCACGCCTGGACCAGTGGCAAGGCGAAGACCAACCGGAGCACGAACATGGCTGACATCAACCGGGAAGATGAAGCCATCGAAGTGGCCTCGCCACCGCGCTTCAACATGGGCGAGCGGGTCATCAGCCGCACCGTGATCCGCAACGACGGCACCTACAACGGCAAGGACATCGGCGAGGTGCTGGTCAACAAGGGCGAGATCGGGTTCATCACCTCGATCGGCACCTTCCTGCAGCAGTTCTACATCTACGCAGTCGAGTTCGTCGAATCCGGGCACCGGGTCGGCATGCGCGCCAAGGAGCTGTGCACGCTCGACCACCTGCCCGAAGAGGTGCTGGCCCAGCTCGGCGAGAAGGCTGGCCAGTTGCAGGACCTGCGCTAGGGCAGCTTACCGAACGCATCACGAGAGCCAACGACATGATCGAACAACGCCAGCCCAGGTTCGAATGGGGTCAAGCCGTGACCGCAGCGGTTGACCTGTACAACGACGGCAGCCATCCGGAGGCTCCGGAAGATCAGCTGCTGGTGGTCGCCGGCGGACCGGGAGAGATCGTCCAGGTCGGACACCATGCCGATGCGAACGTCCCTGTCTACATGGTCGACTTCGGCGTCGCGGTGATCGGCTGCCTCGAGGAGGAGATCGCCGCCGAGCGCGCGTTGCCGGGCAGTGTCGCGCTGCCGAGCGGAGCAGCCGCTGCATGAATGCACTGAACGCCACCGGTGGAGGAGGCGGTCCGCGCGGGTCCGCCGAGCCGCCCGTGCGGCGCTTCACCGGTGATGTCCTGTCGCTGGACCAGCGCCGCATCGAGAAGGCGCTGGAGGCGCGCACCCGATACAAGTACGTGCACCCGCGCGTCGAGCGGGAAGGGCTGGGCTGGAAGATCGTGAGTCCGAACTGCTCGCGCAATATCGATGCGCAGGGCGGCGAGATCGACATCGCCTGGCTGGTTCCGCACAGCGGAGGCTGGCTGCTCTTCTCGCGCGATCACCAGCAGGACTGCTGGCGCCTGCAGCGTCAGGACAACGGCCTGTCCGCCCTGCTAGTGCACCTGTGTGCCGATCCGGACCGGGAGTTCTGGCAGTGAGCACCGCATCCAGCACGTCGGTGAGCGAGCCGGTCTACCTGGACCACAACGCCACGACCGCTCCGTGCGCCGAGGCGATCGAGGACATGCTCGACATCCTGCGCACGGTCTGGGCGAATCCGTCTTCCACCCATGGCCCGGGACAGCTCGCCCGCAGCGCGCTCGCCGATGCCCGCAAGCGGATCGCGGAGTTCCTGGGGTGCCAGGGGGCCGAACTGGTGTTCACCAGCGGCGCGACAGAGTCGAACCACATGGCCTTGCTCGGCGCGCTGGCTCTCCGCAAGGGCAGCGGTCGTCAGCGCATCGTCATGAGCGCGGTCGAGCATGCGGGTTCGCTCGCCCTGGCCGCCCGCCTGCAGTCGCAGGGCCATCAGGTCGATCTGATTCCTGTGGACACGCAGGGGCGCATCGATCTCGAAGCAGCGCAGGCGCTGATCGGCGATGACGTCGCGCTCGTCAGCGTGATGGGGGCCAACAACGAGACCGGTGTCCTGATGCCGATCGCCGAGCTGGCGGCCCTGGCCCATGCCGCAGGCAGCCTCATGCACGTCGATGCAACCCAGCTGCCGGGCAAGACCGCATCCCGTTTCGATGAAAGCGGAGCCGACCTGTGGTCAGTGTCGGCGCACAAGCTGCACGGACCGAAGGGTGTCGGCGCCCTGGTCGTTCGCAAGGGGTTGGCGTGGCCGGCGCTGTTCAGCGGGCGACAGGAGCGGCAGCGGCGCGGCGGCACCGAGAACCTGCCCGGCATCGTCGGCTTCGCGGCCGCCGCCGCACGCGCTGGCCTGACGCTCGACAGCGACCTGGCCCACATGCGACGCCTTCAGGTCCGGCTCGAGGCCGGCCTGTCCGCGGGACTGCCCGAGGTGCATGTGTACGGAGCGAGCGCGCAGCGTCTGCCCAACACCAGTTGCCTGCGCTTCGGCACGCTCGACGCCGAGCAGGTGCTGGGCAAGCTCGAACGGGCCGGTGTGGTGGCGGCTTCCGGTGCGGCCTGCACAGCGGGCGCCAACCTGCCTTCGCACGTGCTGACCGCCATGGGCGAGGACGCCGTGCACGCCCGGGCCGGTGTGCGGCTGTCGCTGGGCCGGGAGACCCGTTGCGAAGACATCGATCGTGCGATCGATGCGGCGGTTCGGAGTCTCGGTCCGCTGCTCGAATCCACCTGCGCCGCGGCCGAATCCGTCGCGGCCTGAAGTCCGATTTCCACCAACCCCACGGAGTACCCGACCATGAAAGTGATGATCCGCCGAAGTTCCGCCGGGGTGCTCTCCGCCTATGTGCCCAAGAAGGACCTGGAGGAGCCGATCGTGCAGCAGGACAAGCCCGATCTCTGGGGCGGCACGGTCACGCTGGCCAACGGCTGGGTGTTGTCGCTGCCCGAAATGGCGGACGGCACCAGCCTGCCGATCACCGTGGAAGCGCGTCGCCTCTCGGGCGACGTCGACTGAGGGGTCCGGCCATGGAATCCCACGTGGTCCATGACGCCCTGGCGCTCGCCGAAGCGGCCGGGAGCGTTCGTGAAGCGGCGCAGGCCCTGCGCACGCACTACTCGCAGCTGCGCGTCGTGGTCGTCGATGCCTTCGACATGCGAGATGAAACGCCGGCCGCCGCCGGTCCGACGCGCACGCTGTACTACGGCGCCAGCGATGGTCACTGCTGGCAGGTGACCAGCGATCCGGCGCAGGCGGCCGGCTTCTTCCTCAGCGAGGCGCGGTCCCATGGATGATCTCGCCGTGATGGATGACGCCCGGATCGAGGAGCCGGAACTCGATCTGCCGGACGACTGGCTGCTGCTTTGCGACCCCGACCTCAGCGAGGTCGAGCTGCAACTGGTGCAGGCCGCGATGGGTCAGCCGAACCTGTCGTCCGGCACCATGGTCGAGCATTTCGAGCGCAACTTTGCGAAGTGGCTGGATCGCCGACACGCGGTCGCGGTGGCCAGCGGCACGCTGGGCACCTGGCTGGCCCTGCGCGCGCTCGGGATCGGGCCGGGCGACGAGGTCATCGCGTCGCCCTACGGCTGGCATCAGGTGGCGCATGCGGTGGGCCTGACCGGGGCCCGGGTCGTGTTCGCCGACATCAACTACTGGACGGGCTGCATGGATCCGGTGCGCGCGGCGGCCCAGATCACCCCGCAGACACGGGCCATCCTGGTCGGCAATGTCAACGGCCATCCTGCGGCCTGGAAGGAATTCCGGGCGCTCGCCGACGAACGCGGCATCCGCCTCATCGAGGATTCCACCGAGGCCATCGGCTCGCGCTACCGGGGCTTCATGGTCGGCAGCTTCGGCGACCTGTCGGTGTTCGATTTCTCGCAGCCCGCGGCGCTTTGCTGCGGGGAGGGCGGCATGGTCGTCACCGACGACGACAGCCTGGCCATGGAGCTGCGCTACCTGAGATCGCGTTCGGTGCGTGATCGCCGCTCGGTCTCGGTCGGTTCGCGCGTGCCGATGCAGGCCTCGATCAGCGAGCTCACCGCAGCGCTGGGTGCGGGCCAGCTGGCGCGCATCGACGACATCCTGGCCAAGCGAAAGCGGGTCGAGGCGATGTACCACGAGCAGATGCAGAGCTTCGAGGGCATCAAGCCACCTTACGTGGCGACCGACGTCGACGAAGTGCACTGGATGATCTACACGGTCCATCTCGGCAAGCGCTTTTCGGTCAGCACCTGCGAACAGATCATCGACGACATGGCCTCGCAGTACATCGAGGCCGTCCTCTACTGCCAGCCCCTGCACCAGCAGTTCCATTACATCCAGCAGGGCTGCAAGCGCGGCCAGTTCCCGCTGGTCGAGCGCATCGCCGACCGCGCCGTGGCCCTGCCGTTCCACACCCACCTCGAGCCCGACCACGTGAAGTTCATCGTGAAGACGATGAAGGACAGCTCGGTCAACGTCGGCGCCGGTGCCGCGATCTACTGAACAAGGATCTCCATGTCTCACGCCACGCTCGACTCCCTCCCCGATGCGCTGATCGAGGGCCTTCGCGCCGGCACGCTCGCGCCCTACCTGGGCCCGCTCGTGCTCGGGCTGTGTCCCGCGGTACCGGTGCCGGCCACCCCGCTGGATCTCGCGACGTTCCTCAACGCGAAGACCTCGGTGCCCGGAAAGATCCGCAACCGGCTGACGGCCGTGGCGCAGTTCATCGAGAACTTCAAGCACCGCAAGACGCTGGTGACGGCGATGAACGAAGCCTTTGCGCCGATGCCTTCGCC
>Ga0116157_10002792_pt1 | contig 16972 bp, 11 predicted proteins | sample AD_UKC048_MetaG_FD_89882 | JGI IMG/M metagenome (GOLD analysis project Ga0116157, IMG submission 89882) | Active sludge microbial communities of municipal wastewater-treating anaerobic digesters from USA - AD_UKC048_MetaG | ecosystem: Engineered > Bioreactor > Anaerobic > Digestate | place: USA...
ACTCCTTCGCCTTGCTGACGAAGCCCGGGGCACGGTCGTGCCAGATCCCTTCGCGCAGGTCGCCCACGTCGATCATCACGATGACCTTGTGGCGGACGCCGGCGGCGATGGCCGCCTCGGAAAGGGCGCGCAGCGTCGTGAGATTCGAGTTGAGGCTGATGTCGGCCGCCCGGACGACGTTCGCCGCCTCGGAGATCGTGGGAAGCCGCAGCAGCAGGAACGGACCGGCAAAGCCCGCCTGTCGCAGCGCCCAGAGGTTCTCGACGCGGGAGTCGGCGAGCATGTCGGCACCGCCCTCTACGAGGGCCTGGGCGACGGCCGGATGGGCCGCGGTGACCTTCGTCACGCACGCGACCTGGACGCCGGTGCGGTGGCAGAGGTCGACCACGGATTTCGCGTTCTGGCGGATCCGGTCGGTGTAGATTTCGAGTCGCGGCGTTCGGTGGCTCATCCCATCTCTCCCTTTACCCAGGTTTCGAATGTCCGACGCACGGCGTCGGGATAGACTCCGGCGATCGTGCCCATGGCCGAAAACAGATACCGCCGGTCGAGCAGGATCCGGGCATCGGGCCGCGGAAACAGGTATTTCGCCGGGCCAGTGCATATCGATCGCAATATTTCATCCCCGCCAGGCACGCGCGTCAGGGCGCCGCCGGTTCCGACGACCCACCAGACCGCCGAAAGGTCTTTTCCCCGCACGATCTGCTTCCGCCCGGTCGGGGTGTACAGGTCTGAGATGACCCCGGCATGACGGCGCACGCCGGTCTCTACGGCCCTGGCGCACAGCCAGCGCGTCATTTCGCGCTGGGCATCGGTCTCGGGCATGGCTTTCACATCCTCGGCCCGCTGTTTCCAGCGCTCGTCGGTCGACAGCTCGAGGATGTTCGCCGCGTTCACGAACACGCCGAGATCGCCCTCGACGGTGCGCTTCGCATGGGGTTCGGGGTCGACGAGCTTGTCGGCCCACTCGGTGCTGCCTTCGCTGACGGAGTGGACATCCGTCGTCGCCCCGCCCACATCGAGCACGAGAACGTCGCCGAGGGCCTCGGCAAAGATCTCTGCCGCCTTCAGAACGGCGCCGGGGGTCGGCATCACCGGCCGCGAGGTGATCCCCGCGAGCTTCTCCATGCCCGGCGCATGGATGATGTGCCGGGAAAAAGCGTCCTGGATCAGTTTCCGCACGGGATCGACGTTCAGCACGTCGACATCGGGAAACACGTTCGGGGCGATGAACACTTCCTGGCCCGCTGCCGCGAAGATCTTTCCGACGGTGGTGCGCAGGGCCGTGTTGCCGGCATAGATGACGGGAATCGGCATTCCGAGCGAGGCCAGCTTCTTCGCGTTCGCCTCGACGACGTCGCGGGCGCCGAAATCGACGCCGCCGGCAAGCAATATAATATTAGGCTTTATATTTATGATCTCGTCGAGATCGACGTCGGCGATCGCCCCGGCGGTGACCTGGCGGATGATCGCGCCGGCACCGAGGCTCGCCTCGCGCGCGGCCCGGGCCGTCATGTTGTAGGTCAGGCCGTGGACGGTCATCCGCAGCCCCCCCGCAGCCGAGCTGTTCACGAAGATCTCGGCCTTGCCGGTATCGAGCCCCGACGTCTCCCGGAGCTCGGCGAGCGCCGCCTGGACGCCGACATTCACGTCGCCCCGGGCGACGCTGGTGGGCGCGAATCCCTGCGCGACATGCGCCAGGGAGCCGTCATCGGCCAAAGCGAACCCGTTCGCCTTGGTGATGGTGCTGCCGACTTCTATCGTGAGAAGATGAATATCGCGTGCCATTGATACCGGGTATTCCATGATTCCGGTGGGGCGTAGGGGCGGGTTTGAAACCCGCCCCTACAGGTGACCGGATGGTATATCCCCTGCCAGGCAGGGGATGAAGCCTCAGATGACGCCGCGCGCCTTGAGGGTCTTCACCATCGAGTTCACGACGTGAATGCCCTTCGTACCGCGCCCGAAGCCGTCATCCATGCCCGACTCCTTCGCCATGTCGCGACTGACCTGGGTGCCGCCGGCGATCAGGATGATCTTGTCGCGGATGCCTTTTTCCCGGCACAGCTCGTCGAGCTTCTTCATGTTGGCGCGATGGACGTCGTTGTGCGAGATGATCGTGCTTATCAGGATCGCCTGGGCCCCGGTCTCGATCGCGGCATCGATCAGTTTGCCGACCGGAACCGAGGTGCCGAGGTAATGATATTTCACGCCGTATTTTTCGATGCCGCCGTGCTTGATGTCGAGGATCTCGCGCAAGCCGACCGAGTGCTCATCCTCGCCGACGGTGCCGGCGACGACCTTCAGACCGACCTTCTTGACCGCCGCGCGCAGGTCGTCTTCGGGCAGGATGACCTCCTTCGGCGGGATCTTGAGCGTCGCCTTGTCGATCGCGAAGTCGACCTTGCCCTTCACCTCGATGAACGTCCCTTCGCAGGGGTGCATCACCTGGGCGTTGATGACCTCGGGGTCGTGGAGTCCCATCTTCTTCGCGATCTCGAGTCCGGCGACGCGCGCCGTCTCGATCTCTTCGGGAACGAAGAACTGGAGCAGCATCACGCCGTCGCCCGCCCATTCCGCCTCGGGCCGGATCTTGCCGCCCTTGCGGAACGGCAGGGTCTTCTCGAGACGGGTGTTGCAGCTGTCGCTGGGATCGAGCTCGTCGATGAACACGATCTTCTCGGGCTTGCACAGCGTGCAGCCGCCGATCGGGGCGCAGGCCTTGTTCACGCCCGCCGGCAGCTTGTTGTGACCGAAATGACTGCAGACGGGAGCAAAGTAGTCGGCCTCGCGCTTCACGAGCGAGCCGGCCCCCACCCCGCCCTTGCCGTCACGGGCAATCCCGTCGCCGTTGCGCTCGGGATACTTGGCCGAGTCGACGAAGAAGCCCTTCTCGACCGCGGCAAAGTACCCGCCGATCTCGAGCACCTCCTCGAGGAAGCAGATCGCGCGCTCTTTCAGGTCGCGGACCATCTCGCCAAGCGGACCGTCGCGGTCGATCTTGACGAGCTCCTTGATGCCGTCGAGGGCGACGAGGGTCTGCTTCGCCGTCTCGATGCCGCGGATGTTGTTGTAGTGCCAGGGGACGTTGCGGCCCTCGTCGGGCGTGATCGTGCTCTGGATGTCGGCACGGGTCAGGGCCGAGATCAGGGTGTCGATCACGTGCGTCCGGGTCGCCTCTTCGATATCGGCCTCGATATAACGCGTGTTCTGCTGGGCGCGCATCTTGTATTCGCTGAAGATGTCGCGCAGGGCGACCGCGTAGGGCAGGTCATACCAGAGCTTCGGCGAGGGCGGGGCGCAGGGCGGCACCGTCGAGAGGCCGATCAGGTCTTTGGGCATCCCCGCGGCGGCCGAGAAGGCGCAGTTGATGCCGTGCTGCACGAGCAGCTCGGGCATGACCGACCAGCCTTCCTTCGCCGTGGCGTTGGCGTTGTGCGCCCCGTCGATCTGGAAGATGCGGGCGCCCGTCATGACGCACTTGGCCTCGGCGGCGTCGACGAACGAGCGGTACATGTTCACGTTTCTATAGAGCACGTTATACTGCGGGTCCTGGTGGGCGCCGTTGATGCCCTCTTCGGCGAACAGCACGGCCACTTCGGGGCCGGCGACGCCGGAAACATACGAGTGGAAATTGATCGGCCGGCCGACCTCGTCCTCGATCATGTCGCAGGCCTTGCGCGAGGCGCGGATCTGCTTGCGGGTGATCGGCACGCCGCCGACGCCCTCCGGCGTCCCCTCGAGCAGGCCGTCGATGTGGCTCTGGCCGGTGGTGCGGATGACCATGATATGGTCGGCCCCGTGCCAGGCGGCCATGCGCATGCGGCGCAGATCGTCCTCGAACCGGCCCGAAGCGATCTCGGTCGTGATGACCGGCTTGGGCTGCGGATCGATGTGGTCGAAATACTTCGAGGCCGGCAGCGGCACCGAGTTTTTCAGAGGCCTGGTCATGTCCTTGTAATGGAACTTGTTGACCGCGTAGCCGCCCGGCACCTCTTCACGCCACGTCCAGCCCTTGCGGCGCGGATGATACTGCTCGAGGTTCTCGAGGATGTGTTCGATATCGAGCTTCACCTTGGGATCGAGTTTCTCGGTCGTCATCGTCACTTTCCTCCGAACAGGCCGTTGAGCACGGCGGCGTCATCGATGATCCGCTTTGCGGCGCCGCGGACATCCGTCTTGCACTTTTCGGCGACCTTCAAAACGACATGGCCGGCGCCATGGCCGAGCAGCCCGGCCTCGTGGACGCGTGTCACGACGCCCTTGGTCGAGATGCTGTCGATGCCCATGCGCAGCAGTACGGCGCGCTCGATCGAGGGCGAGGTGTGGCTCTTCGCGAGCTCGATCATCGGCTCGACGGCCTTGCCGCACAGGTCCCAGAAGCGGGCGCGAAGCTGCTCGTCGGTCATCTTGTGCAGCTCGGCACGCCGTTTTTCGAATCGGGCGATTCTTTCGTTGTCCGTCATTCCTCGGTTCCTTTCTTGTTCTCGCCGTTGCCGTGAGACACCGCGAGAGACGCCGTGGGGCGCCTCTCGCCGGAGATCAGGCCCGTGCGATCATGCCTTGAGTTGGGGAAGAACGCTCTCGAGCCACGCGGGATCCTTCTTCACGTCGGCCGAGAGGAACGCCTTGTCGGCAGCCGTCCACCTGTCTGCCGGCACCAGCTTCGCCGCATTCTTCAGATACGAGAGGCGCAGCTTGTCGAGCGGCTGGTCGTGGCCCCTCACCTGTTCGAGACGCTCGGGAATCACGATGTTCTTCCCGGGGATATTCTCGCGCGGGTCGCCCCGCCGCACCTCGATCCCCATCGAGCGCGCGAACGCGAGCTGGGAGTTGTGATGCTTGCCGGCGCCGGTGTATTCCGTCTCCTGAACCACGACGATCTGGTCGCGGTCCATCTCGCGGGCCATCGCGACGGCCGCGGTGAGACTCGTGTTGCCGGCCGGGCCGCGTTCGATCCCTTCGAGCTTGGCGAGCAGCTCGGTCACGTAGAACACCTCGCCCTGCATGACCAGACGATACTCATCCATATACCGCATGCTGCGGGCCGCATTCCGCGGCACGTCGGTCCGGTCCGGCCAGGTGGCGAACGGCACGCCGAAGCCGGTGTGGCCCGTCGTGAACGATTTGCGGTTGAAATCGTGATCCGAAGCCATGTGCAGGCCGCTCAGATCGACCGAGCAGGCGACGATCCGGGTTTTCGATGCGCCCGCGTCGATCAGGCCGCGCGCCGTTCCCGTCAGGTTGCCGCCGCCCGCGTGGGTCACGATGACGGCGTCGGGGTCGCGCTGGTACCGCGCCCGCACCTGGGCCGCGATCTCGGTTCCCAGGGTCTCGATGCCGCGGATGCCGAACGGCGTGTACAGCGAGGCGTTGAAGAAGCCGGTCTCCTCGAGCGTCGTGAGCAGGCAGTAGAACAGCTCGGGCCCGACCGTCAGCTTGTGCACCTCGGCACCGAACGCCTCGCATTTTCGGCCCTTCTCGACGATCTCGGGCTGTCCGACACCACGCGAGTCGTACACTTCCTGCAGGACGATGCACTTGAGACCGCGCTGGGCGGCCTGGGAAGCGACCGCGGCACCGTAGTTGCCCGACGTGGCCGTCGCGACCCCGGCGAAACCCCGGCGTTTCGCCTCGTAGCAGGAGATCGAGGCCCGGCGGGCCTTGAAGCTGCCCGACGCGTTGGCCGCCTCGTCCTTGAGCAGGATCGTCGCCCCCTTCCCGGGCGCGCTGATCTTCCGGACCGCCTCGGTCAGGTTCCGCAGCTCGAACAGCGGCGTGTCCCCGACCTTGGTTTCGCGCTGGATGCGCACCAGGTCCTCATGCGAGAAGCCGGTGTCACGCATCATGCGCTCGTAGTCGAAACAGACGGGCGACTGCTCGTACGCCGAGAAGTCGATACCGAGCGAGGCCTTCATGATCTCGTTCTTGCGCGCCATGACGGCGGCATAGCTCATGTCGCGGCTCATGCCTGTCCTCCGAGTCCGATGTTCAGCAGCTCGGGAACGGTGTCGCCGAAGCTGTGCGAGTAGCTCGGGTTCACGACGCGCAGCGTGCCGGTCAGGGTGCGGCCGATCAGCGTGCGGATGGTCGCGTCCCCCCCGACGGCGGCCGGGGCGGTCAGGAAGCCCGAGATGCGGCGCACATAGGGCGTCGCGCGCGTGTCGTCCGGAATGCCGGGCGCGCGCTGGGCGGGGGTGAGAATGACCTGTTCGATCTCGACCCAGGTCTCGGCGGGAATCGTGTTCATGATTGTTTCAGGAGGCCGCCGGGGCGGCCTGATGCCTCACAGGTGACGTTCGTAGGCTGTCGGCCCCATCAGGGCGGCGGGTGCGGGAAGGTCGATCATGCGCTTGAGGCCGGGCGAGGCACGCTTCACGATCGGTATCATGTTCACCGCGATGCCGATCGTTCCGATACCGCCAGGGATCTCGGGCTTGATCGAAAGACTGATGCCGGGGGTTCCGACGATGTTGATATAGTCGCCGGTATTGACATTCTCGGCTTCGGGCCTGATCTGTTGCGGATGGATCAGCCGGACGACCTCGTTCTTGCCGCGATAGCCGATGCCGATGTGGCGGCAGCCGGCGACCATGCCCGCCCTGACCTTGATGTACGGGGTCTCGCGGTCGGTCTTCGAGATGATCGGCTCGCGCACTTCCTCGATCCGGTCGATCCCGAGGCCGAGCGCCTGCGAGATGAGGGAAATGCTTTCGCGGAACCCGATATGGCCGACGATCGAGCCCATGGCGAGGCCCTGGGCGAACTCTTCGGGAGTCGTGCCGACGCCCTGCGTCTTCATGACGGTCGGGCCAAAGCAGGAAAGATCGTTGATACGGCTTGCCTCGATGCGCTCCACGTTGTGGCAGACCCCGCTGAGGCTGATGACGAGGCTGTCGAGCACGTAGCCGGGATTGATGCCGGTGCCGATGACGACGACGCCGAACCGCTTCGCGAGCATGTCCAGCTCCTTCGCGAGCTCGGGCTCCTGGGCGTAGGGCTCGGCCATCTCTTCGGCGATGGTGATGCAGTGGATGCCGGCTTCGATGACGGCTTTCATCGCATCGAAACATTTCCGTGTGAAGGAGTCGATCGCGAGCAGCACGACATCGACGCTCGCCTTCTTCAGAATCCCCTGGTGGGTCGGCGAAACCTTGACTCCAAGCTGTTTCCCAAGACCGACCACATCCCCGAGGTCCTTGCCAGCGGCATCGGGGCGTTTCTCGATCGCTCCGACAACCTGGAGGCCTTCCTTCTCGAGCATCAGCTTCACCATGCCGCTGCCCATGGCCCCCAAGCCCCACTGCACAACACGAATCGGCTTCATAGTGCTTCTCATTGTCCTTTCCCGTTTTCGTTATCCGGAAACAACGCTCCGGCTTTTGTGCGCATTATACCACGCCCGCCTTTCTCGGCAAGTATGGGGGGTTCGTTTACCTACCGGCCGGAGAAAGCTGTTTCCATTTCACCGGGCCGCGTCATATAATGAAACGAACCGCGATCCCTCACGGAGGCCGCCGCACGTGTCAGACGACAAGAACAAACCGAATCTCTTCGAGCGCCTGTTCCGCAAGACGAAGGAAAACCTGGACAAGCCGAAGACGCCCGAGCGGCCTGCGGCCCCTTCCGCCCTTCCCCGCCTGAAGCCTCCGGTTCAACCCGCCCAGACTCCGACAACTCCCGTCGCGGCCGGCCCGCGCAAGGTCAAACTGCCCCTGACCGGCGGCAAGTTCGACACGTACCGGCAGTGTCCGAAAAAGTTCCAGCTCACGTATCTCGAGAAACACAACCCCGGGAAGGCTGTCTCCCCTCACCTTTCGTTCGACACCTCTCTTCACACCGCTTTGAAGGTGTTTTTCAAGACCCGCAAAAAGGGCGAGATGCCCCGGCTCGAAAACCTCCTGACCGCACTCGAAGGCGCCTGGGATAACCGGGGCTACGCGACCGAAGAAGAGGAAAGGGAATGGCGACTCGCTGCCGAAGCGGCTCTGCGCGGCTTTTTCGCGAAGATCGAGATCGCATTTCCCTCGGCGCATGACATCGACTTCTTCTTCAAGGTCGACCTGTTCGGCTCCGAGTATTCCGGGAAGATCGACCGGGTCGACATCCTGCCCGACGGCAGTTTCGAAATCATCGACTATAAAACCGGCAAGCCGCCCCTCGGCGGCCAGGCCGAGCTCGAGTCGAGCCCCACGCTGAACCTGCTGTTCCATGTGGCCGACATCGTCTGGCCCGGCAAGGTGCAGCGGATCACCCATCTGTTCCTGCGCGACGGGACCGCCCTGACCGTCCGTCGCAGCCCGGATCGGATGGAGCTCGCGAAGAAGGCGTATCTCGACGTCGGGGAGGGCATCTATCAGAGCCGGTTCGAGCCCATCCGCTCGGCGGCATGTCCCTGGTGCGAACATCAGGAAGAATGCCCTGTTGGACGGATTCCCGCGCTGACCGCCTCGAAACTTCGTACGTTTCTCGACTGCCCGCACAAGTATGCTGCTATCTATGTCACGCGGCTCGCCGCCAAGGCCGATGAGGCCCCCTCCCCCGACCTTGCGCTCGACCGCGCCCTGCACGACGCCCTGACGGCCCTCCATCGCGACTTCCGGCCCGGTGCGCCCATCGAGCCCACGACGTTCGCATTGAACGCTTTTTACAAGGCGATTCCGGATGTCTTTCCCGTCGAGACGGTTGCGGGCATGAAGGAGGCCGGTCGCGAGATGCTGCTGCGGTATGCCGCGACGGACTACTGCGGAAGCCACACCCGGATGATCAACGAGTTCGTCAGCGTTCTGACCGATCGGTACGAGTATCAGACCACCATCGACCGGATCGACGGGGACGCCGAGGGAAGCCTCGAACTGATCGACTACAAGACCGGCAAGCGTGTTCTCGACGAGTCCGACATGCGCCAGGACCCCGTGATCTCCGCCACCTGCGCCGTTGCCGCGCGCAAATGGCCGGGCCGGGCGAAGAAGTTCTCGCTGCTGTATCTGAAATCCGGCAAGCGTGTTTCCATCGATATCGACGAGTCCGTCATCGCCCGCGGCAGCGCGCTCCTCGACGAAGTCGCCGAGCGCATCATGAACCGGCAGTTCGAACCGCTCGGCGGCCACGCCTGCGCCTCCTGCCGGGCCGGGAACACCTGTCAGGGCGAGCGCATGTCGATCTCGATGTCGAAGCTGCAGACGATGCGCGAGTGCCCGAAGCGGTACCGCTTCCGGTACATCGAGCGGGCCCCGGTTCCCGAGCGGGAGCGGCCCGCCCTCCTGTTCGCCCAGCTCATCCGCGAGGCGCTGCGCGACTTCTGCCTGTCCGGAAAACCCGCATCCGTCGCCGATCTCGAAGCCCACTTCGACCGCCGGCTCGCCGCCCTCGCCGACCTGTCGGCGGCTGCCCGCATCCAGCTACGCGACCAGAGTCGCGCGGCGATGGCGAACGTCCATGCCGCCTGCGCCGGCATCCCGCCACGCTCGAAGCACATCGGCTACCAGGGCCGGGCCAACATCGAAGGGTTCCTTCTCACCGCGAATTTCGACCGGGTCGACATCCTGCCGAACGGCACCTGCGAGATCGTCTGCTACAAAACGGCGAAGCGCACGCCGGCCGCGAACGAAGTCGCGAACGATATCTCCGGCATCCTCACCTGGGCCGTCGCAGACGGGGTATGGCCGGGCAAGGTCGCCCAGGTCACGCACCTGTATCTCCTGACCGGCGACCGGGTCGCGTTCACCCCTTCCGATCGCGATCTCGAGAAACTCAAACTCGCGATCGGGGAGTTCCACGAACAGGCCGTCGATGGCTCGTTCGAGGGGAACCGCAACCCCCTCTGCCCCTCCTGCGACTACGTCGATGCCTGCGAGGACGCGAAGAAGCTCCTCCTCTCGCCAAGCAAGATCAACAGCTTCACCTCGTGCGGCTTGAAATATCGCATGAACTATATCGATCGCGTTCCGCGCGAGCCCCGTCCCACCCCGCACCTTTCGTATGACCGCTCTCTCCACTATGCCCTGCGGGAGTATCACGAGACCAGCCTCGGCGCGAAGCCGTCCGCGAGCCCCTTCCGCGGCCTTCTCGCGAAATACTGGAACAGCGACGGGTACACCGACTGGGACGAGGAGCAGCTTTTCCGCGGCCGCGCCGTGACCACCCTCGAAGCGTATTTCGATGCCCTGACCGGCGCCGAAAATCCCGTGATGTTCGAGACCTCGGCTCGCTGGACGCTCGACGGGATGGAACTGGTCGTCCAGATCGACCGCATCGACGAACTGCCGGACGGCAAACTCGAGGTGATCGACTACAAGACCGGCAAGAAGATGCTCGACGAGCGTGTGCTCGCCGATGACATGGCGATCATGAACCTGTTCATGGCGGCGAACCAGCGGTGGCCCGGCCGGGTCGCGAAGGCCTCCTACCACTATCTTGCCGCGAACAAGCGCGTCAGCCTTTCCCCGACGGCGGAAGAGATCACCAAGCACCGGGAACGCGTGCGGGAGCTTGCCGGTGAGATCGCCAAAGGCGAGTTCGAAGCGCACAAGGGGGCCCTGTGCAACTACTGCGAATTCTACGGCCCCTGCCCCGAATGGAAGGTGAAGCCCTATGTCGTCGCGGGCGAGACGAAGGAGCAGTTCCGCAAGCGCATCCGGCTCAGCTACTCGAAGATGGGCCTGTATGAGAACTGCCCCCGCGCCTATGGGAAACTGTACATCCAGCGCGTGCCGCCGAAGCCCCAGCCGTTCTTCAGCTTCGGCACGACGATTCACGAGACGTTCGAGAACATCTACGACCCTGCCCATCCCATCGAGAAACCCAGTTTCGACGAGGTGCTGCGGATCTTCGAGAATGTCCGCATGAAACATCGTGAGGGCTATGGATCGGAAGAGGTGGAGGAGCGGTACCGTCAGGACGGCATCCGGCAACTGAAGATGTATTACGAGCGGTTCATCCGGAATGCCGAGTTCGGCCCGGCCCACTCGATCGAGGATTATTTCGAGATCCCGTGCGGCCAGTATGCCGTCATGACCGGGTTCATCGACCGCATCGACCGGCTGCCCGACGGCACCTACGAGATCCTCGACTACAAGACCGAGCCGACGATGCGCAGCCAGGAGGAAGTCGACCGTGACAAGCAGCTCAGCATCTACTACTGGGCCTGCGAGGACACGATGGGGCTGCGCATCAGCAAGTTGTCACTGTTCATGCTCGACCACGACGTGAAGATCGAGACGACCCGCACGCGGGAAAGCATCAAAAAGGTCGTCGAGCACGTCGACGAGGTTGCGTGGCGGATGATCAACGAGAAAGAGTTCCGCCCGAAGAAAAACAAATACTGCAAGAGCTGCGACCATCTCCACGACTGTCCTCTGAAGGACGAGATCCTGTCGGACGAGAACCTGGTCTCGATGAAGAAGTTCTGATCAGCCGTCCAATCCCCACATTGGGGAAAGCGGGCCGGCGGCGCCCGGATGGCGCAGCTCAGCCGGCGCTCTTCACCCCCGGCTCCTGCGTTTTCTCCAGCGCAGCAGGCCGGCCAGGGCGATGATCCCGAGATAGAAGGCCAGAAGATACACGCCTGTCAGATCCTGGTGCATCAGGAGGTCGGTGATGCCGAAATCCTTTGCGAACAGGTAGAGCGGCCCCAGGGCAAGGCCGATGCCGCCGCCGAGGATGGCAAGGCCGTATCTCAGGATCCGGGAGGGATGCCGCTCGGTATGCTTTTTCCCCGAAAGGTACGGGAAGTCGCGACCCGGCGAAAGAAGCTCGATATCCCCGGGACGCAGCATGTCGCCACCACCCGGGGTATCACGGCCGGTCTGCCGCCGTGGCGTCATCGGATCATCGTCCTTCCTTGCGGGTCATGATGAATATCGTCAGATATTCATGTTCATGACTTCCCGCACTTCCTCGAGGGTTTCGGTCGCGACTCTCCGAGCCTCGCGCACGCCGTCGCGGAGAATCTGGCGGATATGGTCGGGGCTGGCCTCGAGCTCGGCGCGCTTCTTCCGCAGCGGCCGCAGGTGCTCGTTCAGGGTCTCGGTCAGGTATTTCTTCAGTTTGCCGGCGCCACCGTCACCGATCTCTGCGGCAATGGCATCGGGTTCCCGACCGGAAGCCAGGGAGGCGAGAAGGAGCAGGTTGGCGACTTCCGGCCTGTTCTTCGGGTCGTAGGTGATGTTGCGGTCGAGATCGGTCTTCGCCTTCTTGATGGCGGCGGCGGTCTCGTCTTCGGTCGAGCTGAGCATGATGGCGTTATTGCGGCTCTTGCTCATCTTCTGGCCTCCGTCGAGGCCCATGATGAGGGGGGATTTGCTCAGGAGGGGCTGCGGCTCGGGGAAGACGGCCTTCTTCGAGGCAAACCGGTCATTGAAGCGTCGTGCGATGACCCGGCTCATTTCGAGGTGCGGAAGCTGGTCTTTCCCGACGGGGACGACGTTCGCCTTGCAGAACAGGATGTCGGCCGCCTGATGGACGGGATAGGTGTACATTCCGGCGTTGATGCGGCTCAGCCCCGCCGCCTGGATCTCCTCCTTCACGGTCGGGTTCCGGTCGAGTTCGGCCATCGTGACGAGAGTCAGGAAAGGCAGCAGGAGCTGGTTGAGCTCTGGAACGTGGCTGTGCGGGAAGATGAACGTTTTGCCATCCGACGGGTCAAGGCCGGCGGCGATGTAGTCGATCGCGAGCTGTTTTACATTCTCCGATATAGAATCGAAGGCGTCGCGATCGGTGAGGACCTGGTAGTCGGCGATGACGATGAACGTATGCACACCCAGCCGGTGAAGCCGCACCCGGTTCTGGAGGGAGCCGAACAGGTGGCCGACGTGCAGGCGGCCCGTCGGGCGGTCGCCGGTCAGAACCCGGTATTTCGCGGGATTCTTCAGCAGATCCTCTTCGAGTTTTCTGCTGCGTTCCTGGGTGGCTTCGAACGTTGCATTCGTGAGTTCTTCCATACTCGCCTCCTGGCGTGATCGTGCAATGATTGAGCGGTTATCGTGGGGAAACGGCTGCCCGGGGAGTTACCAGGCGAACGCGAAGGAGCTGCCGGCGGGGAGCTCCCCCTGAAGGACGCGGTCGCGTAGCGGCAGGAACCGCTCCTGGTCGGTGAACGGAACCATGTTTTCGAGCCGCGGCAGATCGACGGGCAGGAACTCCTTCAGATCGATTCGGGCCTGGTGGGCGGCGTCGAGGTCGCGGTTCAAAACGACCAGGACGTGCTGGCTGCCGCCCCGGCGCAGGAAGGCAACCACATCCTCGTGCCCGGTATCGAGCTGGACAAACGAGTCCGGTGTTTTGGGGGCGACGGCCTCGCTCCATTTCTCGCGGATCTCGAGCACCTTCCGGGTGAACTCGAGCATGCCGGAGTTGCGGTTCCAGTCGAGAGCCGCCATGTCGAACAACGGCAGGGGCTTCCCGCGGAAAAAGGCGAGGTCCTTGTCGGTAAAGTCGAGCCCCGTGTTCACCGGCCATGTCTCGCCGAGTTCGAAACCGGCATGAACGAACGGGATCGAGCTTGGCAGCAGGACATTCACGAGGAAGGCGTAGCGGGCATACCGTTCTCCCCCCGGGCGAGCGGCGGCGCGGGGCGTGTTGTGATTCTCGACGGCGGCGAACCACGAAAGCGGAACGCCCCGTTTCCCGATATGATCGAGCAGGCCATACATCCCGTCGCGCTTGTACTCGACCCACCAGGCGTAGCCGACGACGGCGTTGTAGCCGGCCTTCACACTGCTCTCCTCGATCGAGAAGTTCTCGGAAAGGAACGCGAAGTTCGGATCGATGCCGCGGGCTGTGTCGACAATCTCGCGCATGAGGTTGACCGGGACGGCGTGGCCCATATCGACCATCACCCCGTCGATACCGAACTCTGTCTGGTAATGGGGAATCAGGTCGCGGATCTTGTCCCACAGGGGACGGTTCGCCATCTCGTCGCGGGCGAGCGCGGCGTCATACATCCGGATGGTATTGTATGCAATATAGTTGAACCGCGGATGCCGGATATCCTCGTCGCGGTACATCTTCAGGTAGGTCACGTCGCCCCACGGCGGCTGGTTGTCATCCGGCGGCCAGTCTGCAAAGGCGCCTGGGATGCGCACTTCCACCGTCTGCCCCGTCATCGGGTCGAGTCCGGGGGCCCGGAACTGGCCGTGTTCGTTGAGGTGAACGGTGCCGGGCTCCGGGGGCAGCTTGAAGAAGGACCGATAGGACGAGGGGGGGGCGGGAAGATCGTGGAAATCGTTCCGGTCGATCTTGGCCTTTATGGCATCGAGTTCGTCTTTGGCGAAGATGGGATTGCCATACGTGGCCTTTGCCCGGTCGAGGTCGGTTTCGCCTGGCGTGCGATCGCAGACGGTAGCATCGATCCAGTAGAACCAGTCGGGGTGTTCGGCGACCCAGTCGGCGTCTTTGCTCGCAGTGCGGAAGACGAACTCGAAGATGACGCGGATGCCGAGCATGTGACAGGCCTCGATGAACGCGCGGCACTGGTCTTCCACGGACAGGGAGACGAGGGGATCGGCCTGTCGCTGTTCGAGGCGGTAGGCGTTCCGGATGGCATAGGGGGAGCCGAGAAGGCCCTTGTTCCCGTCATGGCCGATCGAGGTGATTGGCAGGAGATGGACGGTCGTGCACCCCAGGCGGCGGATGTGCCCGAGGAGAGCGATGGATTTGAGAAACGTTCCCGCCTCCCGGACACCACGGGAATTCACCGTCGGATCATCGTCATTTCCGCCCAGCACCCCGTCACCGTCGTGATCGAAGGCGGTGGCGAGCCTGACCATCAGGTTGTAGATCTTTTCGCCGGCGATCCAGGAGCCGCCATCGCTGCCGGGCATCTGGCCATTGAGCGATGTCGTGGGTTCGAGGCGGGGGTCACGGGCAAGTTCGATGGCACGGAGGTGCTCGAGAAGCCAGGTTGCCTGGTTCACCCGGCGTTTGGCGCCAGTATCGGGGAGAGCTCCGATGGGGGCCCAGAGGCCTGGCACGAGGTAGGATGTTGCCGTATCGCGCGAAGCAATCTGTTCGAGCTGTTTCTTTAGTTCGGCAAAGGCAGATGGTCGGTTGTTCTGGCTCATGTTCTGACCTCCGGCGCGGTGGAAGATGAAGGGGTGAAGAGATGTTTGTGGAATCCAGGAACAGGTTTTTCGCTTTTTCGGGCGGATGGTATCACAATCAGAGGAGGGCTGACGAGATTTGGACGGAGGAATTTTCAGAAATCGACGGGGCTTTTAACGGTGCACCCGGGCTTGTTGAGAACGTGGGTATAGATCATGGTCGTTGATACGTCAGAATGTCCGAGGAGTTCCTGGACGGTCCGGATGTCATACCCGGCCTCGAGGAGATGCGTGGCAAATGAGTGCCGGAGGGTATGGACGGAAGTCCCGGAAGGAAGCCCCGATTCTTTGGCGGCAGCGCGGATTGCTTTCTGGAGAACGGATTCGTGGATGTGATACCGGACGATGCGTTTCGTTTTTGGTTCAGCGGCGAGTTTTGAAGCAGGAAACAGGAACTGCCAGGGCCATTCCCGATGCGCTGCCGGATATTTCCGGTCAATGGCATCGGGGAGAGTGGTTACCCCAAAGCCTTCCTTTGTATCTTTTTCATGAAGGCGCCGGACGATCTCGAGGTGATTTGTCAGTTCCGGGATAATTTTTACGGGAAGGGGTGTCACGCGATCTTTCCCGCCTTTGCCGTGTCGGACGGTGATCAAAGCTTTTTCGATGTTCACATCCTGTATGCGCAGGGACAGACATTCGGAAAGCCGCAGTCCAGCGCCATAGGTGATCGTTGCCATGATTTTTGTCATGCCGGTCATGGCTTCGAGAAGAGTTTTCACCTGGGTTTTCGAGAGAACCTGTGGCAGTCTCTGAGGGACTTTTGCGCGCACATACGTGACATACTGTTCCAGGTCTCGTTCCAGCACATGCTTGAAAAAGAAGAGAATCGCATGAAGACCCTGGTTTTGAGTTTTTGCAGCAACGTGGAGGTCCTGAGCCAAATGCGATATGAACGATTCGATATCTTTTTCATTGAGGTGTTGCGGATCCTTGTCCTGATGGAACCGGAAGAATCTTGCCGTCCATTCCCGGTATGCTTTCTCTGTTCGGACCGAGTAATGAAGAATCCTGATTTTCTCGGATATTTTCTTCAGCCATGAATTGACTTTCAGGTTTTCCGCTTTGCAGAAATTGTGATCATTTTTTTCGGGCTCCAGATTGAACAGCCGTAGTTTCGCGATCTCATCGGCGTGCTTGGAAACCCACCATGGAATCTTGAAATGCCAGCCCCTGGAAGTTTTTGACTCAGATTGTGATATATAGTATATATACAAGGCTATGAGATACTGATCTTGTTGCCAAAGAGGAATTAGAGGGTTGGTTTTGATTTCATCAAGAAACATCTGTATTAGCAAAAGCAAATCAGAATCTGTTTTTGAGACATTTTTCAATGCATCTGCAGAGTTTATTGTGCATTCCTGGTTCTTCCCGGAAAGCGGGAGATTCGTATGGCTTTGAGCCCATACGACGAATTTCTTGGCATTCAGGAAAATGAAAGGCGCAGCTTTTTCCTTTATCCCGATAATTTTGAACGCCGTCTCAAAGAACTTCTTATCGACCTGCTTTATCACGCAGTCTCCCACCATGTTTACCCCCCCTTCTATCAAGACATCTCTTCCAAGACCTCACTGGGGAAAAATTTGTCCCGACAAACTTTCCCAAATATTTTCACCATCTCCGCCTCAAGCTTTCCTTCCACACTATTCCCCCTCCCTCCAAGACTCCCCTCCCCTTCTCATATCATAAATTTATCACCATGCACCGTCTAACACCCCCAACTCCCCGCCCCATCAAACACCACCAACCAGTGGTGGTCCGGGATAACTGGTCAAGGCTATAAGTGAAAAAGCTGCTGTATGATTTGATGAAGGAGCAGCAACCATGGGAAACCGAGCACGCCGAAATCACGGATCAGAATTTAAGGCCAA
>Ga0116157_10002795_pt1 | contig 16964 bp, 18 predicted proteins | sample AD_UKC048_MetaG_FD_89882 | JGI IMG/M metagenome (GOLD analysis project Ga0116157, IMG submission 89882) | Active sludge microbial communities of municipal wastewater-treating anaerobic digesters from USA - AD_UKC048_MetaG | ecosystem: Engineered > Bioreactor > Anaerobic > Digestate | place: USA...
AAGATGTTCCTCTTGTAGAAGAGGCAAAATCCTTCATGATTGATGATGAAGATCCCAATGTTGAAGAAGCCATATCTGCAACCAAGACAAATTTCTTGCCACCCATATTTGTAATAGCAGAGGTTGGAATTATAAGAGTACCAGAATGTTTGGTGGTAATAATATTTACAGACGCTGTCATACCAGCCTTTACTTGTTCATCTTGTTTATCCATTTTTATCTGCGCAGCATAACTGACAACTCCCTGGGTAACGGTTCCTAATGGATCTATATAACTAACAACTCCAGTTAGAGAAATACCAGGTAAAGAATCAAAGCTAATTTTTACAATATTTCCTCCAGAAACTTTTGCTGCATCTACTTCATTTAATGTTACATTTATAACTTTCTCGGATGTAATAAGCGTTGCCAAAGAATCTGAAGAAGAAACTTGCTGACCAACCTCTGCCGACAGACCTCCTATTTGTCCATCAAATGGAGCCGTGATTATTCTACTAGAATAAGCCTCTTCTGCATTAGCTAAGCTTGCTTTAGCATTATCTAATTGTGCTTTTGATACAGTCAGGTCATCCGTAGTCGGTGGTTTTTGTTTTAAAGCTAAATTATCTTTGCTTTGTTTAAGAGAAATAACTGAACTATTATAAGATTGTAAAGCGGAAGTCAAATCACTTATAGAAGAATCCATACTACTTCTAGCATTTGAAGCTATTGATTTATTAGAATTTATTAATGACTGTCCAGTTGAATTAGAAGCTGTGCTATATGAAGCAAAAATGGTGGTCATATCATCAAAATAATTTCTTATCTTATTTAAATTCGATATAGCATCATTTAGAGAGACTACCAGATCATCTGAAATTGTCTGTATTCTTATTTTTTCTTTCCAGGAACTAAGCATAATACCAATATCATACCTATTAAGATTGATATTATTTTCAAGCTGATAATTTAGAAAACCAACGTTCTCTATCTTGAAAGATGGATTTGAGGAAACAGGGTTATTTTCAAAAAAACCATCTGTGTTTAAATAAACCGCATTAGACGCAGCTGTATATGCATTTTGAAGTTTAATCAAAATATTTTGTTTTAAATTCTCTAAAGAAATCTCAGAGTTTTGTATAGAGTTATTAAAGGAAAGTAATTCTACATCAGTAAGTCCATTTATAAGCTTATTATAACTTGCTTGTGCACTAGCAACACTAGCTCTTGCCTGATTTAAAGTCTGCAATGCATTCTTACCATCAAGTATCGCCACTATTTGTCCTGCTTTTACATAATCACCATTTTTAACTTTTACAGATATAATCTGACCTAATGTTTGCGTTTGCCCTGTTGTGTTTGGTTTAATAGAAACCTTACTCAAAGTAGATACCTGACCAGAACCAGAAACACTTACCTCAAGGTCTCCTCTCTGCACTCTTCCAAAAGTATATTCTACTGTAGGTGTTTTGTTAAAAACCTTAGAAAAGACCAAATAACCAAAATATATTAATACAATAAATATTATTATAGAAAGAACTCTATGATTAAGAATAAAAATCTTTATCTTTCTAAAATTTATATTTTTAAGAAACTTCTTAATATTTTCTAGTATTTTTTTCATTTTTAATCAAATTATTTGGCCTCTGGTAAATTCAATTGCATATCATCAGGATTTGGCATTATCCTTATAAGTTTTGCTTCGACTTGTGCTTTATCATCTGGAGATCCTATAACAGTAATAAAATCATTTACTCTTAATTCTTCAGCTTTAATTGTACTTCTAAACTTCTTTATATCTGTACTAGTACTTACTAAAATTGTTTTTTCGACCCCATCCCTATCAGAAATCACAACAGTTGGTAGTTTAATACTTACAATTTTACCTATCGCACCATGAGAATTACCAAAATCATCTCTGCCCATACCCATAATAGGTAAACCATTTGGACCACCTTTCATTTGTCTAAAATATTGTTCCCCCATCCTAAAAGAAAAACTAGCCTTCTTAAAACCAACAAACATTCCGGCTTGAAATATCATAAGAGCAATAATTAAAAACCCGAGAATATAAACAGTCAATCTTATTTTAAAATCTTTAAAAATTTCTTTTATTTTTTTCATAAAATATTAATTATTAAGTTTATAAATAATACCCTTGGTATTTTTAATGGTCGCTAAAGCCAAATTTAATGAAACAACTGACACAACAACAAAAACTAATGTCAAAGTAATCAAAAAAATTGGTAGTGATTCCACGACGGACATAATATACGATTGCCAATAAGATACTAAAAGAGACCCATCTGAAAATAATAAGGATACGTAATCTGAAAGCCCGGATTGATAATAGTCTCTTACTAAGTTAATAAATAAAAAAGCAACCACTAAAACAGAAACGAAAGAAACCGAAAAATTAAGGCCTATTTTAATAATAGATCCTTTAAGTTCTTCCTTCCTAATTTTTTTAATAATAGATATTTTAAGATTCTTTTTAGGCTCTAAAATATCAAATAATTCAACCTTATCTATCATACGCTTTCTTATACGTTGGTTTTTTAAATTTGGGTGCATTTAAAAAATGTCTCATCTTCAATAAGCCCCTCCTGTGATGACTCTTAACTGTTTCTCTGGGCATATTCATGATTTCTGCTACCTCTGATAGAGATAGTTCATTAACATACTTCATAATTATTATTTCTTTTTGAACAAAAGAAAGCTCCTTTAATGCATCCTCAATTAACTTTTTATTTTCTTCAAAAACAATCACCTCTTCTGAGTTAGGTTCATCTGTCTCCAAATTATCTTGAATAAAATTACCTTCATATTCATCGTCAAAAAAAGACATGGGGATATCTTTCCTTTTACGCAGATAATCAATACAAGTATTTCTAGCTATAGAGAAAAGCCAAGTTTTAAAACTTTTATCAAAATCAAATTTTTTAAGATTCTTCCAAATTTTTAAAAAAACCTCTTGAGTTATATCTTCTGAATCTCTTTTGCTACCAATAAGTCTAAAAGCAAAATTAAAAACTTGTTTCAAATAAATCTCTACCAATTCATCAAATGATAACCTATTACCGTCTAAATAATCTTTTATTAATTCCAAATCTTTGTCATTCATAAAGAGTTAGTTTAACACGAACAAAAAATCAATAAAAATTATTTATATCTCATCTTAATAATCGACTCGTTTATTGAAATTATCAATAAAAACTACTGACACCCTTAAAAATCACTAGATTATCGGAGTTGATATATCATCTTTTTTAACTTCATCTAATTGATTTGCGTTCTTTTTAATCCCAATACCAATAACAAACAACACAGCCAAAACAGATAAAATCAGAAAACCTACAATCATAATAGTATACTTACTATTCCAAACTTCTGGCTTCATATCAACAACCTGTTTTTCTATTGTTGGCACCAAAGTTGCGGCTTCAGCAGTTTTTGCAAAAGCAAAAGGATCACTTTTTGCCAAAATCTTTCCTGTATTATTAACAGTAGCGGCATAAACTACGTGTTGTCCATCTTCTAATTCTTTATTTAAAATATATTCCCATTCTCCATTGCTATCTGCTTTTACTGTAACAATTATCGGGGTACTATAAACATATAGAGTAATGAAGCTATTTGGTAAAGCCCTACCCTTAAGAACAATTAATTTTTCAGGATTAAGAGTTATGTTTTCGACAACATAGTCTTTTGTTATTTTGGCTGAAGAATTGTCTGGCTCCTCGTGATTAATCATAATCGCTGAAGTAGCAGTCGGATCTATCCCCAAGAGAATCTTCTCTCCGGCATTTATCTTTTTGCCATCATAAACAATTGTTGAGGATGTTTTTATTGGATCCAAATTGTAAATATATAAAGAATCATAATCAGAAACTCCATCTTTATTTGTATCTTTAAAAAGCAAATCTACATCATTTGTTTTTGTCATCGTTATTTCTCCTGTTGTTGTCCCAAAAGACTTAAAAGTATTTATCGTATCTTGTATTTTTGACCATATATCATCCACAGGCGCATAAAAAGGAATCTTTTTCTCTTCTGCTACAACTTTTTTGGTGGAAGTAGCTATTATTTTCAAATCATTACTAACCTTAATATTTTCTTCCTCGTTATTTTTAATTGTTGAAATTTTAATAGTGGGTATCTCCTTTTGTACTGGTTTAATTGTCGTTGTACTAGAATAATAAGTCTTGGTTGTGGAAGACTCAGAACCGATAACAGTATTTGATCCGTAAGGTTCTACTATTGGTTTGTTTACAGAATTCCATCCAGCACCAGTGTTTGAGGTATTGATAGAGCCCATAGTACTAGTCGCAACAGGTACAACAACATTATTATTTTGAGAATTCCAACCGTTTGTATCTATAATAGTATTTACCGATGGAAGAATAATGTCTGCGCCGACTTCCACTTCTTTATTGGTAGAATCCCAAACAGTTGCAACATTTCCAAGAATACTACCACTCAAAAAAACAAGGACAATTGATATACCAACAATAAAATTAAAATATCCGAGAGATTTTAATAAAAAGGATGAACTTGAAAATATTTTTTTCATATTTAAATTATAAATTATTTATTTGTAATTGGAAATGATAAAATAAAATGTGAACCAACACCTTTGATTGACTCAACTTTTATATCTCCGTTCATATCTTTTACAATTTGGTTAGTAATCCACAAACCCAATCCGGTACCTCTTATATTCTCTGTTTCTTTGGTCCTTATACGATAAAACTTTTCAAAAAGTCTTTCTCTTTCCTCAGCACTAATACCAATACCAGTATCACTAACCCTAATACATAAACGCCCTTTTTCTGTATATTGTCGAACCTTTACTTCACCTTTCATAGTATATTTCACGGCATTACCAATAAGATTTGTAAGGACTTGTTTAAGACGATCTTTATCAGCAATTATTATTTGGTCATCATTAACACCACTTTTATCAAACGAAATATCCAACCCCTTCTCTTGTGCTGGCAAAGTAAAAGAATTCATTAAGCTATCTAAAATTTCCGCCGGACTAACTTTATCCATAGTAAACGACATTCTACCTTGTTGAATTTTTGAAACATCCAAAATATCTCCAACTAAATTATCTAAATTTTTCGCCGAAATATCTATTTTATCCGCAAAATCTTTTGTCTCAGGTAAAAGTTCTTTTGCTTCACGAATATATTCTGCATAACCTCGAATAATAGTAAGGGGTGTGCGAAGTTCATGAGAAGCCATGGAAACGAAATCATCTTTCAGCTGATCCACTTCTTTAAGTTTTTTGTACAACTCCATATAATCAATAATTCTTGAGTGGCGTAAGAACAAAAGCATAATCAATACGATAATCACAGCTAGTAAAATCATACTGTTTTTAATATTTGAATTTATGAGCTCATCTGCTTGAGAAAGAGTTTGTGTAGTCATTACTACGCCAACAATATCTCCCGCAGCATCTTTTATGGCTCTAGCTGTTTGGAATAAACGTTCATCTGAATTATTTAACTGAATAGTAAGAGAGTGATCTGGGTCACTAGAGGCCAGTGTGTAAAGCAGATCAGCTTCTGAGTCTACTGCTCCTATCTGACCCTCATCATTTGAAGCCCAAACAATATATTCACCGACAGACGCTACTGTTGATGTAGATTGGAAATTAGAATTATTTCTTATTACTATACGAAAATTTTTAATCGTCTCATTCGCCTGCACAACTTCAGCAATTTTTTTATTTAAATACGACGTATCACTTATTCTATCTCCAGCAAAGACCACAAAAGAATCTTGTATAGAACCGACACGAATATTGATAAGTCTTTCCTGAGCATCATTAGCTATTCCGACAAATCTATCGGCCATGAACACAAAAGAACCAATAATAAGAATAGCGACAAAAACGGTATAGAATAGTTGGGGATTATTTTTAACCTTATGAATCCCTTTTTTTAAATTTCCCCAAATAAAATCAAACATAAAAAAATAATTATCTTAGTATATATTATATCACATTTAATATATACAAGAAAAAAAAATAAAACCGAGCATAACTCGGTTTTATTTTAAAATTATTTTTTTCCTTTCTTAGCTTTTTTAACAGCTAGCTTAGCATGCTTTACAGCCAATCTCTTCTTAGTCTTTTTTGAACGACTTGTTTTGTTCTTAATATCCTGACTTGCTCTTTTTGCCATATTTTTTATTTTAATTAGTTATTATTACTAACATTCATATAATACTATCTTTTTAAACAAAAAGCAAAGAAAAAACAGACCATGGTCTGTTTTTTCTTTTATTAATTTATTTTTTAGCTGCTTTCTTTTTCGCTACGACAGCTTTCACCTTTGGTTTTTTATCTGCAACTTTTACTTCAGCTTGAGCTGGTTTAGAAACTGGCTTAGACATAAGTTCAATTGATCTTATTAAAGCATCTAGTTTAGAGCTTATAGCTTCCAATTGTTTCTTTACACTCTCATCACTTCCTCTGTTTGCGCTAGGAGCAAAATCGTTTCTTGCTGGCCTAGAAGAATCAAAAGACTTTCTTGGAAATCTATCTCCGCCCCTGTCTCCAGATTCTTTCTTTCCTCCGAAACATTCATTACAGTAAACAGGCTTTCCTTCTGTAGGACGAAAAGGGACTTCGCAAGATTTATGACATTGATCACAAGTGGTTTTGTGCATAGTAACAGGACCTCTGTCTCCACCAAAACCCCCTCTGCCACCTCCAAAACCTGGTCTGCCTCCATCTCTTCTTCCGCTTCCGAATCCGCCTCTACTACCTCCGCTGAAACGATTACCTCCTTCTCTTCTAAATTCTCCCATATAAATATTTATATTAGTTAATTATGATAATACAAAATTATGCACTATTTTTGATAAAAAAGCAATAGAAAGAAAAATCCGCGGAGGTTCCACCTCCGCGGATTTTATTTATGGTGTAATATAAAAAAGTTTCAACTCTACTAAGAATTTAAATCTCTATGGCTTTAAACTCTTTTAAAATGGAAACGCTAATAATTTCACTTTTAGAAATTTTAGATTCATCATATTTAACATCAAACTCGTCTGGATCAGAATATACAACTTCTGTTACTCCAATGTTTTTAAATTCATCAACAATAAGTGAAGCATGCCCAGAACAAGGAATCTGAACCTTTAGTTTCATTTCTGAAAGCTTAATATTAATATTTTCTGGGGCTCTCCCATTTACATTTGCTATCCAAGGAAAAACGATGTAGAAAAGCAACCCGTTCACAACCAAGACGCTACCCAATAATATAGAAATGTACCTTGTTTTATTATCACAACAATTTCTTTTAAAATAAAAAAGAGAAGAAATACTAGCAAGTAAAAAAGACAGGAAAAATAACACAGGAAAAGACCAACTGATTAAAATAAATTTTTTAAGAAAAACAGATCCTGCGCTAATACCAAATAAAGTTATCAAAATAAAAAAAATACAACCCACATGTGGAATAATGGCGGAAATAATCCCATTTATTAAACCGCTTTTTATTTCATTGCTATTTTGCCCACAAGTTTGTTTTTTCATCAAAAAATAATTATATCATAAAAAAACTTAAACTTAGATACAACCTGTTTTACGAAAGTTTGCGGAGGTGCGGAGGTTCCACCTCCGCAACTTCGCAATTTCAAAGTTTTCTTCATTACTTAAAATACTATTGGCATTTGTTTGGACATCCGTGACAAATAGAAGATGCTTTAATAATATACACCTCATCGCTTGCTTTAACACTAGATTTTACACTTACCGCAATTCTTTCTCCCCTTTCGGCTTCTCCTATCGCTTTGTGATCTTTTTCCATGGAAGTAATTTTCTCTTCTACACTTCCTGTAGTAGGCCCTTGGAAAATTACTGAGTCCCCTATTTTTAATTTTGTATTTCCTTGAAGAAATATTTCAGCTACACCAATTTTTTTGTAATATTTTATAACCTTACCAATATATTCTTTCTTCTGTGTGGCTTGACTTCCTCCACATCCAGACCACTCATTTATAGGTTTACCCAAAAAGAATCCACTGCTTTCACCCCTATGATATACAGTATCTAATTTCTCAGATAAAGTAGCTTTTAATATTTCAAATTGTTCTTTGAATTTTTTATCATGCTTTTTGTTATCAAAATAAAAATCTATTGCTGTTCTATATGCTTTTGTAACTGTCGCCACATATTCTGGACTTCTATTTCTTCCTTCAATTTTGAAACAATCTACTCCAAGATCTAATATCTTTTCTAAGAAATCAATAGTGCAAAGGTCTTTTGGACTTAATACGTAGTCTTCACCAAGCTCAAGCTCTTGCTCACCATCTATTTGTTTAATTAAATATTTTCTTCTGCATGGCTGTAAACATTCTCCACGATTTGCTGATTTGCCGTATAAGAATTGAGACATAAAACATCTACCAGAGACAGACACGCACATGGCACCATGTATAAATATTTCTATCTCAGCTTTTGTTTCTTTTTTAATCTTTTTGATTTGTTCAAGTGAACACTCACGAGCCAATACGACTCTTGTTGCGCCTAGCTTTCTATAGAACTCCGCAGTCTCTGAATTTGCAATGCTTGCTTGTGTACTTATATGTACTTCAATACCAAGCCTCTTTGCAATTTGTATAATTGCAAAATCCCAACAAATAATAGCATCTATCTTGGCTGCTTTTACTTTCTTAAGAACCTGCTCAACTTTCTTTATCTCTTCTTCGTAAATGATAATGTTAATAGCCAAATAAGTTTTTACATTATTCTTGTGGGCAATTTTTGTAATTTTTGGTAAATCATTAACGGTAAAGTTCTTGGCGCCAGCACGCATATTAAAGCCTTTAATACCAAAAAATACTGCATCTGCACCATTTTTGATAGCTACAGTCAGCGATGTATAATCTTGTATCGGAGCAAGTAATTCTGGCTTTTTCATTTTTATCATAAATATATTTTTACCATTAAATTTGTATAAATGGAAGATGTCTATATTATACATAGCTATATTATAGAATTATGCTATACTACAACACAGTGTTAAGACACAGGAACAAAGTCGAAGTTTCAAGCAAAAATAATTTAAAAATCTTAAAAACATGACAGGAACAATAAAAACTCTTACAGAAAAAGGATTTGGATTCATCTCTCGCGAAGGCGAAGCAAAGGATCTTTTCTTCCATTCTTCAGAGTTAGTTGGCGTTGCTTACAATGAACTTAGAGTTGGCGATACAGTCACTTTCGAAGTTACACAAAGCGAAAAGGGTCCAGCTGCTACACAAGTATCAAGAGCATAGTCTCTTAAAAATAACACCACTGCCTAAAAAGCAGTGGTGTTATTTTTTATTTAATAAGTGATATAATTATATTATGAATAACACATTAAATTGGTATTCTAATTTGATAAAGCCTTCTTGGGCCCCACCTGCTTTTCTATTTGGACCAGTATGGACTTTTTTGTATATTTTAATAGCAATATCATTTGGAAAAGTTTTTATTTTAGCCTTTCAAAAGAAAATTGGTTTCTTGGTAGCCTTGCCTTTTATACTTAATCTCGTTTTTAATTTAATTTTTTCTCCAATACAATTTGGATTACAAAACAATTTATTAGCATCAATAGATATAATACTTATTCTCATAACACTTATTTGGGCAATGATTGAAATATTCCCCATAAATCCTTGGATTTCTTACATACAAATTCCCTATTTACTTTGGGTTTCTTTTGCAACGATTCTACAGCTAACTGTCACATACTTAAATCTATAAAAATTAAAACCGCCATATAGCGGTTTTAATTTTTATTTTTTACCAAAACCCTCTAAAGCCTTTAGTGCTTCTACTGGTACCATATAAACTACTGTATTACTTTGATCTGAAGACATATCGTTTATTGATTGAAGTGTTCGTAGATGAAGTGCTCCTGGTGTAGCTGCGAGCATCTCAGCTGCTTTTGCAATATTTTGTGATGCAGCAAGTTCTCCCTCTGAATTTATAATGACAGCTCTTTTTTCTCTTTCTGCTTCAGCTTGTTTGCCGATAGTTCTTTCCATTTCCGCTGGTAAGCTAACATCCTTGAGCTCTACATTCTGTACTTTTAATCCCCACGCATCAGTTTCTTTGTCTACTATTTCTCTTATTCTATCTGCTATCTTATCTCTACTTGAAAGCAATTCATCTAAAGTAACTTCTCCAACAATATTTCTCATAGTAGTCTGAGCATACTGAGATATTGCATACCTGAAATCTTCCACCTCAATTATAGCTTTGTTCGCATCACTGACTTTATAATAAATAACAGCATTTACTCTTACAGAAACATTATCTCTTGTAATAGCGTTTTGATCAGGAACATCCACTGCCTTTGTTCTAACATCTACTCTTTGAAAATTCTGAATTATAGGCCAAACTATTCTCCAACCTGGCTCCATGATTTTTGTAAATTTACCAAAAGTAAACTTAACACCTCTTTCGTATTGATTAATCTGGCGAATACTTGAAATCACCAAAATAACTACTAAAATAAAAGCTGTATACATAACAAAAAATTGATTAACTATTAATATACAATATTATAACGCACAATTAGGATATTGAAAAACCGCCTTAAGGCGGTTTTTTAATTTATAAACTTTGGATACCTTTGTCTACAGCCTCAAACTCTTTATCCAAATTACCAAAGTCCACGGCATTTAAATCGTTCTTAATATCTGTAACAACGTCAATATAAACCGGCTCTTTAATATTAGGTTTTTTCTCAGGGGTTTTTATTAGCATGATTATAGCAACCACCACTATCAATGTAACAACAATCGAAACTACAATAATTATATTTTTTTTCATATTTTTATTTATTATTGATTAGTAGAAGAAGCTGAAGATACTTGTAATACTTTCATTTTTTCAGCTCCAGGAATTTTCTCAAACAAAGCTGCAACATCTTTAACAGATTCATGTACAGCCTTTACAAGGTCTCTAACTCCACTCAAATCTTTTTCTAATGATTGCTTTGTTATACCAATATCGCTCTTTAAAGCTGCCTCTGTCTTTACAGCAATTGTATATACTTTAGCTGTTTGAGCAACAATAGCTTCTCTAGCTTTTGCTAATGCATTATTTGCTATAACAATACTTTCCTTAAGAGCTGTAACATCACCACCCTGAAGAGTAACCACATCTGCTCTTGAAGAAATCTTTTGTATTATGCCTTCTTCTTTAGCTAAAATATTAGTTAAATTTGAAAGAACTTTAGCATTAATCTGTTGGAATTGATCTCCGATACTCAATACAATTTGTTGTTTCTTTTCATCCTTCACAATTCTAAGCCTATCTATAAGCTCAACTCTTTTGATTGTCGCTATTTTTTTGACTTCTGCTTTTTTATCTGAAATTTCTTTTCTGAATTCTTCTCTGTTTTTTTCAATTTCTTTACGAATTTCTTCTCTTTTTTGAGCAAGTTCACTTCTGGCTTCGTCAGATCTTTGCTTCAAGTCGTTTTGAAGTTTTTGTTTTTCAACTGTAGAGCTAGCTCTGATTTCTCTTTTAATAGAAGAGGTTCCTTGTTGGGCTGAGGAAACTGTCGCAAATAATGCAAGACAAGTCATAAGCCCACCTAATAAAATTATATTTTTTTTCATATTTAAATATTTATTTAATTTATAATAAACCCGACTTCATATAACTTTAATTATAACACGAATCTTTCTTATGAAAGATCTTGATTGTTTATAACTAAATCTCTTTTAAAATTAACAGGTAAATACTGCCTTCCAAGATGAAAATCGTCTTTAGCTATAACCATAATCCACTCTTTGTGTTTATTTTGAGCACTATGCCATCTCTCAAGAAATTTTCTTTTTGATATTTTAAAATCCTTTCCAAATTTTGGGTCATTAAAAATAAGCTCTTTTTTATTAATACCTTTGATAATAGCAAAATGTTCGTAAAAATTGTTCGTAAATGGATCAACACCAAGCTCCGGAGCAATAAATCTAGCAATAACAGGCAAACCCTTCTCTAAAAAATGCTCTACCTCAAAAAAGGTTGAGTTATTATTAACATAGCAGTAAAAACCATGGTCTAAAGCAGTCTTGATCATGTTTTGATTTGTTGTTCCGATTTCTTCATTTGTATTGGCGTGATCAGCAAGCAAATCCTGACTTTTTAAATAACCAAAATAATCAAAAACCATTTGTAAAACTGCTGGTCCACAATAATATTCATTATTCTGCTTATAAAAAGGTATATCTAATTTTTTAGATTTTTTAATAATCATGTATTATATATAAATAATTATACCTAAAATTAAGACGAGTGTAAACAAATTGACTTTAAAAAAATACAAATTATACTTAGTATTCATAAGGTTGATTTTGCACGAAATTTGTTTCCAGAAGTTAAGAAAAATTCCTCTCACTTTTGTGGGAAAACAGAATTATTCTTAATCATTTGGAAACAAGTTTTAAAACACCCGATGTCGGATGTTTTTTAATGTGTTTTTGGGATTTATTATTAGTTTTAATATTTTTATATGGTCACAACAAATAAAAAGAAGGTTGCTGGTAAAAAACCAGCCACAAAAAGACAAAAGTATGTTTATGCTTTTGAAGAAGGAAATAAGAGTATGAAAGAAATACTCGGAGGTAAGGGTGCAAACTTAGCAGAAATGATGGGTTTAGGAATCAATGTACCCCCAGGTTTTACCATTACCACAGAGTCTTGCAGACTTTATTATGAAGAAGGCAAGAAAATAAACGATGAAATCAAAAGACAAATTGATGCAAATCTAGCTAGCCTAGAGAAAAAAATGGGAAAGAAACTTGGAGATGCAAATGATCCCCTACTTGTTTCTGTTCGTTCTGGAGCTGCAGCATCTATGCCTGGTATGATGGATACTATATTAAACTTAGGTCTAAACGATAAATCTGTTTTAGGTCTCGCACAAAAAACAGGTAATGCTCGTTTCGCTTGGGATTCTTACAGAAGACTCATCCAAATGTTTGGAAGTGTTGTTATGGAAGTTGAACACTCAGACTTTGAACATATTTTGGAATCTGTAAAGGATACAAAAGGTGCAAAGATAGATACAGATCTTACAGCAGAAGATTTGGAAGAAATAGTTACAAAATACAAAAATAAAATTAAAGAAGTAAAAGGTATTGCCTTCCCTCAAGATCCTATAAAGCAGATGTACATGTCTGTAAATGCTGTTTTTAATTCTTGGAACAACTACAGAGCTATCAGATACAGAGAAATAAATAGTATAAAAGGTCTCATAGGCACAGCCGTAAACATTCAAGCTATGGTGTTCGGAAATCTCGGAGAAGATTCTGGAACGGGCGTTTGCTTCACAAGGAATCCTTCAACAGGAGAAGCAAAATTCTACGGTGAATATCTTATGAATGCACAAGGAGAAGACGTTGTTGCTGGTATTAGAACACCACTTCCTGTATCTGCCCTATCAAAACAAAATCCAAAAATCTACAAAGAGCTTGTTACTGTCTGTAATAAGGTTGAAAAGCATTACAAAGATATGCAAGATATGGAATTTACAATTGAAAAAGGTAAACTCTATATTCTACAAGCAAGAAATGGTAAAAGAACAGCAGCTGCTTCTGTAAGAATCGCCGTTGATATGGTTAAAGAAAAACTTATAACTCTTGATACAGCAATCCTTAGAATTGATCCAAATCAATTGAACCAGCTCCTACACAAACAGCTTGATCCTATAGCAAGAGACAAAGCTGAAGTTATTGCTCAAGGTCTTCCTGCATCTCCTGGTGCTGCCGTTGGAGAAGTTGTATTCACAGCTTCAGAAGCGTATGAAAAAGCAAAATCTGGTCTTGATGTAATACTTGTTCGTATTGAAACTTCACCAGAAGATATCGATGGTATGCATTCAGCAAAAGGTATTCTTACAGCTAGAGGAGGTATGACATCTCACGCAGCTGTTGTTGCTCGTGGTATGGGTACATGTTGTGTTGCTGGATGTTCAGATTTGATCATCGATGAAAAGGCAAAAACACTTACAATAAAGAGCAAGGGAATCACAATCAAGGGAGGAGAATTTATTTCTCTTGATGGTTCAACAGGAAAAGTTTACGCTGGTAAACTCGCCACACAAGATCCTTCACTTTCAGGAAACTTCGGTACTCTTATGACTTGGGCTGATAAATTTAGAAAGCTAAGTATAAGAACAAACGCAGATACTCCACATGATGCAGAAGTTGCTAGAAAATTCGGTGCAGAAGGTATCGGTCTATGTAGAACAGAACACATGTTCTTCGAGGGAGAAAGAATTAAAGCTATTAGAGAAATGATTCTTTCATCTGACTTAGAAAGCAGAAAGAAAGCTCTAGCAAAGATTGCTCCATATCAAAAAGGAGATTTCGCTGGACTATTCAGAGCTATGGATGGATATTCTGTAACAATAAGACTTCTAGATGCTCCACTTCATGAATTCTTACCAAAAGAAAAGAAAGATATCGAAGAGATTTCAAAGGAAATGAATGTTGATGTAAAAACTCTAAATGCAAAAATAGAAGATTTGCACGAATTCAACCCTATGCTTGGACACAGAGGTTGTAGACTTGCTATCACCTACCCAGAAATTTACGACATGCAAGCAACAGCTATCATTGATGCTGCAATAGAATGTGTAAAAGGAGTTAATGGTAAGAAAGTAAAATCTGTTAAACCAGAAATTATGATCCCTATCGTTGCAACAACAAAAGAATATTCTATTTTGAAAGATAGAATTGTAAATATTGTTGAAGCAAAAATTAAAGCTGCGAAAGTAAAAATAGATTATAAAGTTGGTACAATGATTGAGGTTCCAAGAGCTGCTCTTATAGCTGACAAACTTGTAGAATCTGGCGCTGAATTCTTCTCATTTGGTACAAACGATCTTACACAAATGGGTGCTGGACTTTCAAGAGATGATGCTGGCAAATTCCTAAAAGAATATGTCACTCAAGACATTTTTGCTTATGATCCGTTTGAAGTTCTGGACCAAGAAGGTATTGGTGAACTTATAAGAATCGCTGTTAAGAAAGGAAGAAGTGTAAAGAAAGATTTGAAGATTGGTATTTGTGGAGAACATGGTGGAGAACCAAAAACTGTTGAATTCTGTCACAGAGAAGGTCTTACATATGTATCTTGCTCACCTTTCAGAGTACCGATTGCAAGACTTGCTGCAGCACAAGCTGTTGTAAGAGAGAAATCAAAAAAATAGTCATAAATCAAAAAACCGCCCATATTTAAGGCGGTTTTTTGATTATTCTACATAATATTGACAAAAAATCTAAAAAAGGTTATCATTATGAGTGGAGCCCAGTGTTCTGAGGGAGTGTTTACGAGGATTTTCGATCTGAAGCCTTTGAGCCTAACCTACTCTAAGTGTTTTGGGTTAACCCTCCTGTCCCTGTACAAGGACTAAACATTACCGCGACACTGGCTCCACCTATTTTGTTCTTTCGTTTGGGTTTCAACCGCTACTTTTGTGGCGGTTTTTTTATTTCCCCAAAAGAGTTATAATTAGACTATTATTAATTAATAATACAAAACCATGGGACTATTTTGGACAGACATGAAACCAAGAGTTACAGAAAAAGAATGGACAAAAATCAGAAGTGAACTTGCCGGTGATAATTTCACTGAAAAAGAAAGGAACCGAATAGAAGAAATATTCCGTGCCGATTTATATGAAGAAAAAGAAAAGGATAAAGGAATAGACGAACAAGAGATAGATAAAGGAATTGCTTGGATGAGAGAACATATAGATGAACACCACATATCACCTGAAAAGATAGATATATTAGAAAGAAGACTTAAAACTAAATTATAAATAGCACAAAAATAACCACTTTATAAGTGGTTATTTTTGTGCTATGCTCTTTGCGGATAAGTAAATCCAGAAAGGAGGTAAAATGAAGGAAAAAATAAAAGCGAAAGCAGCTGAACTCCAAGAAAAATGGGAGACCAGAAAAGTAAAAGCAATCGTTGGAAATTTGGATTTTTTTGAGCTACTTCAAAAATGTTTAAACGCAAAAGAAAATACAAATGAAGAAAAACAATTGAAGAAAATAGCTTATGAAAAATTTAGAAAAGCGTGTCTTGATTTGAATCCCAAAGACGTTCGCGTCATATTGGCGTACATACAGATACCCAAAAGCCATCCTATTAGCGATTTGCTAAAGGAAGCAGTTTCTAGATCGGATCTAACCTATGAAGAATGGTGCTGGGCAGTTAGCCAGACTTTTTTCACAGACAATCCTAAAAAATAAATCCCCATCGCATAAAAATTGCCTGGGGATTTTTCTTTTTTATTTTATGCAATAAATTCTCTGGTTTCTCTAGCAATCTGTGTCATTTCATCTGTCTTCACAACCCTTATTTTTATTTTTGATTCTTGAGTAGAAATTATAGCGTCTATATTATCGGTCACATTGTTTTTATTTTTGTCTAAAGCAAAACCCAAGCCTTCAAGATTGCCCAGTATTCTTTCCCTCATCTTAAATGACCTCTCCCCAACCGTACCAGAAAATACTAAAGTATCTAAACCACCAAGAGTTGCCATATAAGCACCTATTTGTTTTTGAATTTTATATGCATAAATATCTAGTGCGTTTTTTGCATCTATATTTTCGCTTTCTGCCTTTAAAAGCTCCCTGACATCATCACTAAAACCAGCTGATAAGCCAAGAAGTCCGCATTTTTTGTTTAGGTATTGTTTTAATTTATCTCCACTCAATTTTAAAACTTCTGACAAATAAATCAGCGCGCCAGAGTCTATATCACCAACCCTTGTGGCCATAATCATACCCTCAAGAGGTGTGAATCCCATGGTAGTATCAATACTTTTACCATCTTTCACAGCCGTAATACTTACACCACCACCAATATGACAAATGATCATTTTGTCTGATAGTTCGTTGCTGGATTTAAGTTTATTCACTATAGAACCAAGAGAAATTCCATGATA
>Ga0116157_10002799_pt1 | contig 16936 bp, 6 predicted proteins | sample AD_UKC048_MetaG_FD_89882 | JGI IMG/M metagenome (GOLD analysis project Ga0116157, IMG submission 89882) | Active sludge microbial communities of municipal wastewater-treating anaerobic digesters from USA - AD_UKC048_MetaG | ecosystem: Engineered > Bioreactor > Anaerobic > Digestate | place: USA...
ACCAACGAAATGCAGGTTATGGCTATACGCTATTACCAAATGGAAAAATGATTGTTGTCGGTATGCAAAGCGATGGCAATTCGGGTTCTCAGCAATTTCCATTTATTGCGCGTTACTTCTATAATGGACAGCCCGATACCACTTTTGGTGATCATGGAACAAGAAAAATTAGCACCATAGGACCTGCCGATTTAACCAGTGTTTATCAATTAGACACCGGTAAACTTTTATGCACCAATGGACCATTAATGATGCGGTTCGACAGTTTAGGTGTATTAGATCCAACCTTTGGCAACAATGGGATTTTAATTCAATCGGTTCCTTCACCATTTAATTTCTATTATCAGTCGAACAGTGTGATGCGAAGTGATGGGAAAATTATTTCTGTCTCGAGTGTATATACTGGAGTTGATAATGATAAATATGTAACACAAATGTGTTATGATGCAGAAGGATTAATTGACTCTAGCTTTGGAGTAAATGGGTTTAGTATTGATTACAATTTTGTGGTTGGTTCTGCACCACCTAGGTTGATTTTACAAAGTGACGATAAAGTAATTGCCATCCGCCAGAATATAACAGAAACGGCCATTATAATAGCTCGATATAACACTAATGGTTCATTAGATACCTCATTTGGCTCCGATGGTTATTTAAGTCTTCCTAGCAATCGATTGGTATATGTTTCGAATTTTAATGATGATTCATTTTTAGTTGGGGTTTCACAAGGTGGAGTTCCCATTCAATACTTCCGTGTATCTGCAAACGGTATTGTTGATCCAAGTTTTACCCTGAATGGAAGTGTTTACTTTCAAACGATGGGGAACAATGGTCCTTCACCGCAAGCAGGATTGGCTTTTGGAAATAATGAAATCGTGATGGCAGGATGCAACAGCGGCGGAAATGGATCTACAGCAATTGCGTTTACAAAATTTGCTTTGACCTCCGGAATTGCAACTATAACACAAATCGATAACACCCTGAATGCGAATCTTCCAGAAGATCAGTTTACGTTTCAATGGTATCGTGATGGTGTTTTAGTTGCGGGTGATACTACAGCAGCTATTACCGTTTTCCAAAATGGAGAATATCGGGTTGTTGCAAGCAATTTAGCTGGTTGTAGTAGTACTGATACAATCACTGTTTTATCAACTGGTGGTCAGACACTTCGTCAAGCTTCGGATGTAAAAATATATCCAAATCCAAGTACTGGTTATTTTCAGTTGAAATTTAATTCAGAAATAAAATCAGGTATTATATCGGTAATTGATATTTCAGGGAAACTAATTCTTGAAAAACAATTCAATCATTCCTCCACATTAAATGTCGATTTGACAAGCCTTTCGAAGGGAATATATTTTTTAAAAATAAATTCTGTTGATGGAATTCAAATTCACAAAATAATTATTCAATAAATCTAATCCATGAGGATATTTCTCTTTTTTATTGCTATTTGCTTGACAACCGGATTAAATGCTCAATTCACTAGTGACAGTTTGTTTGGTATAAATGGAACAGTAAGTGCAACACAAGTGGGAGCTAAGGCTACTGCAATACTTAGACAAACGGACGATAAAATAATTGTTTGCGGAAATCTCGATTATAATTTCAACGATGCCAATCAAATGTTTAGAGTTACGGCATGTGGAGAGATTGATTCAAGCTTTGGAGTAAACGGTTCTGTGCAGCATACATTTGAATTTCAAAACTTAGGTTTTGATTATGTATTACAGCCTGATGGGAAAATCCTTTGTTGCGGAATTCAATCCTCCGACAATGCAGGTTCACAGCAGTTCCCTTTTATTGCCCGCTATAATAGTGATGGCTCTGTTGACACGACATTTGGAACTCATGGCAGTACAAAGATTTCCAATTATGGATCTAATTCATTTGGAAATATTTTTTTGATGCCAGATGGTAAAATTATTTGCAGCAGTGGTCCATTTGCCATGCGCTTCTTAGCTGACGGAAGCGTTGACTTCTCCTTTGGAAACAATGGCATCTTATCAATGCCTACAGCTCCTAATGGTTATTATGAATCGCGAGGCTTAAGTAATGTTTTAAGATCAGATGGAATTATTGTAGGAGCGAACACCGTTTTGGACTTTAATTTCAGTTACCCATCATTAGGAGTTGTTGCTTACGATACATCAGGTGTTGTTGACAGCACTTTTGGAAATAATGGTTACTTGCAAGATTTTGCAGGGGGAATAGCAGCTTATTCGGTAAGAACCATATTACAAAGTGATAATAAAGTAATCATCGCAGGAAACAATCCTAATGGCATTCACATTACTCGAGTAACCACATCAGGACAAATAGATACCACCTTTGGAATATCTGGTTATTTGGATTTCAGCCCGGGAGGAGAATTATTTGCCTTAATTAAATTAAACAACAATCATTTTTTTGTAGGATATCGCTTAGCAGGGACAGGGAATTTCTTTCGAGTGTTTGATAGTAACGGTGTTTTAGATACCGCCATTAGCCTCAATGGCAGCAATAACAACATGGGTGATTTGGGTATCCTCAATGTTGCGCTTGTTGAATCAAATGGTGATATAACTTTTGGTGGCACTTCCTTAGGTTTTCCTTATCGGATTTCTAGGTTGGTAAAATCATCTGCAATCCCAACTATTACTCTAAATGGAGACACCCTTTTTTCGAATGTAGCAGATAATAGTTGTACCTATCAGTGGTATATGAATGGCAATCTGATTGAAGGGGCCAATAACAGCAACTATTCCATTACAGCTAATGGTAATTATTCCGTTCAGGTAGCGAATATCTGGGGTTGTTCGATATCTGATGAATTTAATGTGACAACTGTTGGTATTGATAGAGTGGAAGATTATTCAGTCTCCGTTTTTCCAATACCAGCAACGAATACGCTAACAATTCAGTATTCGAAACCCCTCATGCAAGCCTCCCTATTTATAACTGATTTAGCAGGGAAAATTGTTTTAGAAAAACGCGAAAACAACACCTCAACGACCTTGCTTAATATCGCTGGTTTTGCCAAAGGAATTTATATCCTACAGATAACTTCAGATCAGGGTAATTCCAGCCATAAAATTATTCTTGAGTAATTCTAGCCCTTCCTATTTGAACAAATTTATTTCCGTGTTGATTTGAATTAACTTATCTAATTCGAATAAGGGAGCATAAATTCAGAATATTCAAAACCTTTTTAAATAATGAATTAAAATGAAAAAAATAAAATACACATTTCTTTTACTCGCTATTTTTAGTTTGAGTATATCTGTCACATCACAAACATTTCAGTGGGCTGCTCAATATGGAGCCACATTAAACTCTGATGGAAAAGCCATAGCAACTGATTCTGATGGTAATGTGTATACTACAGGAAGCTTTTTAGGCACAGCAGATTTAAACCCGGGATCAGGAACATTTAATTTAACCTCTGCAGGTCGAGATATTTTCATTTCTAAATTGGATCCAACAGGTAATTTTATCTGGGCAAAGAAGTTGGGCGGTTCTAGTATTGATGATGTGTATGCTATAGCATTAGATGATGCAGGTAATGTTTATACAACGGGTACTTTTTCTGGTACAGCAGACTTTGATCCAGGTACAGGTACATTTAATTTGACTGGAGGAGCTCAAAACTATGGAGTCTTTATTTCGAAATTAGACCCCTCAGGAAATTTTGTTTGGGCTAAAAAAATTGAATTAACAGACGGCGGAAATAGTTTTGAGAATACGCCTTCATCTATTAAAGTAGATGCTATAGGAAATGTCTTAATCATCGGTAACTTTAATATCCCAGCAGATTTTGACCCAGACGAAGGTGTTTTTCTTTTAGATCCAGACATTACAACAAGTGCCATTTCGGATATTTTTATTCTTAAACTAGACGCTTCGGGTAATTTTGTTTGGGCTAAGCAGATGGGTGGAACTTCTTTCGATTATGGAAATTCCATCTCAACCGATGCGGATGGCAATGTATACACTACTGGATATTTTAATGCCACAGCCGACTTTGACCCAGGTGTGGCTACTTTTAATTTTACCTCGGTGAGTAACGATATATTTATATCAAAATTAGATGCAGCGGGTAATTTTGTTTGGGCTAAGCAAATATCAGGACCAGGAGCCGACAGAGGCACTGAGTTAACTATTGACGAATCAGGCAATTGTTATGTTGCCGGTTTTTTTAGCGGTGTAACAGACTTTGACCCGGGAATTGAAGTGGTTAATTTAACTTCAGCAGGATTGTATGATGTTTTCATTTTAAAATTAGATTCATCAGGAGATTTTCTTTGGGCAAAAAATATAGGAGGGGCTGGTTATGATGAAGTATACGCACTTGCCATAGACGATTCAAATAATGTTTACACCACCGGTATTTTTAATTATTCGGCCGACTTTAATCCTGGTTCAGGTGTATTTAATTTAACTTCAGCAGATGTTGAAGATATATTCATTTCTAAATTAGATTCTTCCGGAAATTTTATAGGCGCTAAGAGAATTGGTGGCCCCGACTCTCAAAAGGCTAATTCGCTTGTGTTAGATAACACAGGTAAAATATGTCTTACGGGATATTTTCTGGGGGGAGGAACCGATTTTGATCCGGATGAGGGAGAGTTTATTTTTACTTCGAATGTAAACAGAACTGCTTTTACATTAAAATTAAATGATTTTTCATCCAGCTGTTCCTCAAGTTCCAATTCAATATTTCAATCCTCATGTGGAACCTATCTGTTTAATAATCAACTATTAACAGAAAGCGGAACCTATACTGATACTTTGGTAAATGGAGCGGGCTGCGACAGTATCCTAACGTTAAACTTAACTATTAATGCAATTGATAATACGGTTGTACAAGATGGGAATACGTTAACAGCGAATGGATCTGGGACGTATCAATGGGTTGATTGCAATTCTAATTTTTCTGCAATTTCAGGCGAAACAAATCCAAGCTTTACGATTTCCTCTTCCGGCAGCTTTGCTGTTATCGTAAATAACGAAGGATGCATAGACACCTCTGCCTGTTTTTTGGCTTTAGGAATAATTGATTTTAATCACCTCCAGAGTGTATCTGTTTATCCGATGCCTGTTTCTAATATGCTAACCGTAGAATTTTCGAAGAAATTAACGAACGCCTCAATTGTGTTAATTGATTTAGCGGGGGAAAAGGTTTTTGAAGGGAAACAAAGTAACACCTCAGTGATTGTGCTGGATATTAGCGGATTAGCGTCGGGGATTTATGTGCTTCATGTAAATTCTGATCAAGGTAATTCAACTAAGAAAATTGTCATTCAATAAATGGAAATTTCAGATTGATGACAAATCCGATTGCTTGAGAATATCAGATTCATCCAAATTCAACTTAAACTTTGTCGACAGATTCAAATTATAATTCAAGTGAAATGAACTCCAATGTTAATTATCTTAAATTGTTATTGTCCAGGCTTTTGATGGCATTATATGGTGCAATTTTTCTTGCAATTCAATAAATATTTACTTGAATTCTGATAAAATAATTCAACGTTTTAGTAGCGATTTAACTTAACAAAATAGTGGTTTGTGATTTGTGTTGCACAGATTAATTCTCAGGATTAGTCTGTGCTTTTTTAATTTAAACTCACCATTAAATTTAATTATGATTGAGGTATAAAAATTAGCACATCACATTTTTGCTCCTTAGTTAACTAGCGTCGATGTAAATAAAATCTTGTTCTCGAGGCTTTTGAGATATAGAATAAAAAAGGTGGAAGCCTGCTGATCTCCACCTTAAATCTTACTTATATATGAACTTCTATCCAAGATTTGAACCCTAATAAGGGATCAATATCAAGTCTTATACGTGTTATAGATATTATTCCTTGACGAATTGTACCGTTGATTTTCTACCATCGGCAGTGTTTAACTCAAGAATGTAAACTCCGGGACTGGTTAAATGCGAAATATCTAGCGTGAAGTTATTTATCCCTTGAAATAAAAGTTGTTTTTCAATATAGGTTCTGATCAATTTTCCACTTACATCAAACATTTTAATTGACCCTATTTCTGCGTTTGGAAGTTCAAATGATAGTTGAAGTATGTCTTGAGCAGGATTTGGATAAACGCTTGAATTGACTACAAAAGCTTTTTCGGAAATACTACTAATCAATTCATCGGGCAATATACGAGCAATCAAAACAGTCTGCATATTGTCGTTTTGATTCGTTCCAATGCCACTTATAACAATTTTATCATCTGATTGTATTGCCATAGCATGAATTGCATCACCGAATGTCATGTTCAATTGAATGAGACCATCTACACCAAATGACTGATCAGGAGTGCCATCGGAGTTCAATTTTTTGATCATAAAAAAGCTATTCTGAGCTGGGGGTAATTGCGGTGTAGCAAAGGCAACTACAATTTCTCCATCCGATTTAATTTCAACTCCATAAGGTAGCTCTTCATGAATTGGATTATATTCAATTTTTACCAAGCCATTAGCGCCAAAACTCGGGTCTATTTCACCCTGCTCACTAATTCGGATAACACTAGTGCAATAACCTCCTGTGGCAAGCCCTGCATAATAGAGACCAGAACAAACTATTTTACCATCGCCTTGAAATGAAATGTACATCAATGAGCCATAAAGTGGCCCCGCATCGAGTGTCACAACTCCACCATTTCCGAACGAATTATCCATAACTCCATTTTGGTCAAAGCGCATGATTAAATAATCATTCTCAGATAAGCTAGGTTGAACAAGCAAATCACCACAGACTACAATCATCCCATCAGGCTGAATTTTAACCCCCATAATTCCATTATATACTTCTTGTGGATAAGGATAAAAAACACCATTGATACCAAACGTTAAATCCAACTGCCCATTGATATCTAAACGTACCGTGGTTCCCCTGTCATATCCAGTTGTATTAGTTTCGCCCACCAGCAGCAACTTATCGTCAGATTGCACGGCGCTGTCATAGGTCTTCAAGGGTACGAATTCAGCAGAGCCAATTAATGCCGCGCCTGAAACTCCGTAGGACGTATCCAATGTGCCGTCCTGAAGAAAACGCACAGCAAACCACTTCGTAGGATTGATATCTCCCTCTGAGATATACATATTTCCTCCTGCAATCAACTTACCATCCGATTGCAAGGCGACTGATGTAACACGTTCCACCATACCTTGTTGGTCATAAGACACAAATCCTCCAGTGCCAAATGATTCATCAAGTGATCCGTCAACATTATATCTAACCACTACTAAATCTCTTCCCGATGAGGTAAAACCTTCACACACGACAACCGACTTTTGATCTGGCTGAACAAGCATATCGTATGCAATGAGCATTGGATAATCTGCAGATATAGAAAGATTAAATCCTGTATTGTTGAAGGTATGATCAAGATATCCGCTTTGTGAAAAGCAAAAATTTGATGTCAGTACTATCGCCAAAAGACTCAGGCAAGATTTCGAAATCATATTACTAGTTAACCTGTTCATAATGAAATGTTTTGATGAATCACGAGAATTAAATACATGGAACTTGTATTAAAAATGTGATTGATAAGAACCCTATTTAATAATGATTGAAGTTGAATGGGTTTGGTCTTCAGAAACAAGAACAAGTTTGTACATCCCAGGGACTATCTTTGAATTTACCTCAAATGGAACAGTGTGTTCTCCACAATTCATTGCTTTGTCGAGGAAAATGGTTTCAACAAGTTGTCCCTTAAAATCAACTAGGAAGAGTGATCGTAGACCTTTGCTTTTTAGTGAAATATTGACATAAGCCCTTTCGTCCAATGGATTGGGAAATAATGCCAATGAAGTTTGTACATCAAGCTTATCCATGTTCACGGTTGACGAAGGCAATAATCGCACAAGAGAACCTTTGTAACCTCCTGTATCAGCAGCAATTCCGGCCAAGAGGATTTTACCATCATCTTGAAATTCAACATGAGAACACACCTCATCATTCGATGTTAAATCGGTGAAGTGGAGTCCATTCGTTCCAAAAGTTGGGTCAAGTGTTCCATCTTCTTTCAATTGAACCAAGGTAGCCTTTGAAGGGAAATCATTAAATGGGGTAGCAGTTCCTTGTCCTGCAAGAAGTATTTTACCATTCGAATTGAGTTTCATGTCCCATAGTAAATCATTGTGTAGTCCACCCAATTCATCCATTCTGAAGATTCCATCCGAGCTGAAGGTATTGTCAAGATTACCATTCGCATCCAAACGAATACACATGAAAACACTATTGCTCGAGTTGGTATTGTTATTCCCTGCCGCTAAAATTTTACCATCGGGCTGTACTTCAACACCAAAAAACTCTGCTAATAAGGGCGCTTGGTTTAAAATAAATATTCCAGCATCAGCAAAAGTAGGATCTAATTGCCCATCAGGTAAAAAGCGAAAAATAGTAGCGGGAGATTCATCAGAACTGATAATTAATGTCCCAGCAGCTAGTATTTTCCCGTCTTCTTGCAATGTCAAACATCTTCCCGTTTGTAGTTGCTGATTGTAATCTTGAATAACTAATCCATTGTTTCCGAATGTTACATCGGGAGTACCGTCGGTATTGTATCTCGCCATTACCAAATCAGTTTGGCCTAAATAGTAAGAAATGCCCACTTGAATCGACTTCCCATCAGGTTGTATTACCATTTCTTCTGGAATAAATGCTTGTCCTTCAAAAGGAATAATAACAGACATTCCGTTTATGCCATAAGTTAAATCAGGAGTTCCATCGTCATTATATACAGCCATAAAGGCGTAATTGGTGTAAAATGGATTGTTTTCGTAAAGCCTATATGTTCCCGATACGGCAATTTTCCCATCAGGTCTAAGACGAATGGTGCGAGCAAATGTTGCAGCTTCTGCCAGATTAACCCGCACGACTCCATCTATTCCAAATGTACTATCCACAACCCCATCCGAATGATAACGGATAAGTAAGAGCTCATTTCCCTGAAATGAAGGAGAGGAAATAGTAATGTTAGTTCCTCCTGCTGCAATGATTTTTCCATCGTTTTGAATGACACAAGAATAGAATTGAGCTTCATTACCTAAACCTTCGGGAGTTATAACTAATCCACTCTGATTAAAGCTTAAATCAACCAATTCATTTTGTCCGAAAGCCCTTGATGAAATTATCAATAATGCTAAAAAAGAATTCAAATAGCGAAATCTAGAAACTCCTGCGTTCAATCGATGTGAAGTAAAGAGAAAGCTTCTTATCCATTTACTATTCCCGAATTTTTCCATTTCAAATCTGTTTTTATTCTTATTAGATGAGGGAAATAATCTCTCGAAATAAACAAGACATAATAATTTAGTTTAATGCCAAAGATTAGCTATTCAACTATTGGCATCAATAACCTATGTTGGTGATTTTAGTAGATTGTCTCTCACCAATTATGGTGGTTTTTCAATTATTCATTAGCTATTAACTATTCGCATAAATCGATATGATAAAGCTGAATTGCTGAATTGACTAAAAAACCTATGAAATATAATTACAGGGGTTATCCTAATAAAACACCATTTCCATCTTGATTTCTATGTGTTTAGATGAGATTGTGTTTATTAGAGGATTTTTAATATTCTTCTTTAAATTAACTAAGGAACCTGAACCACTTTCTTTTCCGACATGGGAGATTCTCCTCCATCGGTATAAATAACTTTTACAGCATAGCTATATTCTCCTGATAAAGAGACAGTTTTATCTTCAAAGCTGCGGTCGGTTCCTTTCAACATTTTGTATTTGGTGAGTGGTTTTCCTGGCATAGCCCGATAAATTAAAAAGGAAAAATCTCCTGAATTCTTGTATTTCCAAGTTAAATCCGTTGACTTTTTCTCTTTATTAAATTCAACCGTTAATTCTGCAATTCTTTCTCGCAAACCTGAATCATATGTGCGAATAGAGACTAGTGAAGAGCTATCAGACTGCAAATCACTACTATCGACTGCAATTAACAGGTATTCAAAAAACTGTTTCTTAGGAAGATGGCGGTCGGTAAAAGATGTTTCTGCGTCTAGAAATTTCCAGCGTTTTAATTCCAACCAAACGGAATCTTTAGCTGGTTTTCGATAAAGAATCTGCTCTTTCACATCATCACTGCTACTGTTAACCCAATTCAAATGTACGGTTGTATCAGTCACGCTTACCTTACCAAATACAGGTGCTACAGGAGGAATAACATCCAATCGGCGGACTTTGATCCAATCAGAATAGGCCGAGTGATTATAGTTATTATCGACTGCTACAATTTTGTAATAAATGTATTTAGTCAAGGTGCGTTTGGTAATTGTATCTAAGAAAATAGTGTCGCCCCAAATGGCAGGTGTAATATTGCTGAATTCGTGATCAGAAGCATTTGCTACATAAACCCGATAGCCTTGTAAGTCGGGCTCTTTCCCTAAATTCCAAGTCAGATGGACAACCGAAGAAGAATCAATATAACCAGCTAATCCAATTGGAGTTTCTGGCGCATAATTATCTTCCACAATTCCATAAAATGGGAGCGATTTAATTTCATTTCCAGCCGTGTCTTTACTAATTACCACATAAAAATTACCTCCATTTGGATTGGGAATTGAATCTAAAAATGAGTCTACATCCTTAGCTAATTCGCCAGATATGGTTTTGAATGGGCCATCCGTATCATATCCGCGCGCAACAAATAGGCTCTTTAAATCAGGATCAATTTGTTGGATTTTCCATTTAATTCGAATTGTTGTTTTATTCTCCGAATTAACTCCAGTAATAACAGCTTGAGAAGGTGGCGTTAAATCTCGGCCCATGACTGTAGTAACAGCCGAAGGAGAGCTTAATTCACCAAAAGCGGTTACTCCAATAATTCGATAATCATATAAAATATAATTCTCAACTGAATCGGTGAAATAAGCATTATTTTCTTTTGTGAATTCTGGTTTAAAACTGACAAATGGATTTTTATTTAATCGAATAAATTGTTTCGTTCCTGAAGGAGCACGTTCGATATGAAAAGCGCTAAAACCACTATTCTGACTAGCATCCCAACGAAGTTCAACTTTTCTATCTCCACCTATAATGGCAGGTGCTCGAGCAATTTGTATTTTAGATAATTCACTGGAATTAATATATACTAATGCGGTGTCAGAAAATAATCCTTCAATGGATTTAGAATAAAATACTCGATATAAATAATTCTTTCCTTTTTCAAAAGAACGATCTACGTAACGAAGTCCAGAAGCATCGGCCACTTTAGGTGAATTATCGGCTGCAAACAAGGCAAAGCCATGTCGCGTTTGAAGCTTATTCTGGTTTTGTTGAATTAAAATCGGATCAGGATTAGCATAGGGCGTAAGTTCAGGATACATCTGGGCTGCAGCAATCATAGCCATTGCATTATCTTTCCCAAAATTCTTAAGCCATTCTTCTTTAGCTAAGGGTTTTAATGGAGCATTTGTTAGTAGAACTTTAACTACTGGTTTACTTGTATCATCTGGTATTTCAACACGTTCAACAATGAATCCATTAGCTAGTTGCATTTCCCAAGTATAAGCATGATCGGGTGCCCAACGGAGGACAATGCTATCTGATTTAACCTGTGAAATTATCTTTATACGACACGTGTCAATTCGGATAAACGTCGAATCTTTTTGAGCAAATGTTGATGAACAAATGCCCAATAGCAAAAGACTTAGAATCTGTATGTTAATTCGAGTTGCTTTCATCAATTTGTTCTTAGAAATAATAGGGTCACTACTTGAGGATAATTGAAATACTTGAATGTTCCTGACATGGAAATAGTGTATGGTCCATAATACATAAATTGATAAGGAGTATTCAGAAATGAAGTGACTTTAGTACGAACCGCAAGTGGAACACCAGTACGGTGATAATCATTTGAATACGTTTCTCTTTCATTTGGATCGTAACCCCTTAAATTATTCCCAAACCTCGCTTTCATATCAGCAATAATGACTTTCATCCTTTCATAGTCCATTTGAGCATAATAGGATGTTGTCAAAATAAGTTGTTGTTGCGGAACATAATCAGCAGTATGAATATCTGCAAATGCGTATGGATCATTTGCAAGTATATAGCTAGTAGAAGAAGAGCTATTTGAAGATGGGTAAATCTCATCATTCGTTATTGGTCCCTTCATTCTTATGGTTCCACTAATTCGGTTGGGAGGCAAACCAATATCATCGGGAGTTGGTCTATAAATAGACAAGTGATTATAAACTTGTGCATCACAGATAGCAGAATAGGTATTGTATATTTTGTCCATTAGAAATGAGCTGTGCCATGAATTTGAATAGGAGTCTATAATATCCATAGACCTCACAATATTGGTTGTAAAACCGTCCAAATACCTGAAGCCGTCTATTTCAAACCTTTCAAATCCTTCAGGCCCTTTGAAATTCAGAATTAGATTTTCACGAGGATCAACATATTCTCTCTCTACGTTATCGACTTGTAAGGAATTGATTTTTGCTGATATCGTTCCAAATTCAGACGTTCTGAAAAAGTATTCGTAAATCAAATGTTCATTTGAACGAAGAACTGGGGCACCTTCTAATTGCCTGTCTCTAAGAAGTACAGCACCATTGTTAAATGATATTTTATTTAATGATACTGTTTGAAAGCCCGCGTTTTGTACCAGTAAATTACCAGATGTAGCAGTAGTTCCAGAGACTCTAATGTCTCTATGAATAATCCTTAGTCTGTATATTGTTTTAGGAGCCAAAAGAGCTGGACTTCCAATTGAAATAAAACCTAATGATCTTGGAGTTCGGTTATCGACTTCAAATGTTCCATTGGTATAAGAAACAGGTGTTTCAATTATTTGCCCTCCGGCAACAGGCTGGAACTGTGCATAAAATGAACGTTCATAACCTTGTCGGGCATTTTTATCGAATAAATTAGGAACATTGGTGTTCAAACGAATTCCAAGTCCTCCTTTATCAATGAAATACCGTTGACGGTTTAATGGATATGAGAATTTGATATATTCTTCTCTAAGAACATTTGGAAGCTCTCCTGTTTCGAAACTATAAACTAAACGTTCGGTAATTAAGCTTCCATCATTCCTTGTAGCAGGAATTACTTCACCATTTGGCAAATATTCACGCGCCTGAACAGCTATAATTATTCTATATTGATTGAAAGGTGATAATAAATTACTCGTGTTATGCATCGCCTGAGATCCATCAGGACTTAGTAAATAATCATCATATACATCTAAAACAGTTCTGTTTCTGGTTCGATCAAAGAGTGTAAATTCAGTGATTACAAACTTGAAACGTCGTGTGCGTTTTTCACCATTGGCCCCTGTTTCTTGGAAAGAAATCAGTTTGTCAATTTCAATATTGAATACTACAGTGGGTTTAACTCCACAATCAACATTCGTTTGAGAAGGATTCGGACTTACATCCGAAATCAGCACAAACCCTCCTATTGGGCTTTCGGGTGGTGGTTCACAGAAATCTCCTTGTTGAACTTCAAAACGACAAACCCCTTCAATTAATCCCCCAAGAATGCTATAGTTTCCACCTAGGGTTCCTTTAAACCATTTAGGATTGGGAGTGCCCTGTTGCAAGAGAACAGCTGCATTTACATCAAGAATAGGGTAATGAGTATTGTCTTCAAATAAACTCGCAACTACACCTAAGCTTCCTCTCATGTATCCCCAACCAGTTCCAGTAGAATACCAGCCATTAACTCCCATTTTTTCGTTGGCTAACATGCCATCGCATCGCTCCGATCCATGATCAAAATGGGTCATGTCGAATCCTATCTCTGCATCGAGATTACAGTAGAAAGGAGAATAGTCCTGATTAATTTTAGGAGGAATAAAAGATGCCCCAAAAGCATATCCTTGTCCAGTACCAATTTTTGATGTTCGCTGGGAAGGAACCATTCCAAGTAAATCGGTCACTTTTGAAGGAACAGGAGCTGGCGCAGGTAAATCCATACCTGTCATCAAATATCCTTTTGCATTAAACACTCCACCAATCAACAATCCCACTTGAGCCGTTTGAGGTGTTGGTTCTCCCAACTTCAACTGCCATTTAGGCTTACTTATATACAAAAAAGCATTTCCCGCCATATTCTTGGCTTGAGTGCCTTTCAAAGTCATTGGCACATCCACCATAACTCCAAAATTTCCTGTCAATATCTTATTTGGGAAATCATATTGAAGAACAACATCTGCTCGAACATTAGTAAAGCTCCGGTCCATCACGGAAGTCATAAAATACCCACTTCCACTAAATGCAACCTGACTAAGTCCACCACTATTACTGAATGTTGCTCCTAAAGTAAGGTCGGCATTAAATGCTGTTCCTCCTCCAGTCGTACCAAGTACTACGGTTGCTTTCAAACCAAATCTTGAACTAGCATCAGGTACCAATCTAACATTCGACAAGGTCGTTCCAGGCACTGGCAGTTCGCTTGCAGAGGCATTGGTTAGCGTGCTTGCCGGAGGTGGAATACTCATGAATTTCATCTTGTAAAATGCGCCACCACCAAAACCATAAATGTCCATAGGTATTTGATAAGGCGCTATTCCCATAGGAATTCCCGGAACAAACTTCGCCATCGCATCTACATACCAATAACGCATGTTATTGATTTCTCCAAAAGAACCGATTACCGATACGTTTACTGTTTTAATAAATGTGGCATCAATTCCTCCAATAAAACCCTTTCCATAAAGCGGATCTTCGGCATAAAAACTCACAAACCCCTTAGCAGAAACAAATCCTAAATCACCATCGATGTATATGCTTTTGAGATCGATACCAGTTAAGTTCAAACTTGGATAAACCACTGGCTCTCCGTCTGCTGCAGTTAGCAAATTACCTGGATTCAAGCGACCTAAAATAGCCATCGTTGTGCTACCGCTGAAAGAGTTCGCCTCTCCAGTAAAGTTGACTTCTACTGTAAATTTTAACGCAATGCGTGAACCGGGAGTATCGTCCCAACTAAAGAATCCATGATCCTGTTGAACACCTAATTCGATCTCCCCTATTGTTACTGGAAATCCCGCCATTCCCTTTTGTGGACTAGCAAACGTAAAAGCTGAACAAGTCAAGTAAGGTTCTGCGGAAGTAAGTCTGAGAGCTTGGAATTGCAGTCCGGGAAAGTTTACAGGTACTTTTCCAATAGTAGTTGTAATGCTCACACTTTCGTTCAAATTCAATTCGGGGCGGAAATTATTAGCATCCACATTTACAATGATTCTCGAGGTGGGCAAGAGCTGAAGTTGAGCAGCCCAAATAGGAACCGTAAGTGTATCTAAGGATCGCACATTAAATTGATATACAATTCCAGTAGCTATCGCACCTTGTGAAAGAACCGATTCGTACTTTAACAAAGTAGGAGAAAGTGGTGTTTTGATCCTTCCATTAAATCCTCCACTTACAAAGCTATTAGAGACAAATCTCAAACTCATCGTGTCGATTGCAAACGACCAATCACCCAATAAACCATTCTCCATTTCTAAAACTCGAAGCGCTTCTAATTTTCCAGAGATTCCAGTTCGGTCGATAATCAGGTCATTAATCGCAACTACTACCCGATCTTTTAGCACACTATCGGCAAGGGCTACATCGGTATCAGGGAAACGGATTTTGAATTTTTTCGGTAAGCCAACACGTAAACTTTTTAAATGAAAACCATTCCACAAGACAGAACGTTCACCCACATAATTGTCGGGATATACAATGTTTTCGGGGTTTTCAAGGTCGCTAAAATCGAGTGTGGCTTGATCAACTTTGAAAGTCCAATCATCCACTCCCGGTATCATAAATGGGCTAAAATCAAGTGCTGCTAACCAATTTCCTGAGCGGCGTACATTAAATCCAAAAGATGCCGTTACCGGCTTGAGAGCAATGCTTCCATTGGCTGTAGCAGGCTTGAGAACGGATTCGTCAAAAGTAAGTTTCCCACTCAAATGCAGAATTCTAAATCCTTGACAATCCCAGCTTACATAAGTACCCGAATCGGCAACTACACCAGCTGTTACACGTGTATTATTTAAACGGAAATATTGTCCGGGAGCATAATCTGCTTCGAGTGGATCAGCTAAATAGAGTGTGCCAACACCCGCTCCAGCCAAACCATCGGGATGAAAGCAAATATCCGAAGCCCCAAGCCCAATTCGCTGCGTTTCTCCATCGGATGTACGAGCAGGTAGGAAAGGAAGTGCAAAAGACATAGCAGCAGATAAGGAAGCACGCTCGGGATCGAATCTCATTCCCACAATTGCCACCATATAACGTTCTCCTTCAATCTCTTTGTCAAGTCCCAAAGGCAATCCCATCGGTACAGAAGGATCTAAAACTGATTTGTACCTGCTATCGCTCACGTAAGCAAGCAATTCTTCTTGATTGGTAACGGTAAGCTGTCCAACTCCGGGAATATTGGGCAGGAAACCACTGTTGTCGTGAGTAGCAAATACATTTCCTTGATAGAATTGTTTCGCTCCATTAAAGAGTGCTTCATTGAATTCAACCTTGATGTTAGCGTTCATAAATGGCACACGAATCAAGCCTGTACCTCGAGCTGCAGGACCGAGGTATTCGATTGTTTTAATCTCCATTTCGAACTTTCCAACCTTCACCTTTTGATTCACTAATAAACCACCAACAGGAGTTCTATCGGTAATTAAAGGCGCATCACAATCGGCCATACAGGCACTTTGAATGGCATCTTCTGCTAATGTCCCAGCTATTCGAAAGCGATTTACTTCACTTGTTTGATAAGGTGTAGATGCGGAGTCGGTGCGGTTACTAAGCCAGTGTACTCGCCAGTAATACTCACCTGTATCAGTAAAAAAGGATCTATTTCTTCCCGATACAGGTGAGTATTACTGGCGAGTACACTGGCTTAGTAACCGCACCGACTCCGCATCTACACCTTATCAAACAAGTGAAGTAAATCGCTTTCGAATAGCTGGGACATTA
>Ga0116157_10002802_pt1 | contig 16932 bp, 20 predicted proteins | sample AD_UKC048_MetaG_FD_89882 | JGI IMG/M metagenome (GOLD analysis project Ga0116157, IMG submission 89882) | Active sludge microbial communities of municipal wastewater-treating anaerobic digesters from USA - AD_UKC048_MetaG | ecosystem: Engineered > Bioreactor > Anaerobic > Digestate | place: USA...
AATTAAATCCCAATCTGTCTTTCTTATAAGACCAGCCACTCCTTGTCCAATTGGGAATGAAATATCCTCATTTACTTTAGAAAATTCGCCGGCAAGCTCAATAAAAAATTCTTCGTCAAAATTATTATGATATTCTCCAAATAAATCTAAATCAACAATTGCCTTTCCAGGTGTACTTTCTTCATTAAATACATTGGGTTGCATTTGATAACTCGAAACCCATAATTTCTCTTCTGGATATTTTTTGAATATCTCATATAATTTCAAATCCCAATCCTTAGACACAAAGAAGTCAGAATGCATAAACATTATGTATTCTGTTTGCACTAGACTGGCACATAGATTCATACCTCCGCCAATCCCGCGTGGAATCTCATTTTTTTCACATACGACTGTTAGATTGTATATTTCTTTATTTTCTTCAAGCCATTCATTTGTTCCATCTGTACAATTTTCTGCATAAATGATAAATGGCGAATCTTTAAAGAATGAATATGTTCTAACAGAATGAATTGCGAGCTTTAAATAATTGAGATTATTATAAGTTGATATGCAAAATGTTATCATATGAATACGTTGTTATTACATTTAATTAAAGAATCTTGATACTCTGTTAACCTATTAATTTGAATTTTTAAGTTTAGAAGCTCAAAGTTTCCAATTTCTCCGTTATCCTTGATTATTTCAGAAAGCATCATGATATTTTTGTAATCGTCAATACTAAATTTTTTTAAATCCATTTCGACTATTATATCCGTATCTATATCATTGTCAATTGGGTATATTCTATCATATAAATCAAACAAGGTATTTGGTTGTTCATTTCGAATATATACTTGCTTAACAGCATCCCAATTTAAATCAACATGAATTCTATCACACCATGGCTCTAGATTTTTTAATCCATCTAATGTGCAATTTTTTACAACAAAACCGATATTATATTTAGGATGAACAATTGGAAGCATATTGGAATCATGAAGAACATTCTGTCCCCATTTTCTCCACCATTCTCGAAATTTGATATTTCTTAGTGTTGTATATTCTTCTGAATCTTTTGGTTTATACCATTTTGTGCCGTCTGGCAGGTCAATAATTTTTTCAATTTCTATTCCGTCTTTAAACCTGCTGCCGCGACATGTGAGGTGCGCGACATAACTATCTCGCGATTGAATAAAAACATATTTATTAAGATACATACGATTAAAAATATCAGAATCTTCAAGCTCCATTGGTGCAAATAATTTATCATGGCCTCCAATATCAACAAAATCATTAACATAAAACATCCATGGAGCAAAAATACCATTCGATATCTTATTGTAATTTTCTTTCTGCAATTTATTATTAAAATCCAATATTTCGCATTCATGAAATTGTGATGGTTCATAACCCATATCAAATATTACCTTCTCAACTCCCGGAGGGTGCAATGGTGGTTCTATTCGGGTTGCACTAACAATTGTTTTCGGTAAAAGATGCTTCAACATATTATCAATAGCGCCAGGTAACCAATACATATCAGCATGTGTGATAATTGCAATTTCGGTTGATACCAAATTCTTAATAATCGTATCATATAAAATACAATGTCCCAATCTTTCTGGTCCATCGTTCCTCATGATTTTCAAAAATCTATCCGTTTTTTTAGTTTTATTAAGCCAATTCCATGTCCCGTCTGTACTGGCATCGTCTGCAACACAGATGAATATTTCATCTGATATATTTTTTCTAATAGCATTATATGCCCATATTAGATATTCCAAATTATTTCTGGATGGTAATATCATTGATATTTGATTGTACTGTATCATATTTTATTCTTATAAATTTACAATTTAAAAATTCTTCTATTTCTTTTTGACGTATGATATCTCGTTCACATAATGTTCCATTTTTATCAAAATGATGTTTTTCATCGAACTCATATACGATATTGTTTTCTTTATCATATCCATCAACCCAAAATTATAATGATGTTAATACTTTGTATGGTGTTTCGTTTCTTATCATGTCTTCAAGGTTTTCATTGTCTGCTTGCTTAACCCTTTCCATTGACCGAACACTATTTGATTTTGAATTATTGAATGTATAAGTTAAGAAATTAACCACGCCTATCTTATCTTTTGGACACATCTCGAGACATGGGAAACTTGTTGCCAAATCTTCTGCGTGATAATAGTATTTTCCTGTGTTTGAATTAATTTGACTTTCAGGTTTTATCTTATTATAAAGCCCCCATCTAAATGTTCTTAGATGTGATGCTCGCCAATAATCTTTTCGATATAAATTATTTTGATGAACAAAATCTGGATAATGTGAATTTTGAGTTCTTGGATATGTGTATTCAGGATAATCAATGTACATGCCGTATGTCATCCATGGCTCGTACTTATTATAATATTCATTCATATTGAATAATACATCATCACTTGATAACCAATCATCACCATCAACAAATACTAAAATATCATTATCATCTTGTATAAACTCTTTAAGATACGGATTTTGTGGGGATATGTTATAACCGCGACGCATATTTTGTTCATTTGTTATAACTTTCCAATTTTGTAAATCTTTCACAATATCAGTGACTAATTCCAAAGTATTATCTGTTGAAGCATCATTGATATATAGCACATCATAATTATCATATGATTGGTTTAAAATACTTGCAATATTATATTCAACCCATTCAGAATTATTGTATGATGGAATAACGATTTTAAATTTATTTTTCTTCATAACTACAAAATTTTGCCATGATAAATTGCTTGTTCTATTGTGCTCCAAATATTATATTTGTAAAGAACTAAATCTCGAGCTTCTAATAACTCATCAATGTGTTCTTCTCGATAATTTGAATTTAAGATGTCACTAATAAAATCAACTGTATAATCATGAGGTTTTGTCTCATCCAATATAATATAACTATGGGTTGGAAAGAATTTATCAATTTTTTTACACCCAACATAGAATGGCATCGTTAAGAAAAGTAGCGGGTCGCAGAATTTTTCACTGAAATAATAATCTGTTCTCCCATTTTCAATAGCAATATGATAACGATAATCTATTAATCCTTTTGATTTATCTCTATCTGGAAGACGATTGTTAGATATATTTCCATATACGTCAATCATATCTGGATGCTTTGACATAAAATGATTACATAATGAAACTCGATAATTTTGATGTGATGTAAAGCTCTTGCCAGAATCAATCATTGATAGATTTTTTGATTTATCATACTCTGTACTCATGAGTTCCAAAAATGGCTTTTTCGCCCACCATGTCATAGCTAACCATGAATTACCATCCTCATGATGAAAATTACCGAATGATTTATGTGTCCAATTTTTTCTACCTATATGGTTTGGTTCACGACCAAGAAAAATAACCTTTTCATATGGGACTTCTTCTCTTGTTTCATCCATTACAATTATGAAATCTGCATCAGATTTGTCTCGAGTTGCAATTATACCACCCCATTCTCCGGTGTTATTTGGAGTTTGATGTATAAAATTATTTAACATCTCATCACTTGTTGCCCATGGCGTTCCTGCAAAATATATCTTTTTCATGACCCAAAAATTTTATAAATCCAATCTGGTCCTGCTTTTTCATAATAACCCCATCGAGGACCATATATTTCTGAGAAGTTATATACCCTATCACCTTGCTTTCGGATTGAGTATAAATCATTGATATCATTATATCTAATTCCCGAAACATTTATAACACCTGGCCAATGAACGTCGCTTAATAATTCAACTTTTTTAACTGCCCATTTATCTTTAGTTCCTAATATCTGATACCCATCATTAATTGCAGATTGACTACCATTTAATTCCCATTGCCATGGCGACAAACCTGGCTTCATGTACTTCAATAGATATTCTTTATTCCACATTGAAAATGCAGCAGAAATTCTATATAAGCTATTTCCGCTGGTCTGAGATTGCGCTAATTCAATGAACTGCACATCGTTTATTTTCTGGGCATCACAGTATTGTTCTTTATCACGGGCATACTGTAACGGCTGTAAATCAATTCTACCAACTGTTCGTGTCATTGCTTTGTAGCATGCATCTAAGATATTGAAATCAACCGGCCTTGCAACTACAAAATCATCCAACCCAAATATAATTATCTCATCTGGAATTTCTTTAAAATAATTATATAGATAGGTCGACCAATTAGCTGCACCACCTTCTTGTTTTGGTGCTAAAGATATAAATTCAATTTCATCAACAAATTCAATATCTGGTTTCTGAAAGCCAAGTATTCTAACTTGATATCCGTTTGCCCAATATTTTTGAAAGAAATATTGAAAATACTTTAAGATAAAACTATTCTTATCACAGGTTGATATGTATATAATTGGTTTATTCATATAATTTAGATTAACTCCATAATTTCATCAATTGTAAATTGTTCAACCTCATTTGAATATGGTCCCGCATCTAGAACCTTTTCATGAAAATTCTCACCTGGCTGTAATCCAATTACTTTGATATTAATATCTTTTCCGCCACTATATTTTTTAATCATAGCAGCTGCTAAATTTTCAATTGACATTGCTTTCATATTTGGACAATATGGCTCAGATGATGTTGATGTGTTCATACAATCAACTATTACATCAATTGCTTGCTCAACAGACCAGAAAAACCTTGTTGCCTTTGGCTCTGTAATTATAATTTCTTTTCCGTTTGATATTAGTTCTTTCCACTTACATAACACTGACCCGGTTGAAAATAGAACATTGCCATATCTAACAATTCGATATTGACATTTTGGATTTAATTGCTCAAATTGTTTGAATAACCGTTCCATCATAAGTTTTGTAGCACCATAAACACCGGAAACCTGAGCAGCCTTATCAGTACTGATACCTAAAATAAATTCAATGTCTGAGTTAAGTGTTTCTTCGAGTAGATTTAATGAACCTACGATATTCGTATTCATTGTTTCACGTACGAATTTTTCTGCCAACCCAACATGCTTAGATGCAGCTAAATGGAAAATACCATTAACACCATACACTGCTTGCCTGACTACAAATTTATCACATATATCACCAATATAAATATCAATTGCTGGGTACTTTCCTTTTAGCTCTACTATGTTTCCTTCATTTCTAGAAAGTGCTCGAACGTTTCCGCCGCAAGAAAGAATGTATTTAATTAGCGGATCACCTAAAAAACCTGAGCCACCAGTGACTAAATATAATTTACCTTTTTCGATTTTCATTTTTTCTCCAATTTTGATAATATTAATTCTATATCAGGAGCATCTTTTGGCTCTGACCTAAACTTTTTCATTTCGAGCATAACATCTAGAGTTGCAAATTTTACATTGCCAACGTAAAAATGATAATTTGGGTTATAAATAATATCATCAATAGTTGTTGGATAATACCATGGTCTGTAATTGTTATGACAATCAATATCTAGATTGCAATTTAATTCTTTTGAGTGATGTAAATAATCCAAATCATGACCTTGCTTAAGACCAAAGATAGATAAAATACTACTGCCAACAATGCAGTAATCTTCAAGGTTTAGATTATTCTGCAGAATTGTGTTTTCAAATTGCTCGAGTTGAGCTTGAAATGATGTGTATCTAATGAGTTCAGCATTATTTAAATAAAATATGCTTGATTTATTGAATATACTTCTAGCTATTCTAAGCGTTTGTTCATGCGTATCATTGATATGTACAGAATGATTGCCAATCTTATACAAATCTCTAATCTCCTGCTTTAACTGTCTGGCATTGTTAATATCAGTCAGTTCAACCAAATACGCAATCATAGGCAGTTCAGACGTAAAACATAATCTTGCTTTATCTCTAAACCCACTAAAATTATTTTGCCAATCCCCAGCCCACGCCTCACCTTTGTATAATTGAAACATATAATTCAAAGCGCCAGTTGAATTTAAGTTTACTTCTTTCTTGTATGCAATATTGCCATATTGTTTTATTATAGTATCAATCAGTTCACGGCTATGTGTGGCGGAAGGAAATAAGCTAACAATAAGCAAGTTTTTATTCTTGCGTGTTAATTCTAATGCTGCGGCATCCATATATTTTTCGTCCAAACCATGTTTTATAAACATTTTATAATCACAATTCATTTGCCCATCAATTATATCCTGTCCAATTTCATACTGAACATCAATCTTATTATTAGCCGCGGCTGCAACTCTATGTGCTCCATTTAACAACTGCATATTACCATCTAACTTGACAGGGGATTTATCCCAATTAAAGTTACCATGCATCATATCAGAATTTATTTGTTCGAATGTATCACAAAACTTAGAATATTCATTTTTTGATGGGTCATCATATTCAACAAACCCATTCCATGCCTCTAGATGGCTTCGATATATATCGTCTCCAAATGCAGTTTCTTTATCAACATTGGATAAAAATAATGATTTAATTGGTAAATCAAATCTGTTCCATTTGAATAATCTTGTTGCTGCAATTTTGTTTTTTGAATCATTTTGAGATAACATTGCAATATTATTGGCATCATAATCCTCTATATTTTTATAGAAATTTTCTAGAAAATTCCTTTCCCCATAAAATTTTGCATAGTTCTCTTTTGCTGTATTGGAACATCTGGCATAAAATTCAGGGTCTGAAATTAATAATTTAGCCAATTCTTTTGCCTTAGCCAAGTCATTGATATCAATTGATAATTCTGGATAACAAAGTCTTTGAGTATCTACATCCTTGTTTCCAATGCAAGGAATACCCCAATATGCACAATTCATACTGAAAGTACCGGCGGCTATTGTAGGCATTAAATGAACAGCATATTTATATTGCGATAAATTTGAGAACCATTCAACCCAATTCATATAAGGTAAGTGGTTAAGATTTTCTATTTTTTCCTCATTTGTACGTTTGCTATGCATGCTTGGTACATCAATTTGATTATCAAATACCGATGCGATAATATAACTTTGAAAGCCACCATACCATCTGCAGAAATTACCCCCAATTATCGTCTTATTTGATGGGGCTAATTGCTTTGGATTATTATCATACATTAATGAGCGCATTACGAAAACTTGCTTATTTGGAATTAGACCTTCATAGAATAATTTATCTATCTCATTATGCACAAATATAATATCGCTATCAACAAGAAGATTAAAATAATTGATTTGATTAACAACAGAATAATCATTAAAAAACCAATTTGGACCTTCTTGCATGAACGCAACAGTTGAGTTTTTATTTTGTTTTAATGTTGAAATAACAGGTAAGTCAACATATTTAGACAAATTATCAACCTTATTAATTTGAACTTCTATCCCTTCCGCATTGACCATTGCATTTCCCTTTGGCCAAATTATTATAACCATGTCATATCCTGACACATTTTGAAAATTAGATAGAGGAAAATGGTCTGCATCCAACGCGTGAATCCAGCCCATTTCCGTTCTCATATTTTGGTGATTTATTGGAACTTTACCAATAAAACCCATCTCGGTTAGGAACGCTATTTTCATAGTGAAATTTATTTTTTATCGAGCCAAGCATCAACCATCTCATTGATTAATGTTTCAAAATCGTATTTAGGAACCCATTTCAAGATAGTCTTTGTTTTTGTTGCATCACCCCTTAAATATTTCAATTCTTCAGCACGCATGAATTTCGGGTCTTGTACAACATAATCTTGATAATTTAATCCAACTCGTCTAAATGCTACTTCACACAATTCTCGAATTGAATGAGTAACTCCTGTTGCAACTACAAAATCATCAGGTTCTGTGTGATTAATGATTGCATGCATTGCACGAACATAATCTTTACTATGACCCCAATCTCTAAATGAATCTAGGTTACCCAAAACCAATTTTGCTTGTTCTCCTCTAGAAATTTGAACAGCTGCCTTACAAACCTTATTCGTTACGAAATTACTTGCGCGTCTAGGTGATTCATGGTTAAATAGTATTCCATTACAAGCATGTAGATTGTAGGCTCTTCGATAATGTCTTGTCATATGATATGCAAATAATTTTGCAATACCATATGGACTTACAGGATGCATAGGTGTAGATTCTCTTTGTGAACCATCTTCGTCGACTGAATTACCAAACATTTCTGAGCTACTTGCTTGATAAAATTTGGCTGTTGGGCAGTTTATTCTATAAGATTCTAATATGTTTAGCACGCCGATAGCATTAGTTTGTGCGGTATATTCTGGAATGTCGAATGAAATTCTCACATGGCTTTGTGCTGCAAGCGAATATATTTCATCAGGCATAACGTCACGGATTATTCTATCAATTGCCGCTCTATCAGCAACGTCACCGTAATACGTTTTCACCTTGTCTTCAATATGGGATAATCTACTTTCCTGATTTTCAGGTGTACTTTGTCTTCGAATAACACCGTGAACTTCATATCCCATTGATAATAAATATTCTGCAAGATAGCTTCCATCTTGCCCCGAAATTCCAAAAATTAATGCGCGCTGTTTTGTATTCATATTGTTTCTTAAATTATTTAAATTTGTACTAATTCTTTTGTAGAATATATTCCCAGACGTCTACTATAAATTGTTTTACCACCATCCGGTGATTCATAAATTAAATTTCGTCCATCGATTATTAATACATTTGTTTCTTCATCAAAAACAATAAAAGCACTTTCTTTATTTACTCTCGAAATTTCAGAATAAATTTTGTATGCTTCTGTTAATGTGTCTGCTTCACCTATCTTTGAAAATGGCACAAGTGGTTCCATGTGTCCGTACGAAACGGTATCCCAAACTGAAAATTTCATATTATGCTGATTTAATAATTGTACAAATTTTGTCTATTTCTTCATTTGTTAATGATAGTGATGATGGTAAATAAAGTAGGTTTGCATATGCCCTGTCTGCACTCGAGTATGTATTCGTATAAGTTTTATAAGGCAAATTGTTTGCAATTGGTCTATAATATTGAGTAGCTTGAATATTGTTTTTAGCTAATACCTCGAGTATTCTAGGTACTTGTGCAACTGATGCGTTACTCGAACGAGGTCTTAAAATTACCATCCACCCCGAATGTTCGTCCCCACCCAATATCGAGTATTTATCTGCAGATGAACCTACAATTAAATTTTCTTTGTATCTTGCATATATTCTCGCCCGTTCTTTTAAAAGATAATCTAAATCGTTAAGCTGAGCTAATCCATAAGCCGCATGAATATCGTCGAATTTTAAGTTAATACCAATCTTATCATGTAACTTTGTTTTTCTCCAATTGTCACCATGGTCTCGCATTTCACATGCGCGTCTCGCATACCTATCAATATTGGTAAACATGACACCGCCTTGTCCGGTGCTCACAATCTTTGGAACAGAAAAAGAAAATATCCCAATATCACCAACTGTTCCTGCATCCTGCATTCCAAGTGCTTGTGATGAATCTTCTATCATATGAATATATTCGTTAACACAAACTGATTTAATATTTTGAACATCTGGTCCAACATATCCATTATGGTTCACAAACATCACACATCCAACATCACTATAATGATCGCCATTATCTGCAAAACTTCTACCTTGTCTTAGACGATATTTTAACGCGTCAACATCCATGCACAATGTCTGAGCATTAATATCAATTAGCTCAACATTATATCCCATAAATCTGGCAGCATTAGCCCCAGCTAAGAATGTATATGCGGGAAAGAGGATTATTTTATCCTTAGGAATATTTAATGCATGAATGGCTAACATTATTGCAGTTGTTCCACTTGTGGTTGCGATTGCATAATCTGTGTTGGTTATCTTTCTTATTTTTTCCTCAAATAATTCAACAGTTGCACCAGCGCCAATCCAACCAGACATTATTTGGTCATAGACTGCTTTAGCCCATTCTTCTTTGACTATTGGTTGAAATTGAGGTATAAACTTTTCCATAATATTAGAATTCAAAATGTTCCCATTCGCTGTTTCCAGCTGGAAAATATTGTTGTGGTACATATGATAATTCATAATCTGCTTGTGGCACGATTTCAGAATCAATAAAAAATTGGTTTGTCTCAGTCACACAAACAAATGAATATCTTTCAGACTCTAAAAAATCCTTATTCAATTTGAATGATACACCATAATAGTCATCTCCGCCATGTACAAAGTCTGGGCTATATTTGATTGTTTTTGATTCATCAACAGCAATACATCCATTATATTCCATTATTATCACGCGTGGGCGATAACCTGCGGCCAAAATTTCTTGCAAGATGTAAAAGTCATTACCATCTATGTCAATTGACAACAAATCAATATTTTCTGGAACATTATGTTCTTCTAATATTGATATGATATTTTCGCGAGTTACGAGAGCTTGAACAACATAATCGTTTCCTGCAGGGTCACCGTCTAGACCTAAATATCCCCATTCTCCTGTCTCAATTAGTTTGCGTGTGTTCGACATATTAACACCTAATCCACCTGCACCAATATCCAATATGAATTTTGATGTAGTGCCAATGTTTGCAAAAATTTCTTCAATTAGTGTTTCTTCACCAAATTGAGAATAAGTTTTTTCTAATTCTAATTCTTGTAGATTTTCAACCCATTTAATTTTTTTACTCATATATTCAATTCCTTTTTTTTTATTTTGTTGCCTCAACGTTGAGACTAATTAAAACTCCGTTTTCTTTATCCATGTGAGGGATATAGGCTTGACTATGATCATCATGATTTACATGCACCTCATAATCTCGCCAATCATATTCATTGATTGATGTAAATCCTGCCTCTGATAAAACATCTGTAAGATTGTCTAAATCATATGTTGTTTTGTGATATATGAATACATCGCCCATCTTCATCCTACCATACATCGGTCCGAGAAAATATCGTAAATTCATTTCCTTCTTCACATATAGATTCGCCATTGATTCAAAATCTGGGACTGCCAATCTTAATATTCCACCTTTCTTAAGAACCCTAAACCACTCTTGCAATACACCGTTAACTTCCTCGCGTGAAAAATATTCCAATACATGAGAAGCATATATCAAATCAACGGTATTGTCATCGTAAGGCAATTTTGTAATATCTTTTGAATTCAAATGTGGATAATCACCACCATCAATATGAACCCAATCGGGCCCGAAGTCTCGTGCTCCACAACCCATATTAATTTTAATCTCGCGCATATTATTCGTGATTATTTATTTTGTTAACCATTGTACGAAGTGGCTCGAATTTTTTATCGTCTTTCTTTTCAGCTGATGTTACCCCATATTCAATTATAATTGAATCTTCTAATGCTTCGAAGAAATGAGCAACACCTGGTAAGAAAATACCTGAATCGCCCTCTTTCTTTCCAACATTTGAATAATATCCACCGATATGTTCCCAATCGTTCTTTGTATCAAACGTCCCAACTCTAACTGAACCTCTTAAGACAATCCAATTTTCTGGAACATCATGGTAGCACCCACCTCTTGCAAATCCCTTTTTGATTTCTAGAAATGTGAATTCTTTATTATCTGCTAATAGATTCTCAACTAAATGAATAGCCCCACGTTTATCGTCAGCCACCTTAACTAATCTTATCTTTTCCATCGTTATTTCATTTTAATTTTATATTGTAATATAGTGATTTTTTTACATATAATCAAGAGAAATCTTAATTAATTGTATCATAGAATGCATTTTGTTTTTCTTGTCTATTAATTTCTTTAATATGCATGATGCAAAATTCTTCTGTTGTTGGTAGATATGCAACATTCGATTGACCTTCTAGAGTTTCATGTACTGGTTTAACCCATTTGATAGTCGGGATATTCTTATAAATTCTCATTTGATAATCTGGGTGATTGACCCATCCTAACTTATTAACCCTCCATCTCCATTTGTCAATATGTTCTTGGGTCAGACCATTAACAATATTAATTCGTGGTACATAAAAAACATCAACAGATTCATTCAATGATAATAATTCCGGAAGATTATTGATAAACCATTCACCAATAAGCTCGTCTGCATCAATATTGAAAATATAATCTCCTTTGCATTTTGATGCAGCAAAATTCTTTTGAGAAGAAAAGTCTTTATTCAATTTATTTTGCCATACAAATAAATTATGACCATTGTCATATTTATGGGGAAACATTTGTATTTCACTTATGACATCCAAAACTCTATTCGTAACATTTCCTTCATCTAGAACAACGTGAATTTCATCATCTCTACGTTTGTGTTCTAATAATGTTCGTAGTAATATATCTAATTCTGCGTGTTCGTTACATGCTAAGATTGTAAAACTTATTCGTATATTTTCTGCTCTCATAACTAATTATTCTATTTATTTGGTGTAACTGCGATTGTAGGTGTAAATTCTGCAGAGTCTCCTTCGTCTGGATTAACGCCATTAACATTTGGGCTGTTATCAATAAGATATTTTTTAACCAACTTATCGCTCCATCTAAATTTCACAGCAAACACTTGAACAATGTTTTCTTTCTTAAATTGGCGATAGCTTTCATTTAGCGTTGATTCTAATTTAGGTCGAATAAATGTATTATAGATACTTTTGGGATTAGAACCCTCTGGAATTAATACTCTTGGATATGCTACCTTTTTTGCCTTATATAATTTAACAGACTTTTCATCTAAACCCATTCTGTCAACTAATCTTGTAAAATTACTTTGGCGAACATGCTCTAATGACAGCCCATAAATAAATCGACCATCATGTCCTGGCACTTGTTTGGTAGATAAAACAAATACAATATATCGCTTATTAATTTTTCCGCCTGTCGGTAATGATTTTGAATAATACAAATCAATTATCATTCCTGGCTCTATTAAATTATAAGTGATTTTTTTCTTTTCTAATATTTTAGAAATATACTCATGATAGTTGACATCATGAGTAAGTTCGTTTGGTTTATTTGGCATATGATTAATCTAATAACATTAATGCAGCTTCTTTAAAATTTTTACAAAGCACAGTTTTCTCTACTGCTAATCGCTGCTCGTAGTAATCACCTGTTCTACCTGGAATTAATGGTAGAATTAGATTAGCTAATTCTACAATTTTTGATTCTTCTGTCATTTTCATGAATTCTTTTTGTGATATGCGTAGAAATTTACAATTCAATAAATTTTGTATGACTTCTTGTCTATTTTTGTCAAGCTTTGCTTGTTCTGGTTTCATATGGTATGGCTCATCCCACTCAATAACTAAGTTATGATTTACATCATAGTAATCAACAAAATAACGCGAAATTCTAAACTCACCTTCTGGGTTATTTAATGCATGCCTACCATTCATATCAAATATTAAATTAATCAAATTAAACACTTTGCATGCATATTTGTTATATGCTGGGTGAAATCTACCATTTTTAAGCGGGTTATTTATTCTCATAACCAACCGTAATTTATTTTTATGCTCGTCTGTTCGAATATAAGTTCCAATATTAGTCTGCAGTTTTCGTTTTTCTTTAATTTTATTCTTGATTATAAAAGATCTGACTTTGCCGTATCGTGTCTCATAATCAACACCACGTTGATTTGACATATATGATAATCTAGGATCCTCCATAGTCAAACCTTTATTCCATGGAATATGGCCATTCATAAATGTGGTTTTTGATGGTTTAATTCTTGGATCGGTAGCTGTTGATTTTCCTTTATTCCATGTAGATATACATTTGCGACATGGTTTGTCATTTTTAATCTTATCATCAAAACATTGCTTATTTTTCATTAACTGTACTTGGTTACATATAGGACAAATATATTCAAATTGTTTTGGTTTAAGTGATGGGCAACCAAACCGTAAATGGTTTGATAACGATATATTCGAATTAAATTCTTTGCCGCATGAGTGGCATAATATTTTACTTATCATCTTTCATCCTGACTAATATTATCCATTCTGATATCAATGTTTCTAGAAGTGCTGATTGATTATGTAAATCTAATTTAATTTGCTCAATCTTAAATCTTTTCAACAAATCTTTGTCAATTGTGAAGGTTACATTTGTCTTCATTTAATCTCCGCTTATGTGGTTACACATATAAATATAGTCAGAGATAAAAAACATTATAAATCCATCAATTTATTTACAGCATCTTTAAAAGAAACGCATATTTCAGTTGTCTCAGGTGCTAATCTCATTTCATAATATTCGCTCTTTTTCCCAGGTATTGGATATTGCAATCTTTCATGAATTGGGATAGGTACAACTTTGCAAAGTCCATAATTCCAATTTTCAACTGTACCGACAGGGAATACCGCGCCCTTGCTATTGATAAATAAAGTCGATGGATACCAATATTGGTTCAGTTCTTTATCTTCAAATCTAAGCGCAATTATAATCTTTGCAGTTGTTTTTTCATACATTTCAACCTCAGGCGACCCAGGTATGAATTTATTTGTTGTCATGAATCCACATTCTTCACAAACGCGAGACTCAAATTCACCTTCTCCAGCAACGTCCATTTTGCAAGTATCTGCACCACAAACGGGACATTTGCAAATCATTAATTCGTCACTATTTTTTTCTTGTTCCATCATCTAATTTAATTCCTTTTAAATACATATATTCAGATAATACTTTCTCTTTAATGAACACTGGCATGCCAATTGAGGTTTTCTGTTCAAATTGTTTCTGTGTTAAATTTTTATCAAGCACAAAATTTTTGTTCAAATCCGGAAAATCTCGCTCTGTTATTAACGCAAGTTGCATAAAAATTTGAGTCCCTGATATTCTTTCAATTACAAAAGCAAACAGCATCTTGTCAGTAGTTGAAATTTTTCTACCAAAATAGGTTTTAGAGCCAACAGACTTTATATGATCATCACTCTCAAGCTTGATTTCAGCTCTTAGCTGCTTTTCAAATATCTTATGTAAATCGTCTTTTACTATCATATTTTCTTCAATTTTGGAAGAGTTGGTAATTTTAAAGAAATAGTATCCGGTGTTTGTGGAATCCATTTATCAAATATTTCATTTAATAATGTCCCCATCCTATCTAGAGTGAACAATGCCATTGTTTTATTATATTGTTTATTAGCACGTTCAAGGTATTTGCCATATTTTTCAAATACATCTTTCATTTTAAGTTGTGCAAAATTATAATCAACATAAAACCATTGTGAATCAGCAAGAATAACCTTATTCCATACCGCACTTTTATGAACTTTTTTCAATTCACCTGATAATAAAATTGCAGTATTAAATGCTAAGAAATCTAATTGTCCACTCCAATTACTTACCATTACCGGTTTTTTACTGGCTGTAAACTCTAACAGTGGTCGACCAAATCCTTCACCTTTCGTAAATGAAACCATTGATTTAATTTTAGGATGATTATATAACGAATTCATATCTTCGCGCGTTAAATCCCCATGCAATAAATAAATATTTGGAAGGTCTTCTGAATTAATTTCTTGTGCAACTTTACTTCTAATGTTTTGAATTTTCTTAACTAATTCAACTTTATCCATAATTGAGAAAGTTGCCGTACTTGTCTTCAACACTAATGCTGGCTTTTTAACAGCATTTGCAAATGATTTATAGAAAGTTGATATTAAACCACCAACATCTTTTCTGTCATGACCATCTTCACCGGAAAGCCAATGACCAACATATAAAAATGCAAAATCTTCTTCGACTAATGCCATTTCTTCTGCAACTCGAGGTGTGATCGATTTTGTATGCTTGAATACGGTTGTATCTATCCCCTCAAATAAAACTTCAATTGGTTTCATAACTTTTAATTCACCGACCTTATTATTTTGCTTATCAATCTGGTCATATACAGAGTTTAAGAAGACATTCTTCGCGTGATTAGATGGAACAATAATTAAATCCATTCTATTACATCCTTCAATCCATGTTGAATCTGCAATTGTTGTTTCTATCCCAGCTGTGATACCGATATTGTACTTGCCTATATTTCTAAATTCATTAGGCACAGTGATTTGAATATATAAATCTGGTTGCCTATCTAATTGTTTAGTCAAATACATAGACCGAATTAATTTAGATTCATCACTATCATCTGAGAATTCTGTAAGTGGACAACCACCCCAAAGCATTGGAATTATTTTTAATTCCCAATCCGGACGATTTTTAATTATTGCACGAACTAAGTCGGCCGAATGATCGCCGTATCCCGACCTCGTCTGCAGAGGGCATTGAATAACTACTAATTTTGACATATTATTTCCTTATTTTTTATTAGGTTTATCTATAAATTCTGACCAATTGATATCTGTTTCAATTCCATCAATGTCTCGTCTAAATATAACGTATGGTTCAATGAATTCTCTAAATGTATCATCGTTAAGTAATTTATGGACTGCTTCTGACGTAAATGTAATGATTGTGTCTTCATCAACGACTATTCCTAAATTATATCCTAATTTAGAAACATTAATATCATTTCCTGAAAGATTAAATGTTCGTTTCATATTTTATTATTCTGTTAAATTAATTCCATTTGGTTTTCTCTTTTTAACTTCAGGCGTGATTTTGTACATTGTGAATGATTTTCGTGGTTTGTACGAATTAATTGTTTCATCCATATCGTTCATCATTCTTCTACACATCTCAGAAGCAGCTAACCCAACTTCAGGGTCTAGACAAAATTCTCTTCCAGCTAATCCGGCTTTCTCTCTTTCTTCGTTTGAAGTTTGGTACCATTTGTAAATTTGTTCTGCGGCGTCTTCCCAGCTACATCTATCATCAAATATATAAGGTGTTTGAACACTACCTAATATACTGCGTGTCTTCGGCCAAACAGGTTTAACCCATTCACCATGGTCTTTATATCTACCATCATGATTACTTGCCCACGTGGCACCTAAATCTTCACATTTGATGTATTCTTTGTTAGGAAGTTTAAATCCGCATTGGTCTTGCAACCCACCGGTCACA
>Ga0116157_10002809_pt1 | contig 16920 bp, 13 predicted proteins | sample AD_UKC048_MetaG_FD_89882 | JGI IMG/M metagenome (GOLD analysis project Ga0116157, IMG submission 89882) | Active sludge microbial communities of municipal wastewater-treating anaerobic digesters from USA - AD_UKC048_MetaG | ecosystem: Engineered > Bioreactor > Anaerobic > Digestate | place: USA...
TCAAGCTGCAGGCAAAAGGCGATGCAGATACCTTCCACTCTGAATTGGTTAAATCGGCGCTGTACATCTGTGCATGGGCAGCGCAAGTCAGCGTAAGGCAGAAAGCGATAGTTAGCGGATTTAAAAGACGAAAGCGATACAGCATTCAGGCAACCTACAAGACAAAAATCAACTGAGTATGCCCCCAGTATAGCTAAGCATTCAGAGCATCCCCAAAACTTGTAGCTGCGCCGGGAGCCTATTTTTGGTAGCATGCGGCAAGTTTTTGAATTTGAAGAGAAAGCCGCTCATGTCGCAGACCCCAGCGCCGCACCAGATTACCCTTACCCGTCCCGATGATTGGCATATTCACCTCCGTGATGGCGCAGCCCTAGACCGCACAGTCGCCGATGCCGCCGCACAATTTGCCCGCGCCATCGTTATGCCCAACTTAGTGCCGCCGGTGATGAATGCTGAGCAAGCGCTGAGTTACAAAGCGCGAATTCTGGCCGCGCGCCCCGCCGGCAACCAATTTGAGCCGCTAATGGTGCTTTACCTGACCGACAGCACTGACCCAGCCGAAATCGCCAAAGCCAAAGCTGCTGGTGTTACTGCGTGCAAGCTCTACCCTGCAGGTGCAACAACCAACTCGGCTTCTGGCGTAACGGATTTAACCAAGATTTACCCTGTATTAGAAGCCATGGAAAAAGCCGGCATGCCGTTTTTGTTGCACGGCGAGGTGACAGATTCGGCCATTGATATTTTCGACCGTGAAAAAGCATTTCTCGACCGAACCTTTTGCAAGCTGGTAAGCACTTTTCCTGAATTGAAAATGGTGTTGGAACACATCACCACTTCAGATTCGGCAGAATTTGTAGCCGCAGCGCCCGCAAATGTTGCGGCGACTATCACCGCACATCACCTGCTCTACAATCGCAACCATATGCTGGCTGGCGGTATTCGCCCGCACTATTACTGCTTGCCGATTTTAAAGCGCAATACACACCAAGAAGCCCTGATTAAAGCTGCCATAAGCGGCAACCCAAAGTTCTTCTTAGGCACTGATTCTGCACCCCATGCAAAAGACAAAAAGGAAGCGGCCTGCGGTTGCGCCGGCAGCTACACAGCCTATGCTGCGATTGAACTCTACGCCGAAGCCTTTGAAGATGCCGGTGCGCTGGATAAGCTGGAAGGTTTCGCCAGTCACTTTGGCCCAGATTTTTATCAGTTACCGCGCAACACAGACAAGATCACCTTAGTAAAACGCGAGTGGCAAGCACCTGAAACACTAGCCTTTGCGGACACTACTTTAGTCCCCTTGCGAGCAGGCGAAAACTTACGCTGGCAATTGCAAGCTGCATAATTCATTTATATTTACATTTAAGGCAATCCAGTGAATCCACCTGAGAATCAAAAAGATCCATCATCGCCCTTGGCGCAACGCTTCCGCGGCTTTTTGCCTGTGATTATCGATGTAGAAACCGGTGGTTTTAATTCGGAAACCGATGCGCTCTTAGAAATTGCAGCGGTAACCGTGCGCTTGGATGAAGACGGTGTTATGCATCGCCATGAAACTTTTTCGTTTCATATTGAGCCGTTTGAAGGCGCCAATATTGAAAAAGCGGCTTTGGATTTCACTGGCATAGATTTGGACAGCCCAGACCGCATGGCCGAGCCGGAATTAATGGCACTGACCGATATGATGCAAGCAGTGCGCCGCTCCGTTAAAGAAAATGGTTGCACCCGCGCCGTAGTGGTTGGCCACAATGCACATTTCGATTTAAATTTTTTAAATGCCGCGATTGAACGCTGCGATATTAAACGCAGCCCGTTTCACCCCTTCAGCGTTTTTGATACAGCCACCCTCGCTGGCCTCGCCTTTGGCCAAACCGTACTCGCGAAAGCCTGCCGCTGCGCCGGCTTAGAATTCAGTAATAGCGCCGCGCACTCAGCCGCTTATGACGCCGAAAAAACAGCCGATCTATTTTGTTTAATTGTGAACAAGTGGAAAGAGTTTGGCGGCTGGCCGATTGCTGTTTGCGAGGAAGATGAAGAGGCAGAGTGAGTCACGTAGGTTGGGCTGAGGAACGATGCCCAACATGACAATGTGACTGATCAAACAAAAGAATAATACGGACCTTTTATACTTTTTAGCTTCCGGTTATTACTGATAGATGGTCATGTTGGGCATCGCTGCGCTCAGCACCAACCTACGCATCAATTAATTTTTATTTCCGGCAACACTGGCATTTCCAGAATTTGCTTTTCACTTGGCGCAATCACTTCCGCAACACCTTTCGCAATTAATTTTCCATCTTGATTGTGTGCTTCGCAATCCAAAGTAACAATTTTCACGCGCTCTTTAATTTCGCTCACTGTGAGCGTTACTGTCACTGTATCGCCAATTTTTACGGGATGCCTAAAACTCAAGCTTTGATTGCGATAGATAGAACCCGGCCCAGGTAATTGAGTTGCAATTGCGGCAGAAATCAACGCGCCTGACCACATGCCATGAGCGATTGGCTCACCAAACGGTGTTGTTGCGGCATATGCCTTGTCGAGATGCACGGGGTTTACATCGCCAGAGCAAGCAGCAAATAAAATCACATCTTTTTCAGTAAGCGTTTTACTATAGGTTTTGGAGAGGCCAACGGATAATTCTGCGATGGGGAAATTCTCTAAATGTGTCATGTCAAGCCCTTGGCATTAATCGATAAAAATGCAGTATACCTAAAACGACAAAGCCGAGCATAGGCTCGGCTTTGTTAAAAATGAAATACCGTATTAAAAATGCTCCCAATTTTCTGCTACTGACTTTAGAGCATCACCTGCAGTATAAATTTTCTTACAATCGAAGATGTTCCTCAGTCGTCAACGATTGAAATGATTGCGGGTGGCGCAAATTAAATTCATTTACATGTTGTTTATTAGCAGGGTTAAAACCGGTTTGGCGCAGCTCTGCTATAAATTCGCGGAACTCATGCGAGTCTTTGGTAGCAGTATTGAGGGGCTGGCGTTGCAATGGATGATCGGCCACTATTTTCGCACCGCGTTTAACGCTCGCATCGTGCCCACGATCATCAGTATAATATTGCGACACCATAAGCAAGCGAGTGCCTATGTAACAAGCTTCTTCCAAGTCGTGGGTTACAAAAAAAATCGTGAGCGATAATTCTTCGTGTAGCTCCATTAAATACAATTGCATTTGTTCGCGCGTGTCCGGGTCTAACGCACCGAAAGGTTCATCCATTAATAATATGGGTGGACGTTTCGCTAAGGCCTGCGCAATAGCAACACGCTGCTGCATCCCACCAGACAATTCGTGCGGATATTTATGACGCGCATCCGTAAGGCGTAACTTTTCCAACATGTGCATGGCAAAGTCTTTATTTTCTGGATTATCTCGCCAAGGCAACCACCAAGGTGAATTACCCAAGCGCAAACCGAGCATGACATTATCGAATACGCTGAGATGCGGAAACAACGAATATTTCTGATAGACAATTCCGCGTACAGGATCGGGATGTGACACCGGATTACCATCAATTAAAATGGTGCCTGTATCAGCAACCTCTTGCCCAAGCAGCAAACGCAATAAGGTTGTTTTTCCGCAACCACTAGGGCCAACTACTGTACACAACTCACCGGTGCCAACTTTGAGATCGATATTATCGAGCACCAATTTATCGCCGTAGGATTTATACACATCTTCAATATGTAATTTGATGGGAGAAGAATTCATTTTCCACCTCCGTGATACCAAGGGTAAACTTTTCTACTTAGCAAACGTAAACAATAATCCAGTGTAAAGCCAAGCAAGGTAATCCACGCAACATAGGGGATAATCACATCCATCGCTAAATAGCGGCGCACAAGAAAAATTCTATACCCCAAACCATTTGTCGATGCAATGGCTTCTGCGGCGATTAAAAACAACCAGGCTGCGCCCAAATTTAAACGCAAAGTGTCGATAGAGCGAGGCAACAATTGCGGCAATACTATGCGATAAACATACGCGGAATCTGTGCCCCCCAAGGTTAAGGTTTTCACCAATTGCTCACGCGGTAAGGCTTTGGTGGTGAGATAAATATCACGTAACATTACTGGTGCTGTTCCAATAAAAATTAAGGCAACTTTCGCTATTTCATCGACACCCAGCGTAATAAATAAAATTGGTAGTAGTGCTAAAGGTGGCACCATAGCAACGAAGGTACTGAAGGGCCCACCGATAGACTCCATACCGCTATAGACACCCATATTCATGCCGATCCATACCGCCATGAGATACGCCAAACCAACACCCAAAGCGAGGCGCTGCAAACTCGCCAAACTATCATCCATGAATATATAAGTACCGCTGCGGCGATTCTCTTCAAATATCATGGGCGACATTGTTTTGACCATTTGGGTGATACCAGGCAGTAATTTATCGTTCGGATTTTCGGCGTGGCGAACATCAGAGGCCCACAAATATCCGATCAATAAAAGCACGAAAGGCAAACAGCCCAAGATCACTTTTAACCACTTGGGTTGCTGTGCATGTACGCCCCATAAACGCGGTGATAATTTTCGATTAGAGTTTGCCATCGCGCGCCTGCTCAGTTACGGATATATCGAAACGTAATTTAATATTTTTGGGATCACCAAGCACTTTTGCATTGGGGAATTCGATTCCAATCATATCCACATTTTTTGCGTTAGTGCCAAACAGACCTTTTTCAAAACTGAATTTACGCACCGCATCCATCGTTTTTACCAGCTGCGGATCTACCGCAATATTTACCGCGTCGGCAGGCGTGAAAAACATCTTCGTCGTTAATAACTGTGCATTAAATTCTGCCTCCGTACCACCAGCACTTTTCGCCATAGCGGCAATAGCGTTGCGCTGGGTTTGACCACCGGCAGACATGGCTTTCATGGTTTCATACCAAGCACCGACTAAGGCTTTTTTCAAACGTGGATCAGCATTGGTTTTCACTACCATTAGATCTAAAATCTCACCGGGAATTTTTGAGGAGTCAAATACTAAAGTCGCGCCCTTTTGTTGGCGAACCTGCTGTAGTGGAGGATTCCATGTCACCACAGCAGCTTTTGTTTGTACTGCAAATGCGGCGGCAATATCCGCATCTGATGCATTCAGTATACGCACGTCTCGTTCACTCAAACCATTCATACTCAACGCACGCGCCAGCATGTAGTGCGATACTGAAAGTTCAACCATTAATATGTCGCGACCTTTTAAATCAGCAATCGTTTTACCACCGCGCACCACGATTCCATCATTGCCGTTGGAGTAATCGCCAATAATCAACGCGGTTGAATCTACGCCACCGGCAGCAGGAATGGTCAATGCATCCATATTGGTCATGGTGCAGGCATCGAATTGACCGGTGGTATAAAGATTCACAGATTCGATGTAATCATTCACCAGTGTTAAATCAATTTTGATACCGTTTTTGTCGGCCCATTTTTTTAGGATACCGCTATCTTGTGCGTATTGCCAAGGCTCCCAACCGGTGTAGTGCGACCAGCAGACTTTAAAATTATCCGCCGCTATAGCACTAGACGATACAATAAGCGCAGCAATTACCATGAACAATTTACAAGATGCTTTCATTTAAATATTCCTTGTTACTGATTATCTGAAAATGTGGGTGACATTTAAGCTTTTGGTTTATCCACCCATTCAAACACATCTTCATCCGTCGCTACGCCCATTTTAGTTTGCGATTCGCGGCCACGAATAAGCGAGTCAATTTTCTCGGCGTTTTCAAGGTTGGCAGTATCCATTTCCTGGATTGATTGGTGCATTGCGGGCAAAGCATCGCTGCGGAAGCGTTCAATATCATCCAACGCGGCGGCGATATCCAGAAAGGCTTTTTTTAGCACTTCCATATCCAACATGGATGACGCCGCTTGTTTGTGAATCTCTACACCTTGGGTACGCAATTTAGCCGCAGTACCGGCAATCAAATCATTGGTAACCTGATTGACTTGTTTCACTTTTTCCAAGGTGATACGTTGGTTTTCTAGTGCAAGGGCAAGCGTTACTGCTGTACTCAAGGCATTCACGGTTACATTCAAGGCGCGCTGCACACCGCGCATTAATTCTTTGTTGTTGCGGACAATAACTTCTACGGTCAATACCGATTGCTGTGCTACGGCTTGCTGTTGTTGCAAATCCATAATGCGCTGGCGCAACGGAAATAATAATTCTTGTTCAATAAATGAGTAGAGAGGGTCTTCTTTTAAAACCTCGCCGAGTTTGTCTACCAACTTTGAGTCTATCAATTGACCGAAGGCAACAGCTTGCGCCAGCTTTACTGCTAATTCACGAAAATGTTTTTGATCATCGGCCAAGGTAATATTGTCGCGTTTTAATTGCTCACCACCTTTTTCAAGTGCTGAAACTATATTATCTATCACGGCTTCTGATGATTGAAATTTAGAAAAGTAGCGACGAATAGGCGAGCCTATACCGGGAATACTACCCAAAAAACGACGTATGCCCGATGCCGAAAAATCGTATTGGTTTGGATCTAAATCCTCAACTTGATCGCGCAAATCCAATAAGGATTTTGCAACAGGGCCTCCGTCTTCCGCATTGCGCGCGAGCACTGCAATTGGCTGCTTTAACATTTGCGAACGGCGCGATGCCTCTTGCTGCGCGCGCAAGCCCATAGTTTCTACTGAATTAACGGCGGCGGCTTTTGACGTTTCGTTTTGGATATCTACCGTAAATAAATGATCAACCACTTTATTGGCAGCTGTTTCCATTTCATCATTAGAAGTAACAACGGGAACCGCCATTTCTGGCGCAATCATTTCTTTGGTGAGTACTTGTAAATTACTTGCGGGTTTTTCTTGCTCGACGGTAACGGCCATTTGATAGTTCCCCTATTCACATTTAATTTGATAACAAATTTATTTTATAAATGGGCGTAGCGCGCCAACATCTCACCCATACGCCCTAATTCTTGCATTGCCGATTCGGTATCACCATCGGCCATTCCTTTTGAAACTTGCGTGCGCGCCAGCTTTTGCGTAACGCTATCGAGTACAGTTAAGGCTTTTTCATTAACGACAATCAAATCAGTGATGCTTTTTGCAGTTTCTTCAAACCCGCGCAAGCGTTCACTTAACGCCGCCCGTTCAATTTCATCATTGGTAGATGAACCCAACTTTTCCAAACGATTTTTCAAAACGTTCACATCGGTTGTTTGAATGGCTTTGCTAGAGATTACAGCGTTACGTAAATTATCCAACCCCGACAGATACACTTGCTCAGCAACACTCATGTAGCGAATAAAGGTTAGCTCGCCCGGATTAAAGCGGTCATCCAACACATCAACAAAGGTTTCGAACTTACGTTTAAAATCGTCTAGCTGGCTGCGTGCACTGGGTATACTTTTTTCATCAATCTCGCCATGCAAGACCGCAATAATGTGTTCGCGCTCGGCTTCCATTTGGCGCGTTGCGGCAAGAATAATTTCTTTTATATTAGTATCGCGGCGTAAACCAAACTCCGCGACAAATCCACCGGCAGCTACCACTAATCCACCAACAAGTAACGCACCCGGAATGATTGTAAAACCAAATAACGCACCCGCAACTGCACCCAAACCTGCAGTCACGGTGGGATATAAAACGAAGGGGCTAGCAACTGAACGCTGCAACAACAGACCCGGAATTTTTTCAGGTGTTACGGATTGATGGTTTGATGGCTTACTCATAACTCTGCACCCAGCAACACCAACTCAACGCGTGGCAAGCGATAATTGTAAGCGCGCTCAGATTCGTCAGCTTGACGAACAAGCGGCTTGCTACCACCGAAACCAATGGCGTGCATACGCGCAGTGGGGATGTTGTGAGTCAACTCCAAATAGCGCGCGACGGATTCGGCGCGCGATTGCGATAGGAGTTTGTTTTCTTCAACATCTCCACGCACGCCGGAGTGACCGCGAACTTCTACGCGAAAGCTCGGGTAGTGCGAGAGGTTTTCGGTGATTTGATCCAACTGCTCTTTGTCCTCAATGGTCAGCATATCACTGCCAGATGCAAAACTAATTGGGCGCATTTTCAAGGTGCCCACTTCACGTAAGGCTGCCCATTGTAAGTCGCTAAGTTCTGAATACTCATTAACACCTTGGCTTGCTTTAGCAGCGCCTTTAAAGAGCCCTGCTTCACTTTCTTGATAAAGACCATGAACAAAAGCGCTGTTAACCAAGCGATAGGCATCGCCATCCGGTAATGGATTTGAATCCAGATCACCATATTCTTTTAACACCGCCACCACCGACTCGATGGAACTGATTAGCGCTTCTTGCGATGGTACATCTGCGGTGTGCGCCATCCACAATTCTACGTTATCCGCGAGTGATGCCCACTTCACACCATTCACCATTACCCCCACTTCGGCAGGTTTGAGTTTGGTAAAGTCGGCCAACTCTTGCTCAAACAAATTTGAATCGTCGCGATATTGTTTCAGCATACGAAAATATTGCTGCAAAAAAACTTTTACTTTTTCGGGCTGATCATGACTGCGTTCGCGTTGTGCGAGCAATACATCCACAATTAAACGCTGCGTTTTTTCGGTGCCGATTACTCGATGATAATTTTCATCCGCCAGCGCGCGGCTTACATCCGGCTCCCATAAAACAGCGGCATCTACTTGGCCAGCACGTAAGGCTTTTAAAGCTTCGCCGGAACCTGCAACTTCTGTACGCCAAGCTTTACCACGCGCCAGCGTTGAAATACCAAAATGCACCGAGAGTGATTTTGCTAAATAATCGCTCGGTGAGTTTGGTGTTAATGCAATCTGCGGAGTGCCTTTTTTCAAATCATCAATGGACGCGAGTTTATCTTTGTGTGCAACTAATGCATCACCGCCTTTGGATTCATCAATCACCGCCACAATTACGCCGGGGTAGCGTGCTGGCGCCCCGGCGAGCACATAGCTATCAACAGTCGCGACCGCGAAATCAAATTCACCACGCGCCAGTGAATTAATACGCTCAGGGTAATTCGCGCCGTCATCAACGCACTCCAACACGTAGCCCACTTCGCGCAGGCGGCGTTTTAAACCAACGGAGCAAAGCGGGTAATAGCCCACCCAAGAATCTACCGCAATGCGAATTTTATCTTTCGCACCGGCGGCATCCGACGTTTGATAAAAAGCGTTCTCTACTTTTTTTTCATTCCAAAACCAATAGCCTGATAAGGCAAGCGCGCCAACTGCAAATAAACCCAGCGCAACTTTAACGTGACCACTCATTGCTTGGCTCCGCCTGCATCAAATGTATCCGCAGGATATTCAGCAGATTCAGCCAATACACTTTGCAGACCCGCTAACAATTCATCGGGATTATTCGCCGCGCGATAATCTGTTAACCCCGGGACATTTAAGCTGTGACCATCGCCAATACAAAAACCAATGGTGTGCAAAGTGATGGGACTTTTGCGCACAATAGTATCAACAATTTTACTGGGGTCTTGCCCGCTGTTAGCTTCACCATCGGTTACTACTACCATATGGTATTCACCGTAGCCCAACTGCGCCTGCGCCTGCTGAGTAATAGCACTGTAGGCGCGCGTCATGGCCTGCAATAAAGGGGTTCCACCATTTGCCACTATGTTTTGCACATGCTGTTTAACATCATCATGATTAGTACTAAGCACAACACGTTCGCTTATTCCTTGATCATCAAATACCAACAAACCTACATTCGCATCCTTAGGAATGCTGTCGATAAATTGATTAACCGCTGCTTTCGCGACGTCAATTTTTTTTCTGTCACCGGAGCAGCCGACTTCATCCATAGAGCCCGAACCGTCAATCACCAAATAATAATTTGATGTGAGGAGCGATTCGGATATTGGGGCGGTATTGGATTGCGCTATAGTCGGCCAGCTGTATTCTGTAGGCCTGCCTGCATAGAGATGACTTAGGTTCTGCGATCCCTGAATAGCAGCAATCGTGCGCTTGTCATCCGTGCTATTAGCCGGCTCAGGCTCACAGGCCACGAGCAGCAAAAGTACCGGAGCGCTTAGCAATAATTTTTTCATGGTTCGCGTCCTTACAGAGGCTTAAATACGTCGGCTTCAGCTTCTACTTGAACGATGCGAAATACCACGCGCATGTTTGTACGCCACTCAGATTCGGTTTTGGGTGCGCAAGGTTCATCGCCGCAAATACCTGTTTTTGGCAGCGCAATGCCGTGGCCGACGGTGACGAATTGACTTGCATCCAGCACGATGTTTTTGGATTTTCCGTACTGCAAAATCGCATCGCGCACCGCTTGTGAACGACTCAAACTTAAATTGCGCGCAGCTTGCTTAATTTGACCAAGCACCAAAGCTGACTCGACTGCTTTTCGCTTGCGCAAATATTCCATGGGGTCGCTGTGCCCTTCAACTGTAATCAGTGCGCCGCCATAAATTGCTGCTAATTCGATTACGCGATCAAATGCATCTTTATACATGTCTGCAGTAAACGCATTTTGATTGGGAGCAAAAAACACTTCAAAAGAATAGAGTTCATTCGATTGCAACGCACCTTGCTGCTGCATGCGGTTTACTGTTGCAGTTGCAGCTTTTTGATCGAAGCGGCTCGCTTGTTTTTCTTTCACAGTACCCACTTGCGCTTGCAAGCGGCCATAATCCCATACTTGCGCACGCAGAGCTTCGCGCCCACTCGCAAGACCAAATTGTTTAATACCTGCGAGCGATTCTTTTGCGATAACCTCAAAACTGCGCTGCTCACCAGCCCCCGCAAAAAATGATTTGTTGCCGTTAAATAATGCAAGAGCTGCATCGGCATACATACCTTCCGCATCGGCAACCGCTTGTTCAGAATCTAATAATAATTTTGCGGAAGATTTCATTAATTTTTGATATTCCGCTTTTTGCGATGCGCTGTTAGTAACCAACACAGAAACTTGTTCTTGCGCTTTCAAGAGTACCGCAACAAAGGCTTCAACTTTTGCGCGATTTTGTTCCAAATAATCGGCGCGCACGGCGTAAACATCCACAATTACTTTGTTAGCCGTTTTGGTGGAAACTAATACGCGTGCGCCGCGCACAGATTCTTCAGCACCTGTGCCTACGCTACCGTTTGAGGTGAGAGCCAATGCATCAGGCGTAATGACGAAAGCGGCATCAACATCTTTTTGGCGCAGAGCTTCTGCTGGTGAGTTGGCGCTTGCGGTTAAATCGCGAACCCATTTCACTTTGATATCCGCCAGCGTTAAATTTGCGTCGTTAAGTAGGCGATTCAAATAATCCAAATGCGGGCCGTAAGCTTGCAAGGCAACTGTTTTTCCGCGCAAATCCGCGACTGTGCGGATGCCATCTTTCACCACCAACACATCGCCACCGGCGGAGTCAGAAAGTTTGGCGATAACAACCGGCTTTGTGCGTGGATCGCCCGCGAGTAAATCGCCAGCCATATTAATCATGCCCATGGTGCCGCGCAGATAAGGTGTGGTGCCGGCCATGTATTTTTCCAGCTGGCGAGCGAATACATCTTCACGCACCAGTTTGAAATCCAGCCCGGCTTGCCCGAAGAGAGAATCAGGTGCAGTACTAATGCCGTTGCCATTTGCGTGAATCGTGGCTATATCCGCCCCCCAGGAAATAATGGGAAGTTCGAGGGTGCCATTTTTGACGCTACCAACGGAACCTTTGAGAGTTTCTGCCAAGGGCTTGGGCGTAATGTATTCAATACTCCATGCACTCATGGCGGTAAGACACAAAAACACCCCTGCTAGCAGTTTTGAATAGTCAGTTTTCACGCAAGTACTCCTTTTTTGTAAATAGTAAATAGCTGTTTGCTTTTCCTGATGCGCATGTGTACCAACAGCACCAGTAGTCGTCAATAAAAAACAACGATGCTTAATGATAAACGAGAACACAGTCTGCAATGCGCTGCTAACAGCCCAGCTTGATTAAATGATAGTTAGTATTATTTTTCCAATATGCTGACTCGATTCCATACGTTCGTGAGCTAATGCAACATCATGCAACGGAAATACAGAATCAATCATCGGTAATATCGTTTGTTTATTCAACAGAGGCCAAACCTGTTTTAGTAGTTCTTGGGCGATAGTGGCTTTAATCTGCGGCGATTGCGCGCGCAGTGTTGAGCCTGTAAGCGTTAAACACTTTAACATCAGCGGCATTAAATCCAATTCGACTTTGCTGCCGTTTAGAAATGCGATATTCACAATCCGACCATCTTTAGCCGCTGCAGTAAAATTGCGTTGGATATAATCGCCGCCGACCATATCTAAAATTACATTTACGCCCTGCCCTTGGGTTTGTGTTTTTATTTCTGCCACAAAATCTTGTTCACGATAATTAATGGCTACTGCGCCGAGTGATTCAATCGCTCGGCATTTTTGAGCTGAACCAGCCGTCGCAAAAACCTTTACCCCAAAAGCAATCGCCAATTGAATGGCTGTTGTGCCTACGCCACTGGTGCCGCCGTGAATTAGTAAAGCCTCACCCGCCTTTAGTTGCGCGCGTTGAAACAGGTTGTGCCACACGGTGAAAAAAGTTTCTGGCAGAGCTGCGGCCTGAATAAATGAAAACTGATCAGGGACAGATAAACATTGTGCTGCGGGCGCAACAGCATATTCTGCGTAACCTCCTCCATTGACTAGAGCGCACACTTTATCCCCGATTTTCCAATCAGCTACATTTTCACCGAGTGCAGTAATTTCACCGGCGACTTCTAAACCTAAAATGGGCGATGCATCAGCAGGTGCGGGGTACAAACCTTGGCGCTGTAAAATATCGGGGCGATTTATGCCAGCCGCATGCACACGAATCAACACTTGATTGGCCGCAGGAATGGGTTGCGCTTGCTCAGCCATGTAAAGCACATTGGCATCGCCTGTTTGCCTCATACCGATTACGTGCAAGGTTTATGGCTCCAATCGCTGAATGGCCCATGTGCTATCTGCTTGCAAACGGTATTGAAATCTATCATGCAAACGCGCAGAGCCACCCTGCCAAAATTCTATTAGATGGGGCTTTACTCGAAAACCACCCCAAAAGTCCGGCACGGGAATTTCACCTTTGGCGAATTTATTTTTCATAGATTCAAATTGTTGCAACAACAAAGCACGCGATGAAATTGGGCGACTCTGTTGCGATGCCCATGCACCGAGTTGGCTATCGCGTGGGCGCGTTACAAAATATTTTAAAACTTCCGCCGTAGAAAGTTGCTCAGCTACGCCGCAGACTTTGACTTGGCGCTCTAAAAAATACCACGGAAAATGCAAACTGATTTTGGGGTTTTGCTTTAAGTCTTGCGCTTTGTGGCTATTGAGGTTGGTGAAAAATACAAAACCGCGATCATCCAATTGTTTGAGCAATACAATTCGCTGCGATGGCTGACCGCTAGCATCCACAGTTGCAATAGTCATTGCATTGGGATCGGGTAGTTGTGCATCAACCGTTTGTTGCATCCAGCGGTTAAATTGCTCAATGGGATTCTCATGTAAATCCTCGCGCTCTAAACCACCTTTGGTGTATTCCTTGCGCAGACTTGCTAAATCGAGTGACATCTTTCTACCTCATAAAAATCAATCTGTTAATCACGCAACACTATTACGGTACCAATAGCGCAATAGACCATAGGTAACTAACAAACAGCAAATAGCGCTGATAAGTGCGTGTTGCCAAGCACCGACATAAAGTGCATTGGCAATGCTGGCTTGCCCCAAGGCAGCCCCCACTCCACTCATCGCAATTAACACCCCCAATTGTTGTCGGCGAATTAATTCAATACTTAGGACCAAGCTGAACACAAATAAACATTGTCTTAACAACGCTGCAGCCTGCTCATCGGCAGCAAGCACAGTCGCCGCGCTTAACACCAACAAGAGCGCTGCGCACAAAATTATTTTAAAACGGCTTTGCAAAAAGCGTACAGCGCCTATGGTTAAAATAATCATGATGATGATTTTTAAAAATGCTTTAAGCCCATTAAAAATCACCGTTAGCCAAGGGATATAGGTTGACCAATCTGCTGCGAAAATTGGGGGCGTCTCTTTGGTGGGAAACAACAAACTAACCGCCGCATACAAACCCGCCAAGAGAACCGCTAAAACAGTACCTGCAATTAGATCTGTTCTAACACTTGCATTAGCCAAAGGACGTTCAGCATGAATAGCTTGCGCCATAAACAATACAAAAACACCAAGCGCACCTGCACCTAATAACTTGCCGCCCAAACTCATCCACAATTGTAAATTCCAGCCCATGGTTGGTTTAAAATCGCTAAAAGTGCCATCGAACCATAAAATACCCACCACGAGATTTGCGCTTACGCAGAGAGCGATCCACGGTAGCGCAATGCGCATATTAATTTTGCGGCCGGTATGTTTGCGGAAAAAAGTGCTTAGCGCTAAACCCACTAAGATCAACACGGCTAAACCAGTTGCTATGTTAAATGGCATTTTTTTTGAGTTTTTTTCAGCTTCTGCGCGCGACCATTTATCTGGCACATCAATTGTCCGCAGCGCGCCAGTCACCTCATCGCCACTCAAGGTTATACGAATAATGGCTTGGCCATCTTTTTGATTGAAGGCAGTTTTGTCGATGTACTTAACTACCCAATCACTACGCGCGGGCCGCACAGTTTCTTCAACGGATTTTTCCTCTAACTGGTTCGTATCGCTCCATTGCTTCGCCACAATCCAACTCAATGCCTTAGCAGTAGCTTGTTCGCGGCTAAGCTTGGCACCCGAACGACCTTCTGGCAGCGTATGAACTAATTCATGGAGACTGCCGTCAGCCTCTAGATAAGCACTCCATTCTTCGGCGCGTTCCTCTACGGGGCCATCGAATTTGCGCCAGGTCACTTGCCAGAGCGGCTTATCCAAATAGCGCCCCAACAGCCCCTCAAAAGTTGGCTTATCGGTTTCGCGCCACACAAAATCCATGGGCTGACGCCAGCCGCTATGGGTCATAACCGTTGAGTGCCACTCACCCTCAAGCTTGGCGCCATGCTTGGCCAACTCGGCTGCTGCCATTGCCTTAGCTTGAGCGCGATCAATAGTGTATTGCGGCCAATTGACTTCCGGCGGCTTGCGCCAAGCCATAACGATAGCGATAACCGCAATAATCACCAACGGAAGCCAGAGCTTGATGCTGAGCGATAGCGGTTTTACCGATAGGCTTTCGTTCACACTAGAAGACTCTGAATGAGGAGACTCTGTAGAAACATGCTCGTCATCGATCACATTGGCGGGAACACCATTGCGCCATTCATCCGCCAGAGGCAGTGCTGCACCTGACTTATAGCGCGCCCACAGCAGTATCAACAGCGGTGCCATACCTACCAGCACCACTAAAAGCTTGTCGATCAACAGGCTGGGATCATTGGATGAGAAGATCGGCAGGCTCATAAGCACAAGGTCGTAGAGAAAGTGCGTAAGCATCCCTACCACCAAGCCAAACCGGAGATAAACCAAGCCGAATGCAATAGCTGGGATAAACAACTCCACTAAGCGACTATAGCCGGGCAAGTTCGCGTAATTTGCGTGTGCGCCACCGAATATCAGCGCTTGCAACACCAAGGTCACCAGAATCAGCGGCGTGCGGATACCAAAGTGCTTGCCGATAATTGCCGCTAAGGCGAGGGGTACAGCGCGGAACAAGCACTCTTCCCAAGTACCGGCTTGCAACGCCTGAAAGATTGGCCCTAAGGCTGGGCGCAAGCTAGCGAGAATATTGGGGTCGGTTAGGGTATCTGTAGGTGACCACCAGCCAAAGTCTCTACTAATCAGTTGAAAGACCATAGCATAGAGCAAGAAAAAGCCTGCCCAGCCGTAAGCACCTAAAACTCGCCCCATAGCCTCTGGCGATGTTGCTACTGGCTTACGAAAAAAATCAAATAACCGTGGGTGATGAGCAAAGGCCATACGCGATAGGCCTTCACCCACACAAAAAATTAAGGCAAGTACCAAGGTATAACCCACCAACACCATTCCTGCACCAGCCACTTGCTGTAGCAAGAAGTTATTGGCTGAATCTGTGGTGGCGTAACCCATCCAGCTCATCGGCAAGTTGCTGATAACACTCGCTGCAAGGCCAGTCGCCACTGTAGCAGCGAGCAAGAACGCAGGCTTCCAGCGCAGTTGATGGCGCCTGTGCAACCAAATACCTCCGCCCACTAATCCACCCAAAACGAGTAAACCGAACATTACATAATTAGCAACTTGGCTGATCTGATTATTGACCGCGCGCATTTCCTCGAAGCGCTGATCAAAAGCTTCAGGGATATGGCATAGAGTATCTACACCTACCAACTTATCGCCCGCGACTTTGAGCACTAAGCGAAAACGTGCCTCAACTAATTTGAGCGATTCATGCTCGTAGGTAAAACTGTAATCCGTACGCCCTGTGGTTTGGCGACGCACGACTGATTCAAAAGGCTTGTAAGCATTGAAGCGCTCGCCTAAAAACTCGCGCGCACCTCGCTCTGCAATCTCGCGAGCAGCTGCTTCGTCCAAGGCGACACCAGGCTCTTGATCGGGAATCGTCAACCAAAATGATAGCGGCACGCCCTTGGAGCTAAAGGTGCTGGTCAACTCTTTCTCTTGGCTTTCGGCAAAGCTGCGCACTTTCCAGTAATGCGCCATGGCATCTACATTATTAACCAGTGCTTGGTAAGCCTTTGCGCCACCGCCCTCTAACTCCATATAGTTTTGCAGACCGCGGTTACTGATAAATACCGCAGCGCCGCGCTCGGTTTTGAGATCGGGAAATTGCTTTTGCTGAAATTGCGCAGCAGCAGCTACTGCCTCTGCGCGCGAAAATTCGATATCAACTTTTAGCATGGGTATGCTGTTAAACATCAACTGAAATGCTGCCAAGGTAGCGATTAAAGCGGCAGCCAAATAGAGTACCCAAAAACGGCGCGATTGCAGA
>Ga0116157_10002819_pt1 | contig 16895 bp, 6 predicted proteins | sample AD_UKC048_MetaG_FD_89882 | JGI IMG/M metagenome (GOLD analysis project Ga0116157, IMG submission 89882) | Active sludge microbial communities of municipal wastewater-treating anaerobic digesters from USA - AD_UKC048_MetaG | ecosystem: Engineered > Bioreactor > Anaerobic > Digestate | place: USA...
CCCATTGTTGAAAACAATATTAATGGGTTTATTTTTTCAAGTCACCCGTAAGAAAATTACGACATGCGAATTACGATATGCGAACTGCTTAACAATTAAGAAATAATTATATCACTTTTGAAGAGCGAATTACGAATTCTACTGTACAGTTTTGTAAAATATTTTAACTTGGATTATTAAACTCATTACCCCATTATTCAAGTCAATAATTATGCCCATGATTTAGAAAAATTTGCATGTTTAAGTTATATTAGCCGACTTAAAATGTTAAGAATCAGGATATTTTTATGGTTATTGATATTGGCTGCGAGCAAAATTTCACAAGCGCAGTATCATTCACTTTTGCATAAATCATATGCAGATCGAAGACCTGAGCTCAAAACATTCTACACTGACGAAATTATTAATGAATCAAAAAATGAAAAGCTTTCTCAACAAAAAGTAAACCAAATCAGAGAACTTGCGATTAAAGAAAACGATCGAGATTTAGAATTGGAAGCAGCTTTAATGCATTTTCATATTGATATGGCATTCAAGAGAAGACAATCAAAACTCATTTTAAAATCACTCGATTCTTTAAAAGTGATTGCTGAAGAAGAACATTTAAATTGGTTGAAATGTCGAGTTGAAAGTGTAGGCGCGATTCATTGCTTTGCAGATGGATTCAATTATGAGCAAGCATTTAATTATCTTGAACAATTGAAACTTTCTTTGCAAGATATCTCTAAGGAAGAGTTTCCTGAAAAGCAAATTTGCTACACTCAAATAGGATATTATTACTATCAATTTCATGATTGGCAAACTGCTATCGAAAATTTAAAACTGGGATTACAAGAAAAACCAAGTTCGATCATTGATCAATATCAAATGTTATGCTGTAATAATATCGGAAGTGCCTATGAACAACTTCAACAATATGATTCATCCATATTTTATTATAAAATGGCATTGAAATATGTCATGAAAGATAAACCTATTGATTTGGTTTGGACTGGAATCATTCAAGGGAATATTGGAAATTGTTTATATCAACAAAAACATTTCAATGAAGCTATTCCTCTTCTAAGAGAAGCAATTGACTCAAGCTTAAAATATGATTGCTTAGGCATTGTTTCAGATATGTATATGACACTTGGCCGAATTGCATTGGATGAAAATAAGATTTCAGATGCCAATATATTTTTAGATTCATCAAGATATTATGCTAGTGATATACTAGAATATTTTCGCTTAGAAAAATTATATCCGGTTTTAGCTAGGTTGGCTCAAAAACAAGGAAATACATTATTAATGAGTCAATATTTAGATTCAGCACTCACCGTAAAAGATAGCATGGCAAGAAAGCTAAGTGCATTATATATATTAAAGGGGAAGCAAAAAGCAACAATGTTGAAAGAACAAAAGTTGGAGGATGATAAACGACTTAAAACTACTCAACGTAATTTCTTGATTGCTTTTATAATTTTATTGATGTCAGGAGCAATTTACATTTTCAATTTGCAACAAAAGAAATTCAAGCAAAAAAGATTGATCGATGAAATTAGACTACAACAAAGAGACCGAGAGCTGGAAATCGCATCGGAACAATTAAATGAATTCGCCAAAACGATTACCGAAAAAAACAGGATGGTTGAAGAACTTGAGAAGAAATTGGGCGCTTCACCTGATATCGAATTGATATCCCAATTACGAGCAAGTACCATCCTAACCGATAATGAATGGGAACGATTCCGAAAGCTATTTGAACAGGTTCATGCCGGTTATACCATTCGATTAAAAGAAAAACTGCCCGACCTTACCCAAGCCGAAACCAGATTCATGGTTTTGGCTAAATTAAAATTCAGCAATAAAGAAATGGCCAACGCATTGAACATTTCTTCTCAAGCTGTTCGCACCACTTGGTACCGATTACGCAAAAAAATCAATCTCCCTGAAGAAGGAAGTTTGGAAGAATTGGTAGATAATATCTAAATTCTCCAAATCACAAAAACCCCGTAAACATTGAATGTGACGAATTTGTGACGCCTTTTTCGAGGGCTGTGACTTATTTGTATCTATACAAAACTTGCATTCAGGTTATTGACGTTTCATTTTTACATAATGAGAAAATCAAGTCATGACTTAGACAAAATTTACTGGCCTTATCTGCTCATTGTTCTCCTTGGCATCCTACTAATTGGGATCATTTGGAAACTCTATGACCAACTTATTTAAATCAATTTATAATCCCTAACCAATTCAATATTCCATTCCATTTTTCAACCAAATTCAATTCCATCATGAAACAAATGAACACTCCATCCAAATCAAACCTCCAATTATCATTCAAATTTCTAAAAACTAGGCTTCTGATTATTATGTTATTTAGCGCATTATGTGCTGGACAAAGATCTCATGCTCAAACTGGAGGCGCTCTCAATTTCACGAATGGGGATTATGTTCAATTAGGCACTTCTTTTAACTCATTAATTTTTGGAATATCAGATTTTACAGTGGAAACCTGGTTCAAAACCTCAATGACAGATGGTACACTGATTTCAAAACGCTCAATCTGTAATGTAAGTAATTTTTGGAATCTTAGAATTTCTGCCGGAAAAATCAGATGGGAAATGATGGAAGCTGGAGGTGCAAATTTGGTTGACCTTTCTACACCATTAACTTATAATAATAATCTATGGCATCATGTGGCAGTAACTCGAAATGGTTCACTTGTAAAAATTTATATGGATGGTTATACTGTTGTCAATACCAATTCAGCAGCTTTAACTAATCTTATTGCACCAGACCCAATTAAACTAGGACAATCGGCTTGTAATAATTTTATTGGAGAGTTAGATGAAACCCGAATCTGGACTGTAGCACGCACTACTTGCGAAATTTATGAAACGAAAAATTATCAGTATAATGGACCGGAAAGTACACTGAAACTAAATGCACATTATAATCAGGGAATAGCCGGAGGCAATAATGCTGGGATTACTACGCTTATCAACTCAGCAGGTAATGCTGTTACAGGTACACTGAATACTTTTGCACTTACCGGAAACAGTTCCAATTGGGTAAACAGTACATGCCCAGCTCAGGGTTATAACTCCTTACCAGGTTATTTTGATACAATTAGTAATTGTGGTAATTATGTTTGGGGAGGCAGTACCTATGTAAATAGTGGCAACTATGTACATGTTTTTACTACACTTCAAGGATGCGATTCTGTTGTTCATTTAAACTTAACGATTAATACACCACCGGCACTTTCAGTTACTGCAAGTAGTAATAGCATATGTTCAGGTTCAGATGGAACAATGACTGTTTTAAATGCCACTGAATTACCCTATTGTATTCCTGTATTTATAGCAAGTAATAATATAGGTAATGATTATATTTCTTTTGTAAATATTAATTCCTTAAATCTCGCATCAGGAGAAAGTTCTACCGGATATACCTATTTTAATAATTCAACAATAAATGCTAATGTTGGTAGCAATACAATGCAATTTATTGTTGATAATACATATGATGAAGGGTTAGCCATGTGGATCGACTTTAATCAGGATGGAGACTTTAACGATGTCAATGAATATTATCCATTTGCGGTACTTACTTCCGGAGCACTAACAGGAACATTTATTATTCCATCATCTGCAATCAGTGGCATTACCAGATTGCGAGTAGCTTGCAGACGTAATGTTGTTCCTGCCGCTAATCAAACTTGTGGTGGTTACGATTATGGTGAGTTTGAAGATTATAAAATAAATATTACAGGGGGTGTGGCCAATACAAATATCTTGTGGACACCATCTACCTATTTAACAAGTGCCCTTGGTGAAACCGTTGCTATAAATAATATTACCTCTGCCACAACGTATACAGTTACTGTTACCGATATCAATGGTTGTTCGGCTACTGCTACAAAATTAATAAACGTTAACCCACTTCCCACTACACCTATTATTACCAGTACAACTAATTCAATTTGCTCAGGCACTACAATGAATCTGACCAATTCTCCAAACTATTGCACACCAACTGTTTCAGGAGGAAATATAACTGGACAACATTTTATCAATTTGTTTCAATTGAATTCAAGCCCTGCAATCAATAATATTTCAGGCGATGGTATTTACACTTATTATCCGAATACTATTGGTACTATTTCTGCGGGTACTCCTGTTAATATTTTATTAAGCCATGGTGGTACCATTAATACAAGCAAAGCAGTTTGGATAGATTTGAATCAGGATGGAGATTTTTCAGATGCAGCTGAATTTTTACTATCTGCTTCAAGCAGCGCTAATTCTTTTTCCGGTTTAATTTTAATACCACCAACAGCATATAATGGACTTACGCGAATGAGAGTTGCAGTAAGTGCATCTGCATCAATAACTTCTTCGCAATCGTGTTCGGGCTTTACATTCGGAGAGTATGAAGACTATAATATCAATATCACCGGGGCTTATAACGCCTTAAGTTGGGCACCTTCAGCACCATTAAGTTCAGGAACAGGTAATCCTGTGCAAATCACGAATCAAACAGCTACAACAACTTATACTTTAACGGTTACTGGTACAAATGGTTGTACTAAAACAGATACACATAATATTAGTTTTCTCCCTTCACCAAATGTATCTGTTACATCAAGTGCCAATAGTATTTGTAATGGCTTGCCTGTAACCCTTACAGCAAGTGGTGCTTCAACTTATTCATGGTCGCCTTTTGTTACAAATGGTGATGCCTTTACACCAACAGCAACCACTACTTATACTGTAACTGCAACAGGCGCAAATGGTTGTACAAAAACGGCAACAAATACAATCACTGTTTTACCATCACCAACAGCAGAATTAATAGGTGCAACAAATTCGGTATGTCAGGGAAGTAAAGCCATGTTAACCTTAGCAGATTATTGTACACCTACGGCATTTCCAATTAATCTGTTTAATAGCGATTATTCCATCGCACATTTTGAATTAGGCGATTCTATTACAACAAATTTTATTTTAAATAAACAAATTAATAATAGCATTAATTTAAGTTCTGTATATTCTAATTTTTTAGATCAGGTAGCCAATGTAACTGCCGGTAATACCTATGGATTTATTATGGCGCCTCAAGGACCTCAACCAACTTATTTTATGCTGTTAGCAGATTATAATCAAGATGGAGTATTTGACCTTGCCAACGAATTTATTGGTGGTGTTACACTAAACCCAAGTACAAATGTAATTGGAGCTAATTTTACTATTCCTACTATAGCAAAAAATGGCACTACCCGATTACGAATTATTGTTTCATCTAAACCTTTTGGGAATGATGCTGCATGTTATGCCTATGATCCTAATAATAATTCAATTCAAGCCTATGGCGAATTTGAAGATTATAGTCTTAATATCTCAGGTGGTGTGCCAAGTAATTTAACTTGGTCTCCAAATGTATCACTTTCAGGAACCCAGGGAACTACCGTTTTCGCGACACCAAATACCACTACAACTTATACGTTAACAACAACCGGTGCAAATGGTTGTTCTGCAACATCCACTAAATCAGTTACAGTTAATCCGACCCCAAATATTAACATTACACCATCCAGCGCGGGTATTTGTATTGGCAATTCACTTACACTTACTGCAACTGGTGCAACAAGTTATTTATGGTCGAATGGTGTAAGTAATGGTGTTGCTTTCTCTCCAACAACAACAACAACTTATTCTGTTGTAGGTACTGGTAGTTTTGGCTGTAAAGACACAGCGTATATAACTATCCCTGTTGACAACCCGCCATCTATTCCTAACTTCACTTCTTCTGCTGTTTGTATCGGACAATCAGCAAGCTTTGACTTGTCTTCTGTTTATTGTACACCAGTAGTAACAAACATTAATAATGGTTTTAATTATATCAACGCCTTTACATTTAATGGTACAGGTATTCAAAATATTTCAGGTCAATCCCCTACACGCTATGAATATTTTTCAAATGCAACTGCCAATGTAAATGCAGGCAGTACTTATACATTTAATATAGGTATAGGTGGTCTTTATTCCAACTATAATGGCATATGGGTTGATTATAACCAGGACGGCGATTTTGCAGATGCTAATGAATTTGTTTGGAGTACCAATACCAGTTCAATAAATTCAGTAAATGGATCTTTTACTATTCCTATAAATGCGAGTAATGGTATAACCCGAATGCGCATATTGACCATGAGTAATTACGGTGGTAGTTTTGCTGGTAATTTCTGTACAGGGATAGATTATGGTGAGTTTGAAGATTATAATTTAAATATCTCAGGAGGTGTTAATACGTATGTGTGGCAGCCTTCTAATCTTTTGGTAAATAATATTGGGTCAAAAATACAAACCGCACAACTCACAAGCAATACCACGTATACGGTAACAGCTTTAAGTACCTACGGATGTAGTATTACCACTACAAGAACAGTAATTGTAAATCCAGCAAACTTTAGTGTTACGGCTGAATCAAATGCTGCTGCAGTATGTGTGGGGCAAAGTGTGCAATTAAATACTTTAGTAACTCCAGCTCCCCAAATCGATTCATTACTTACAACTACTGCTAATCCAAATATTGCGCAATCTTTTGCAACAACATTCAATATTATTGCTACGCAAACAGTGAATATCACAGGCTTTAAAACACAGGTAATTTCAGGAACGCATGCCGAAGTGTGGTATAAGGTTGGTGGTTTTAATCTCAGCTCTCCTATCGATTCTGGTTGGATACAATTAGGCGCCACTGTACCAATAACGCCAGCTGGAGTTAATAATCTTACCACAATTCCTATAACAAATTATCTCACCATACCAGCAGGTGCAACCTACGGTTTTGTTGTAGTAATCGTTGGGGGTTTGCAAGTGAATGAACAAACCAATAATTATGCATCGGTTTATACAAATAATGCAGATATTGCAATTACTACTGGTCGAATTGGTATCAGTAATGGTTCGGGTGTCTTTTCCTTTAATTTTTTCCCAAGGGTTTGGAATGGGCAAGTAATGTATCAAAAAAACGAGATATATTCATATAGTTGGGCACCTAGCAATTTATTGAACGCTCCTTTGATTGCTAATCCAACAGCTACAGTTTCCTCTACAACTACCTATTCAGTTGTCGTAAGTAATTCAAGTGGTTGCACTAATTCAGCTTCAGTAACAGTTAATAGTAATGGACCTGTACTTATTACAAGTGCTTCATCAAATACAATATGCGCTGGAAGTACGACAACACTTTCTGCGTCTGGCGCTTCTTTTTATTTTTGGCAACCAGGCAATTTAACTGGATCCAATGTTACAGTTAGCCCTATTGTAAATACAACTTATACTGTTGTTGCCGTCAGTAGTAATGGTTGTTCTGTTTCTTCCACCATCACTGTTTCAGTGAATCAATGCAATACCAACCTCTCCTTAAAATTATTTATTGAAGGATATTATACAGGAGCCAATACAATGACACCAACCTTAATGAATCAAGGTATAGGTAATAGCTCAATGAATGTAGATACGATAACAGTACAATTAAGAAATGCATCAGCACCTTACACAGTTGTGGCTTCTACTAAAACTATTTTAAAAACCGATGGTACAACTATAGCTTCATTCGCAAGTCTAGTGCCTAATGGCAATTATTATATCGTCGTTAAACATCGAAACGCTATTGAAACCTGGAGCGCAAACCCAATCAACCTCCCTACCATTTCAACCTATGATTTTTCAACAGCGGCCAATAAAGCATTTGGTAATAATCAAAGGAATATAGGCAACGGGCAGTATGCGATTTATTCCGGCGACATAAATGGTGATGAAAATATCGACTTACTAGATTTGGGAGATGTAGAAGCCGATATTACTGCTTTCAATTTTGGTTATTTCGCTACTGATCTTAATGGTGATGGGAATGTTGATTTGCTAGATGGACCCATTGTTGAGAACAATATTAATGGGTTTATTTTTTCAAGTCACCCTTAGAAAAACAAGGCGAAGAATGAGCTGTAGTTTCTCAAGCCATGCTGTATTTTTCGCATGGCAGTAAAGAAAAACAAAGTGAGGAACGAACGAACGTTTTTCACGTCCTGAGAATTCATGAGCAAGGTGTGAAAAAATCAAGATGGGGCCTTGATATCCTAATAAAAATTAGCACCTATCGGTATTTGGCTTGTGGCTGTGACGGCATCTTGGCACTACTGGTGAGACTCTAGACAATGTTGCATGGTTTTGTTCTTTTAAAGTCTTACCTAAGATCGCATATAAAAACCGCAAGACTATTGAGAAGTAAGATTTGAAAAATAAAATCTAACGAATAACTATTTTCTCCAAAACCTTTTCCCTTTTATCATTACTTACTTCTAGGAGATAAATTCCTGTAGCAATATTTTTCAAACTAAATATTTCTTTATTTTTTGTCAATACTTCGGATTTAATTAATCTTCCTTCCATTGAATAAAGTTGTGCTTTTACTTGACCTTGCAATGAATGATCAATTGTAAAATAATTAGAAGCCGGATTCGGATAAATTTTCACAAATGGCTGAAAAGGTAAAGGGTTATTAATTGATAAAGGACCAACAGTATTGGTCGCAATATTTGTAACAATTGGTGGATTAAAATCAAAATAAATTGAGGCTTTGTTATTGGTTATAGTTCCATCTGGCAAACCCGAATTCAATTTAATTTTATATTGAACCCATCCATGACTTTCAGGTTCGTGATTGAGGCTATCCAATAAATTAATTTTAGGAAACGTAAAGGTTACAATATTGCTTTTTACCTGAGTAATCGCATGATGACTAGAAGCTAAATAGGTAAAAGAAGGTATATCTAAATTGGCACTTAGCGTATCTTGTATCACTACCAAAAATGCAGTATCATTTCCAGTGTTTTGAAATTGAATTGTATAATTCAACCAATCGCCTGCCTCTGCATTTTTTGGTGAGACTTGTTTATCGTTCGGATCAAAAGAGTTGACTATATTAAAACATATTTCTAACGAATCATTATTGGGATAAACATCATTAATAACATTTGTTACTTTAGCTGTAACACAAACTTGCGATCCAATAGCTGCAGTTGTATCAGTAAGTACTATAATATCGAATGAATTTGATGTGATTGTGCTAAAGTCAGCAACCTGATAAGTAATTTTATTGCCAATAATTGATGTCGGTGTTAAGGCACCAAATGAAGGAGATATATACTGTACCGGACCATTTATATTTATTTCAATAGTCCCTCCAAAAGTTCCGCAATTCATATTGTAATATTTGGCAATATCGCCACTTCTAATTTGAATATGACTCAAAGTTGCCGGTCTAAACCTTCCAAATATTGATTGAATACCAGCGTCATTCCCATTACACTTAATTCCAAAATTAATATTACTTTTAATTGAATCCGTAGAGGTTTGTATTAAGTCATAATAAAATGGTGTTGGGCACGAAAATGTAAAAGGCAGGCCAATGGTATCAAGTTGAACTTTTAAAGTATCATCAATGCCAGTATCAAACGAAAATTCACCTAAATTGTAAACGTACATTTGATCTTGAACAACATTATTTTTTAATAATTGCACTTTTACATTTGACAAACTATTACCCGGTTGGATACTATCCAATTGACAATTAACAGAACTATCTTGATGAACATTACCACTTACATTCCAATAAAATGTACATCCACTCGCAGGGTCACAAATAGGGAAAGATTGAATTCCAGCGGTTGAAAGAGTTGTGTCCACTACAATAACTGAGTTAGGTAAACATTCAATTTGAGTACTATCAATATTTAGTAAATACATTGGATACAAATGAGGTAAACAAGCTAAGTTGGGATTGTTTCGAGTATCTAAAGAAATCAAGGATGGTGGAAAATTATTGAAGTAGGATAATTGATTATAACTGCAAACCAAACTTGTTAGCTGGGGAGGTAAGGATGGAATTGAGGTTAACTGATTTCCTGGACATTGAAGTCCTGTTAGATTCACTGGTAGGGGTGGTAATTGTGTTAATTGATTTCCAGCACAATCAAGAAAAATTAGTGAAGATGGTAACTGTGGCAAGGAAGTTAGTAGACAGTTTCCGCAATGTAATTCAGTTAGACTATTAGGCAAACTTGGTAGTGATGAAAGTAAGTTATTACTACACGCTATGTAAAGAAGGTTATTGGGTAATATTGGAAGAGAAGTTAATAAATTGTCGTAACAATTCAACCATTTCAATGTTGAAGGTAATGTTGGGATTGTTGAAAGTTGGTTATAACTGCAAGACAAGTTTTCTAAAATCGATGCCGATAAAGTAGGTAAGGATGTAAAATTATTTTCTATACAAACTAACGTTTTTAGTGTGTTAGGCAAAGGTGGTAAGTTTGTCAATTGATTATGAATACAATTTAACGTAATCAAGGAACTTGGAAGATTTGTAAAAGAAGTGATTGCATTATAGTTGCAGCTAATGATTTGAATAGAATTAGGAATTAAAGGAAAAGAAGTTATTGCATTATAATCACAGTTTAATTCAACTAAGCTAGGTGGCAAGTTCGGAAGACTTATTAATTGATTTCCATTACACATAAGATAGGTTAATGAATTAGGTAAGTTTGAAAGGTAATTTAATTGATTAAGCCTACAATCTAAATGTGTTAATGTGCTAGGTAAGTTTGGCAGGTAGGTTATTAGATTATAAGAACAATCTAAACTCAACAAATTGTCGAAATACTCAATACCACTCATATCTTGAATTGGGTTTACCAAAGAAATTCCAGTCATAGAAAGTGTTGTACAATTTATGATTGCAGGGTCTGTTGTATCCAATTGGTTACCAACCATTGCACTTGGGAAATTCGATTGCAAATAAGTTACAAAGTTTGAATCAGGTATCGTTACAAATTGTGCTTTGGATTTATTTATAAATGAAAACAATAATGTACAAGCAAGTAGTAGATTTTTCATAAAATAGGTTTTATTATCTAACAAGGTAATACTCTTAATTTATGTGCGCAATATTTTTAACTAATATGATTTTGCGATGACAAAGTAGCTCCTATGTATATAACAGATAGTCGCAACTAAGGCAATTCATGACTGAAAATGTATGCCTAGAACCCAGCAATAAAAGCATCATCGTCAAGATGATGTTTTTATTGCCCCCGATGAAAGCAATCCATACCTCACGAGTCTTTACGGGGACCCTAAGATCATGTATACCGAATCCATTTCTATAAAGGTCCAATTCCAATTGAACCAAACTGTTCCGATAGCGATCGGAATCTCGACATAATCCATTTCACAATTCAAATAGTCTTTGGACGCCTATCATTGGAAATGGTATTATTTGTTTCAAAATTTATTGAATATCTAAATATTATGCATTTAAATTTGATGTGAAATATTAAAAATAGTGCCTCATCAATTCATCCTTCGTCATCTCTTTCTGTTGTTCGCGGCATTTCTTATTTCTACCCATTTACAAGCAGGTATACATTCAAACGAAAAACTATTAGATTCTACAATCTATAAAAATTTCATTGATGCGAATCAAATATTGAAAGAACTTCAGGAGCAAAACAAAAATGAAGAGGCGCTAAAAATTATCGAAGCATTTAAAATAAATGGCACGAAGGATTCAAATCAACTTTTTTACGAAAATTTATTACAGGCCAATTATTATATTAACAGCAATCAATATGATAATGCACAAGCATCTTGTAAAACAAGTTTGCAATATGCACGAAATTTCAAATACCATTCGCAACCGAGTTTAATCGAAAATAAATATGCCATCTTATTATTAAACCAAAAAAAAATAGACTTAGCGCAGCCATTCGTTGAATCAGCTTTACAACATGCTGAATCTGCACATGATACTTTAATGATTGGCAAATCATATGAAACTTACTCTCTTTTTTATAATAAAACAAGAGACGATGAAAATCATATGAAATATTTGTTAAAGGCTTTAGATATTACCTTAAGTACAGAATCGAATCAGGCCCAATATGAACAATTGGCAGGTATTTACACCAGCCTTTCGCGTCAATATGATGTTCAAAATTATCCTGATAAAGCATTAGAATATGGAAAAATAGCACATCGTTTATACAAGGAATCGAATAATAATCGGGGTTTGGCACGAATATGTCAGGCAATACAATTTAATCGTTTACTCACAAAAGAACAACGAATTCAATACTGTAAAGAAGGTATAGAAACATCATCTCGTTGTGGATGGTATGAGTATATGCAAACCTTTCATTACAATACAGCTATTTATTATTCAAAGCTAAACAATATGGATAGTTGCAAACACTATTTCTACAAAGCAAAAAAGTTGAACTTTAAAATTGAAGGAAGTGGCGCAAAAAATGATTTACAAAATGCCATGTATGATGCCACCGTAATTATAGAACCCGACTCAGCTATTGCATTACTAAATAAGTATGAGCAAGAAAGTACAGAAGACCAAAAAAAATCTGCATCTTGGAACAAACGATTCTACTACCGCAAAGCGACTTTAATGGCAGCATTAAAAAAATATGATTCCGCGTATTCTGCATACACAAGATATAAGTCAGTTTCTGATTCAATTCAAAGCAAAGAATTTGTTGAAGCAACAGAAAAGTTGAATATCCAATTTGAAACCACACGAAAAGAAAATGAAATTCTATTATTGAAAAAAGAAAACGATTTACAATCTTTAACAATAAGTAATAAAAACATATTGTTTGCCAAACAAGAATTAGAAAATTTAAAGCAACGTCAAAATTTATTAATTAAAGATTTAGAGCTTAAAAATAAAAACAAATCACTAGCCATTATAAAAGCTGAACGTGAAAAAAAAGAACAGGAATTAGTACTGGTCAATAACGACATACTGACTAAAAGTGCTCAATTAGCTTCTCTCGAACAATTGAAGCGAAATCAAGAATTAAAAATAAAACAGAAACTGATTGAACAAGAAAACAAACGAATTCAAGAAAAGAAAAATTTATGGATTGGGTTTCTCATCTTTGCTGGATTTGCAAGTTTGATTCTCTTATTCTTTGTTCAAAAAAATAAACAAAGAATGCAACAAAAAAATTACGAATCCATTATTGAGTCAATTGAACAAGAACGTAATCGAATTAGTAACGATTTACACGATGATATTGGTTCAACACTAAGTAGTATCGCTATTTACAACGAATTGATTAACGACAAAGTGAAAACAAAACCAGAAATAGTTCCGCAGTTAAGTGAAAAAATATCTGTTCAAATCAACAATTTAATGCGACATACCGAGGATATTATTTGGAGTTTAAAAATCGGACAAAATCAACACGAAACAATTTCAAAAAGAATTCAAGAATACGCTACAGAATTACTTCATTCAAAAAATATACATGCAACTATTGAAATAGATAATGATGTTGAGGACATACTTCAACATCCTGAACAACGTAGAAATATGCTGATGATTATTAAAGAAGCAATGAATAATTGTAGAAAGTATAGTAAGGCAAACCAATTTACTATCAAGATGTCTATTCAAGATAAGCAAGTAATACTCATTTTGAAGGATGATGGTATTGGTTTTGATATAAACAATATAGTATTTGGCGATGGTATTCTCAATATTCAAAATAGATGTAAGCACCTCAATGGTAAATGTGAAATCAACAGCACAGTTGGAGAGGGCACTTCAATTTATTGTACCATGCCTATTTCTAGCTATCTAAAATAAAATACGATTCATTACTTTTGAAGTATGATAAACATTTTTATTTACGATGATAATAAAGCACGTTGCGAAAGTTTACTTGCCTTGATTGAACTTACCGAAGAGATGAACTGTGTTGGTTATGCATCAAATTGCGCAAATGTTTTATCAGATATGCAACAAGCATTTCCAGATGTTGTACTGATGGATATTGAAATGCCTGAAGTAGATGGCATTGAAGGCGTAAAAAATATCAAACACAATTTCCCTTCTATCAAAGTCATCATGCAAACAGTATATGAAGATGCCGATAAAATTTTCGCCTGTTTGAAAAATGGCGCCGATGGATATATTCTCAAAAAAGCGTCTATTCATACTATCATTGAAAGTATTATTGAAGTACACAGTGGTGGCGCATTTATGACACCGAGTGTGGCACTCAAAGTGATGAACTATTTTAAAAAACCCGAAGTCAAAGATGATAAATTAGAAACCTTAAGTCCGCGCGAAATTGAAGTATTAAACAAACTCGCTGAAGGACTTTCTTACAAAATGATTGCCAATGAACTCGGAATCAGTTACGGCACGGTCAACAATCATATTAAAAAAATTTACGAGAAATTGCAAGTACATTCTTTAGGCGAAGCAGTTGCCTATGCCATTCATAATAACTTGAAAAGATAATTTTTTCTTGGGCGGCAAACAGGCCTGTTCCGGCCATGGTGTCGGGGCTTTTCATTACAAGTCCTCGCTCAGGCCACCTTTCAGGATGTCCTTCACTGTGGGCTTTTCATTACAATCCTTGCCGCGAGTGATTCGTATAAATTTAATTACGAATTGTAAATTACGAATTACGAGTGTTACGCCTTTGTTGGTCTTATGACCAATAAAGCTTCAGTCTTTGTGTTCTTTTGACTAACCAACCTTCAAGTCTATAAACTGAATCAGATTCCTAACCACTTCTAAATATATGACTCATTTAATCAACTACAATTAAGTTGTACCTATATCTATATTTAGCTATTGTCAGCGATTGAATTACACCCCACTTTTACATCTGAAAAATTGACAATCAACGTAATACAGAATTTAATAATTACAACTAAATTTCATAGAATGAAAAAATTATTCCTAAGTATGTTTGTTGCATCTTCATTGATTGCAAGTGCTACAGTTCGTACAGTAAATAATAATCCTGCTGGATTAGCACAGTTCAGTGATTTGCAAGCAGCCATGAATGCGTCATCTAGTGGCGATACTATTTTGATACACGGAAGTGCAAGTAGTTATGGCAATGCCGAATTTATTGATAAACGATTAACCATTATTGGACCAGGTATTAGTCCTGAGCGTGATGGACCTATTGTTACAGCGCGCGTTAATTTCATTCAAGTTGCGAATATTAATACAGGCAATTCAAATGGCTCTGCTTTTATTGGCATTGAATTTACATCTGAACTTCGTATCAGTAATAATGGCAGTGGCAATGTTGGTTATCCTGTCGATGGGGTAAAAGTAATTCGAAACAAATTTACAAATGCCGTATTGGCCTTAAACGCTGGTAACAATTACGGAAGTATACATATGCAGAACTTATTTGTAGAAGGAAATTACTTACAAAGTTCAACGATTGCTAGTGCGAGTTCAAGTTATTATTTCACAAATTGCACTTTTATCAATAATGTATTTGCTCGCTCCAATGGCTTCGGTGGTTCATTAGCAAATTTCAATAATTGCACCAATGTCGTTTTTGATCATAATGTCTTTTATGGTAATCAAGCAGATGGGAATCGTTTATTTGATAATTATGGTTTAGGTTTAACATTCAAGAATAATGTCTTTGTAAATGTGAATACATCCAATACACATCCAAATGGAAGTGTGAACATTTTCAATAATTACTTCCAGAATAATATCACATACAACTGCACGAACAATTCACCATGGACAGTTGGAACGAATTTAAATGGAGGTGGAAATATTGTCAATCAAAATCCATTACTTGGTTCACAAGCAGACATTGATGCAGGTACATTCAATCCGTTATTAGATTTCAGTATCCCAAGTGGTCCAGCGAATAATAGCGCAACCGATGGAAAAGATATGGGTGTATTATTTGATGAAACCAGCACAATGAATTGGGCGTATGGCCGCAATAGCAGACTACCCTATATCTATTCAATGAATGTATTAAATACAAGTGTGCCAGCAGGTGGTGTGTTGAATATTCAACTCAATGCACGCAAAGCGAAATAAGACTGTTTAATCAATTTACTAAATCATCAACAACATGAAAACAACGTTGCAACTTTGCTTACTATTATTGAGCAATCTCATTTTAAATGCAACTATTCTTCGTTGCAATAATAATCCTGGAGTTACAGGCACATATCAAACCTTGTACGACGCACTTTCAAATGCATCACCTGGCGACACCATTCATCTCGAACCTAGTTCAATATCTTATGGTTTCATTGGAGGATTCTCTAATCCTTCAATTTCTGTAAACAATATAACATTTATAGGCAATGGTCTGAATTTAAGTGCGAATCCAGGAAATCAAGCAGATACATTGATATCTAAAATAGATTATTTCTTTAGCGGTGGTGATTATAATTCATTTTATGGCATTGAATGTCTAGGTCCAATGTTTATTGCTGGCGATTATAATATTATAGAAAATTGCAAGTTTAAATATTTACGTTTTTACTCACATCATTGCCAACTGAATCATTGCATAATTCCAACGCGATTGACAGGCTCCTTAAATGATATAATTGTACCAAATGTGTTACTCTCTTGGAGTGCACATGATATTGAAATCTCAAATTCATACTTTGGCGGCGCTATTTATTCGGATTCAAATTCATCATACAATATCTCCTTAATTAATAATGTGTTTGATGATACTCTAATGAATTCACTCGATGATCCTCTTAAACTCTTTAATGCAACGTTGATTAATAATGTTTTTAAATCAGATGCGAATGTATTGGACACAAGTGGCAATAATATTTTCATCAACAATATTGCCTTGTCAAATTCATGCATACTACCATCAGGAAATGGGAATATATCTGGAGTAAATCCGAATATTGTGTTTGCAAATCCTGAATCTGCACAAATAGAGGATCAACATATCCTTCCAACCTTCTCTGTTCAAAATGTTGGACTATTTGCTGGCGCAGACCCATACA
>Ga0116157_10002826_pt1 | contig 16861 bp, 19 predicted proteins | sample AD_UKC048_MetaG_FD_89882 | JGI IMG/M metagenome (GOLD analysis project Ga0116157, IMG submission 89882) | Active sludge microbial communities of municipal wastewater-treating anaerobic digesters from USA - AD_UKC048_MetaG | ecosystem: Engineered > Bioreactor > Anaerobic > Digestate | place: USA...
ATGATTTTCAATTTTGGCAACAGCATAACCAACCTATCGTATTAGACAATAATGAACTCATAGATCAAAAAGTAAATTATATTCATAATAACCCAGTCGAAGCTGGTTTTGTAGCAAAACCAGAGGATTGGCTGTACAGCAGTGCCATAGATTTTACCTTAAAAGGTAAAGGATTATTAGAATTAGCGATATTCTAAAAAATGTAATCTACTAATTTGTTTGAATGAACTTGCCATCTTCAGCGAGACGCTGAATTGCAATTAGTACAAGCGAGACGCTTGCACTATAAAAGTGAAGAAACTACTATGGTGCAAGCGTCTCGCTTGTACCAAAATACTTAAAGCGTCCGCTTATTTGATGCAAAATGCTGGACTAAATAATAGTAACAATAATGATTTTTAATTTTGGCAACAGCATAACCAACCTATCGTGTTGGACAATAATGTTTCAATGAACTTGCTATCTTAAGCGGGACGCTTGCACCATAAGAGCGAGACGCCCGCAACATAATAGTGAAATATGGTTAAGTATAAAGATACTTTAAGATGCTATAATAGCAATAGATGCTCCGGGTAATATTAAACCAGCTGCAGCATCACCTATAATACAGTAAGCTTTCATATTAACATACACATCTGCCAGATATCTTGTAATTCCTAGTGGGTCTTGCATATTATGAAGAGGCGTTCCAAAATAGGATCTTTCGCCAAGTGGAAGATAATCAGTTGCGGGTGCAAAATCGCCAAGAATCATAATGCTAATTGCTGAACTTACCAAACAACCAACACCTGCTTGAATATAACAGACGTTTGTACGTTCAGAAGAGAAGGTGTTTGCAGGAATATTGTAGGTGTCAATACCATTGCAGCCACGAATAAGTGAATCGGAGCTTATGGTAGCAGCCAAACTATCTAAGCCAACACCAGTTAATGCAGTTAGTATTCTGCGCAATGCTTGACTTGCCACAGTCTCAATTAAATTTTCTACAGCACTGAATATTCCACCTGATTCAATTCCTAAATTGATACCATGAACTCTTTTATTGACATTGATAACAGGTCCGCCCCAAAAAGTTCTTCTGTCAGTAAATATTAAATTACTGTAAATATCATCATAGCAGTATTGATTATTGGGTCGTCCTCGATCCGGAAAATGTCGTTCTATATCATAATATCCAGTTAGTCTTGCGCGTGTAAAAACTAGGGGTGTTATTGGCAAACTCACAGTACCCCAAGATGCTCCAACAACTATCGTGAAAGAGTTTACAGAGGAGTAACTTGCTCCATCATCAAAACCCAAAATGTAGGTATGTCCTGGCATGTGATTTAATTTTTAGATGAAGTGTTTAGATATTCCAATTTCTTATTTTTTTGTTTTGTATCACTTGCTCTTCTTTTGAAGGTTTCAAACGATCAATTTCTTGTTGATCGACTTTAATAATTTCTTTTTTCAAAATACCATCTTGCTGCGAAAAAGTGATCATCGAATTTTCATCTTCCTGCTCACAAATAAATTCTTCTATCGCCCCAAAGAATTCAATCAATTGTTTTTTATCGCATGTTGGTAAAAATAATGGTAAAACCCTTGGGTCATAAAATCTAAAATAAAGTTGTTTCCCTTCTTCATTTTTTACCTTTAAAAATTTTCGCAGATGTGTACTTAATTCATCTAGGCTCAATTTACTTTTTATAAATATACCCCAACTTTCATTTTTAGATTGTTGCAAATACCAACTATCAAATACTTCATTTTTTCCAAAAGTTAGTAAATAAGGTGCAAAAGCAGACAGTGTTTCTTCAGCCAAACCTTTATATAAACAAATATGTTCTTTATTTTTATTGATAAGCTCAGACAATGCCGAAAGTAGACGCGCTCCATCAACAACAATATAATTTGGCTTAAAGTTTGGGTTATTCATAGATATTCTGTTGAGCGTTCATTTATTTTTCTCTTACTGCTTTTGACTTTCTACTAATTACTTTTATTATAAAACCCATACAACTTCATTATCAATTAATGTTAAATAGATAGGAAGGTTTACATTTTGACCTAATGAAGTATTTTTTAGTTCAATTGGAGACAGGAAATTTGATAATTCGTACGTAAATAATTTATTATTTGCATAGGATTTAAAAATCCATTCTGTTTCTTTATAATCTGTAAATTGCCAAGAGATATCATTCAATTTATTTTCCAAATCACTTTGTAAATATTTTGTTCGTTCATCAATATTCATAAAATATCGGTCACAGAAATAATAATCCTTATTGTAACCTTCCTCCATGATTTCATTCACATTTTTTGTTCTAAATAAATTGAATAAAAATGAAAATTTATTTTTCACTTTTCCTTTTTGACTTTCATTTAATTCCTTGACATCATTTTTTAACCATAGGCTTTCTTTCAAGATAGGAGTAGGAATTTTAAATACTTCCTGAAGACTCATTGCTGGAACAGGATTTTTTGAACTATAAACAAATGATGTTTCACATAGTACTGTTTCCCTTCCATTGATAGTGTGTACAATTTTTCCTTCAAATAAAGTGGTGAGAACAAACCCGGTTTTGTCTAAAGGAAGCAAGTTGATTGAAAAAATATTTTCTTTATTACCTACTAAATGATTGATATATAATTTCGTGGCTATTGACCCATTGCTTCTATATCGAAAGGTAGGAATATCATTAATTCTCATTTCAAATACACAACTTGAAACGGCAAATTGAATAAAATAATTATCTCTTGTTGTATCCATTATTAGGTATTTAAATTAAATTTCTTAACCCAAAAAGTGTCAGGTTCTAGAGGTGTCCATTTCTTTTCTATTTCGTCACTATAGCTTGTCCAAAACCAACCTACCTCAACAGCTACTAGAAGTGTTATTGTTAATCCGTCAAAGCCAATTCTGACATTCCCCTCAGGAAGAAAAAGTTTTGTGAGTGACAACGACATTGAAAATTTAGCCGCTGCTGAACCGCTTCCACTAGCTGATACCATAAAAATATAAGCATCTACTTTTGCTGAAAGTGTAATTTCAAGTTTAAGCTGAATTGAGCATTCCACTATTGCTGACAGTGATTTACTAAGTGCAAATTCTTGCTCTACAGCAAATCCAATTGAACCCGTTTCAGAAAGTATCACATCAAATTTCAATTCAGCTCTGCCGTTTGTCCATTCTGCTACTTTTTTAGGTAATGCAAGTATCCATTTTGCGGCAGGTCCTGTTGTAGCCATTAAACCAGCTTGTAGCAAACTAATATCAAGTGTAATTCCAAACAATGGATCGGCTTTAATGCTAATTGATCCATTTCGATATACGTTATATTCTTTATCAGTTCGATAACTCCATGCACCACTTCCAGTAATATTAGGCAGCACAAGCGTAAGGTTTACAAGGTCGCCAAAATATTTTTTATTAAAGTCTGTTACTTTTTCAACAACTTTAAGTAGCTTATCAAAATCAAATTTTTGCTCTAGTGTATAATTCAATTTTTGGGTTTCCCCGTTATATGATTTTGTGATAGAAACTTTCTTCTCTTTCTTTTCAGTCCATTTTTTTGTTTTATCACTTGGGTCTGACTCAGCTTGTACTTTTGAATTTGTAGTCCAGTCTTTAAATTTTACATTAATATCTGCTTTGTATTCTATCTTAGGGTAAATCCAAATTTTCATTTCGTGTTGATTGCCACATCGACTCATTGCGATTCGCAGACTTTCAGGTTGAACATCTAACATCACTTCTAGTTGTTCAAAAAACTCATTCGATATTTTGTAATGAGAGTTGAGTTCTAATTCTAATGAAGTATCTGTTTCTTCAACAATTTCCATATTATTACCATAAACGTAAAAGGTTTTACTACCAACATGATCAGCACATGGTCCTTTCAGTTCACCACCTAATTCAATACGTAACTTTCCTTTGTCTGCTGTTCTTCCGCAGATTACTTCAAAATCTGTATGGAACTTTTCATCATGAGGCCCCATAAAAACATCTTCTCCATCATTCGCCTTAAAATAAATATCGGTGAAATTACAATATTGCGCTTTCTCATCTTCAACCTGTTGCGAACACCCTCCAACAGTATCTGTTGTTTCCTCCTTTTTCTTTTTTTTCTTCTTTTTTTTCTTTTCTTTTTTGGGTGGAGGTGCTGGTCCATATGCTTCATTCGCACGTTCCTCATTCAACCGTTGATACTCTTCCTCCCAAAACTCATCCCAATCGGTATCGTGCCCTGAATAATAGGGTTCAAACATGGAGTCGGAAGCTTCTGGATATAATTTCACATAACGCTTCCAAACTCGTTGATAAAGTTCGCTATCATAGGCCTGAGGATCATCTGAAGGAAAGTAACCCATACTAATTTTCTTGTATTAAAATGTTTTCAATTTCCGATATTTTATCATCTTCTGCCATGCTAGGCCAAGTTAAAATAGTATATAAGGATTTGGGAATTTCATTTCCAATGAGTTCATTATGTTGTAAGGATAAGAGTATAAAGTCCTCCAACGCATCAAACGATTTCAATTTATAATCATTCCGTGCAATTTTTATTTGTGCAGTAATTAATTCTTTCAACTCATCATCACTTCCATTTTTTAATTCAGGAAATTCATTCAAAATCAAATCAAAAATTGATGTCTCCAACTTTTCAAGTTTGGATTGTTGCATGCGTTTTAACTGTTGATTTGTGATAGTGAACATTTAAATTAATACTAATTATGAGATTTAGCGCATTCTTCGCAAAATGGAGTGCCGTTTTGAGCAGCTTCAACCAAAGCAATTGTTTGATTGATGGCATCTTTTGCTTTTTGTGATTTATTTGATTTATCTGCTTTTATTTTTTTAAGCATTTTAAGCATTTGTTTAGCAACCATTTTCACAGAAGCAGATGGAGCACCAGCCCCCATCTCACCTATCATAACTGTTGGGCATCCAGCTACTATACTTCCTCCATGTCCTGTCATATCACCCATACGAGCCGCAGGTTTTCCGCCTATCAATACACCCATCGAGCCTAGTATGATTGGTGCTGGAGGACCTACACATGTGCACAAATCACCCATCACAGCAGCAGGCATACCTCCAATAAAAACTGTTGGTGCACCAGGTCCAGTAATAGGTCCACCCACGTGAGGTATTGGTACTACTGCCGGTGTTTGAAACGGGCATACATGCATATCTGTAATTCTTGCTGCTGGCTTTCCCATTTTGTTTTAATTTATCATAACCATGCCGCCCTTAATGGTGGTCATTGCACTTCCTTTTACTGTTGTCATTCCAGAAGATATTTCAGCAGTTGCTCCTCCTTCAATTTTTGCACCTACACCGCCACTTGCTTTCAGTTCAGCACCTGCTGTTAATTCAATATTAGCACCCCCATTTATTTTCATATTTGCGCCAACAGTGATATCACTATTGCTGGCAACAGTTTCTGATTTTGAACCACCAACAGTTAAACTCTCATTTCCACCACTGGTACTTGTTTTATCGCCAGAAATTGTTTCTTCATACTTGCCACCAATCGTTTCTTTGAAATTTCTAGCAATGGTAGATTCAATATCTTCTCCGGCTTCAAACAAAATATTTTTAGTTGCAATGATTTTAATATTACCCGCACCATCTAGCAGTATAGAAGAACCTGCTTTATCTGTAATCTTTATTGAGCCGTCTTGATCATTCATCATAAATCGGCTTCCACTTTTTGATCTAAATATTTTTATATGATTACCTTCTCTATTATGCCCGCTACTTGCAGCTGCATGATACATCGCACCAATCACATAGGGCTTTTCGGCATTCCCATTTTCGAAACCAATAAGCACTTCTTCTCCAACCTCTGGAATAAATCTAAATCCTTTATCTTTTCCAGCATAAGGATTTTGAATGCGTATCCAAGGTGTTTTTTCATTTGATTGCTGCCAAGGAAAGTGAACCTTAATACGGTCATGTCCATCGGGGTCTTCATTTTCTTTTACAATCGCAGATTGTGAATCGCATCGCGGATTATAATTGGGATTGGTATATGGTGGAACTTGCACTGAAGCTGGCACACCAGAAAAATGATTTGAATACGATTCGGCTGTTGAGCAATTATGTTGAATTTGTGTGATAATATATTCTGATGATTTATTGCCATCTACCACTTTTATTGTTGAGCCTAATTTAATATTCGCATTTCTACTTGAAGCAGAAAATAAAATCAGTTTGGCAGCACGCGCATTGGTTTCTAAACTTAGTTGATTATCTAAACTAGCTTGTGTTGGCGATTGCGGTAAATGCATCGACTTGGTCGGTGATCGATCAAAAGTTTCTGTTGAAGCACTTGATAAGCTATTCAATAAACCTTGTGAAGAAGGTGATTGGTTCTGACCTGATATATTTTCACCCGAAAAATTATTATAACTCGCCGAGTTGATCGTCATGGGTCTGATACTGCTCGACAAACGTGCATTAAAAATATCACTGCCCATATTGACTTCATAAGGGGAATCATCTAATTTTCCGAACTTCAATTTTTCGCCATTATAATAAAACCATTCGCCATGCCGAACAGCCAAATGGTAGATGAAATGAAAATCGGGTTCATTATATTGAACTGTATAAAAAATTTCACTTGTATTTTTAGGATCACAGTCAATAGATAATTCATTCGACGCAATGCCGCGCATTGAGTCAGTTATAATATCTTTCAATGTTTTTTTGTAATAAGAAGCTGATTGACTATGATCCAGAAGTTTAACCGCAAGTCCTTGTCCACTGATATTAAATTCTTGTGTTAAACCATCATTTCGTTGAAAATTAATTTCAAGAATAATGCCTTTAAAAGTATGATTTCCATCGAGAGTGATAATGATTTTTTCGCCGATATAATTTTGAATAAATTTTTCCTGGTCATCTGTAAAATCATCATTGAAATCATTCTTCCAGGTAAAATTAAACTGATTCGTATCTGCCATCTTTTCTTGAATTGCAAGATTGGCAAAAACAATCTCCTGTTGATTATCACCAACTTTAATAGATACATGTTGCAATGTTTCAGGCGTAGATCCTGAGGCAGTAGGCGGTGGCATGGTTAACTTTTAAAAATTATTAAACTGAAGATCATGTAGGCAATATAAATCAAAACAATTCATCCTTCAAATAATTAAGCGAGTATCATTGATACTTACTTAATTATTTAAAAGATTATAGATTGATATCATTTTACACTTATACCCACTCATTGGTATGTGTTCCGCTACCCATTGTAATTTCTTTTGCAGAAATAGTAAACACAATATTGAGTGGATTTGAACTTGTTGATGAAAACGATTCAGAAAAATTAATCAAATAACCTTCAGTAAATTTTAATTCTTTTAAGGTTGCATCGCTGTCACGCTTAATAAAAATAACACTTCCATCTTTGCGCTCGAAGCTATTACACATCCACTCAAATAGTTCAGTACTATTGGTACCCTCTACCTCAATGGTAATTTGACCGCCTCTTGAAATTGATGATGGACGACCTGTAGCATCTACTTCTTGATAAAGTGCGTAAGAACATGAAAGTACATTTTGTTCAATACTTCCAGCTTTAAATTTGGCTTTGAAACTCATTTTGTTTGATTTTTAATTGTATAAAATATTGGTTATCGTATTGTTTGTATATTATATTCTAAACCCATTCGTTGATATGCGTTCCACTTCCCATGGTAATTTCTTTTGCAGAAATTGTAAAAACTACATTCAATGGATCGCCTGAAGTTGATGTAAAGCTTTCAGAAAAATTAATGAGATATCCTTCTTTAAACTTTAATTCTTTTAAAGTGGCATCACTATCGCGCTTAATAAAAATAACACTGCCATCTTTACGTTCGAAGCTATTACACATCCACTCAAATAATTCGGTACTATTGGTACCCTCAACGGCTAATGAAATTTGCCCACCTCGAGAGATTGAAGAAGGACGACCTGTAGCATCTACTTCTTGATAGAGGCTATAACTGCAAGAAAGCACATTTAGTTCAATGCCGCCTGCTTTAAATTTTGCTTTGAAACTCATAATTTGATTTGTTTTAAATTGTTTTAAAAAGGTTTAAATGATTAATGAATTGCTTAATCAACATGACAAATATAATTACATGTTATTTATTATTCCAAATTTAATTTTCATGAAACTCAATAATATCAAGGCTTTCGGGGTTGTTGTAACCACTTACCATCCAAAACATACCAAATCCAATTAAATACCTACCACTTACTAAAAATAATTTTTTAATAAATTTCTTACCTTTATATTTCGGATAAATTCAAGAACAGAATACCTCGTACGAATGCAAGATATTATAGAAACAATAAAACAATTACATACCGATTTGAAAGCAGAAGTGGTTGTGTCTTCTTTTCAAGAAGCTGGCATTTCAGAAGATAGAATTTGCATCAAGAATGAATCTGTATTTCATCGATCTTTTCGTAAAGATGTAATTAGTGCAAAACAAATTGAATTGAAGAATTTTGATGAAGTGGTTGAAATCACCTTATCAAGAGATAGCTTATATGATTTGTTACCTGAAGGCATATTTCATCAATCGCATAAAGATTCAAGTAGCCAAGTAACAAAAATGGTGGCTGAACACAAACGCTTTAAACGTGAAGAGCAATCGGCTAGACAATTTTTTGTTCCTTTTGAAAATGAATTTTTTCATCATCGTGTAGAAATTGAAAAACAAGAAAAAAAGTTTTATCAAAAAGTAAATGGTGAAAAGAATGAAATACTAAAACATTTTTGGAAATTGGATCCCAATTTGCCAAATGATGGTGCTAAACAATTAATTGAATTTTTACCACAAGCCAATGCGATTTGTTCTAGTTTAAAATTGATGGAAGAAACACTTTCAAAAATTATAAGCGAAGAAGTAAAGGTTACTTTACTTGAATCTGATAATAAATATCATGTCGAGTCAACTAGCTCAATCAATGATATGTTGCTTGGTGTAAATTCATTAAGCGGAAATCAGTTTAGCGAATTTCTTCCTTCTCTTGAATTTAAAATTGGCCCACTAAAATCCAATTCAATAGAGCAGTATTTAACAAATCAACCATATAACAAGCTATTGAATAGATTTTTTGACTATTTTACCCCACTTGAAGCAGAAATTAAAATTACATTTGCAATCGACAAAAAAAGTAACAGTGAGAATGCATCGATCAATATTTTAGGATATAATTTCGAGCTCTGATACTATCTAATTAAATAAACGACTGAAACGCTATGAGTTTGAAGATTTTTATAATATTATTTGGGGCCCTATTTGCAGTAGGAGCAGGGCTCTTTGTAATGATTTCAAAATTTGTTACCGATTTTAAACAGTATGGTAAAGGACCTCTTATTTATTTATCATTGACCTCTATTTTTACTGGAGCCTCTGTTTTTTTGGTTTCATTTTTGTCAAGCGATTTATTTAATAGCTATATACTTTTTTTAATTATATTTTTATTAGCAGGTATCATTCATGTATACATTATGTATAAAAAGTTTTGGGCCAAAAATGATAAGAAAACTTTACTCAGTGAGTTTTTATATACCTTGTCTATTGTGTTAATCATGTGTGTGATTTTTTCATCCATGCAATATTTTTTGAAGGATAAAGATTTCATGTACTATCCGATATTGCTTTCTTCACTTGGTTTTTTTATCCCAACAATTGCTCATAAATCATTTGAAAAGGCCATCTCCATTCCTGAAAAAACGTATAAAAAATGGTATTATCCTATTAATAATCCGCTACCCGATCCGGATGATGATGATATGCGAGATTTAATCGTCATTGGTTTTGAAATGGAAAAAAATTTAGGTGATGATAGTAGAACCTATTTTAGAGCAAGAGCGCCACAACGAATGGACTTAGCAGCTTTATTTTATCATTTTATCAACGACTATAATGAGGGCCATAGTGAAACCCCCATTGAATTAACCAATCAAACAGGTAGACCATTTGCTTGGATATTTGAGCGCAAGGGAAAATGGTATCAAGGTCGAAAAGTATATGATCCTGAAACACCCATATTCGCGAATGGCATTAAAGAAAATACGGTGATTATTTGCAAACGTTTTATTGAATCTCAAAAAGAAGACTAATGTATAACAAACTTAGCGCCCATCCAGTCAATTGGATAGATGGCATGAAAATAAATAAAAATCATTTTATCTCAACCGATCATGCAACGATTGATAGTGTGAGAGATATTGCCCAATCATTTTTAACACCATATAATTATGGGTTGCTTCCAAATGATGAAATGGATCCTATTCAAATTAATATCAGTATCGATAATCAAAATTTAATTAAAGCACGCTTATTATCCTGTCATGCCATTACAATGGGTGGAGCCCGAATTCATATTGATAAAAAAATGATTGAACAAGGTTTTACAATCAATGAGGCCACACAAGCAACTAAAGCGGGTGAAGATGGAAATTATTGGATTTCTGTTTCAGTTAATTTATTTGATCGTATTCCTGTTGGTTCACCTGACCCAACTGAAAATCCACCGCGCTTACCTTTTTCATTACCATCCTATCAATTACATATTACACCCGATAATCAACTCAAACAAGTATTGGGTAATCCCAATTATTTAATAGTTGGAAAAGTAAAATTAAATGGTGCGCAATCGCGCGTAGAGGATGAGTATATACCTGCCTGTACAAGTGTTTCATCAAATGAAGATTTGGTTGCTTTTCATGGTGAATTGGATAGTTTTTTTGGTAAGCTCGAATTAAAATGCTCTCAAATTGTTCAGAAGATTTTCAAAAAAAATCAACAAAATGAATTGTCTGATCTAGTCATGTTTTTATGTGATCGTATGGTCATCTATTTAGGAAGCACCATCACTTCATTTCGTTGGATTAATTTGCATCAATCGCCCATTCATATGATTGAACAAACAGTTGGTTTGGCAAGGGTGATGAAAAATACAATTGATTTGCGTATTGGTTCAGGCAAGGAGGAGCTTTTAAATTATTTATCTGAATGGTGTGAGTTAAATCAAGGTGAATTGGAAACCTTGCTAACTTCAACAGCCAATATTCAATATCAACATCATGATGTCAATCAACATTGTATTAAAATTGTGCAATTTGTAAAAGTGCTCGGTAAATTATTTGAAACACTTGGCAATCTTGAATTTATAGGCAAGAAAAAGGATAGCAATATTTTTGTCAAAGAAGAATCAATTACAAATACTGTAGAAGATATCAATAAGCCTAAACCAAAACGTAGATTTTTTGCAGACTAATTCTACCAAATATTAATCACAAACAAATATTCAACATTTAAAAAATAAACATGGAAGCCCTTAATACTAAAGAACGAAATGATGCTTATGCCTCCTTTTTAGTCTTTTTTTTAATTACAATTGCTCTTTTATTATTAGCAGTTTTTTTCGCTTATCAAGTACCATTTAAAGAAAACGAGCGAATGAGATCTCAATTAAAAAGATATGATCATGAAACTGAATTTATGAATTCATTTTTAGTAAAAATGACAGAAACTAAAGGACTGCTTGATTCTGTTAATTTGCCTAATGCTCAAGCACCAGTGATTGACGGTAAAATTGCTGAGCAAATAAAACAAATGGGAAGTATGGTGAGCGGAGATAGTATACGCGATAAACGTGTGTATGAAAATATAATTCAAACAGTGATTGGTTTGCAAGATGCGAAAAAATTACTTAGAACATCAAGTGCTACCGAAACCGATTTGGGTTCGGTTCAACAACAATTAAATGATTTACGTATGCAACTGAATTTATGTGAACAACAAAAAACACAGATGCAAACTACTTTAATGATGTATCAAAATCAACGTTAGAATTCACAACTTATGGCACTAGAAAGAAGCGAATATCGAGTAAATGAAAAAGGCTTTCGCCTAAAATTAGATAGAAAAGTATTGATGACTTTTTTATCAATTATGGTGTTATGCGTTTTATTATTTGCCTTTAAATTAGTTACAAATGTTGAATGTCATTTGATAACCATTAAAACCACTACCAATAGTAATTTAAAACATTTAAAAGATCAATACTTTTCTGGCGAAATTGTTCAAATGACGGCTGTTTCAAAAGGAGCCAAACAATTTGAATGGGACTTTGGAGATGGAACCCCATTTGCAAAAACACAATCAACTACACATGCCTATATCAAACCAGGAAATTATGTTGTTCAAGTAAAAATTAATGATCATTGTATCGAGTTTAAAGAAATTCTTGTGATTAATTCGGCACAAACGACCAATGCTATGATGGATGCACTTAAAAGTGATATGCCTTATATTATGGGACCTGAGGTAGTTACTGCGGGTGAACCTGCTACATTTCAAGATGCTTCACAAGGATCGTCGGTTTGGGAATGGAGTATTTTAAACACACCAAGTATTCCTATGCAAACTGGCGTGAATGCTACTTTTACTTTTCCGGTGGCAGGTACTAAAATTATTTATTTAAAAACAAATGGTGATGAAAGTCGAGTTGTTCAAAAAACAATCACCATCGTCCCTAAGCAATCAAATGATATGCCTCAAAATGCAGGTGCAGCATTGCCACCTCCTAGCGCAATGCCTATGCCAATGCCTTCGCGACCGATTGAAAGAGAAGAAGAAGAACCTATGGTTGAAGAAAAGAAAAAAGAAGAAAAACCTGTTACATTGCAATTGCCCGATATGGAATTCAAAAATATGATTGAAGGGCTCACTAACGGCAAGGTAACACCCGAAGCTATAAATGCTTATTTGTGCAATGGCACTGCTACAAAGGTTCATAAAAATGGCGACTGGGATACATGGGGTAATTTTGCTCGCGAAATCTCAGGAAAGAAAAGAGTGGATATTAAAGCAGTGAAGGTTTATCGAGACGAAAATGGCTGTGTTACTACTTTAGAAATTGATTATAAAAAACGCCTCTTTTAATTGATTATGGAAGGCTATTATAAATTTCCATTGCGGTTTGATGATATTTTTGCAAAGAAAGATTTGCCAAAGTGTTCCATTGAAGAAAGTATTGCACGTAATATTCAATTATTAATAACTACCGTTTGGGGTGAAAATAAAATGGACCAAGAGTATGGTTCATTTTTTTGGGAAAACGATTTTGATATTTTATCAACGAATGCAAAGCGAAGAGAAATTATTATTTATTCGATTCAGTATGCTATCCAACGATATGAAAAGCGATTACAAAATGTTCGAGTTGAAGTTGATATTAAACAAGCTGAAGTAAGAGATGAAAAATCTGGCACTCGGCTACGTCGTAAAATTGATATGGTGATTACAGGCACCATTCGTAAAAATAATCAGGCATTTCGTTTTCCAACAGGCTTTTATATAGGTCCGTTTGCAATGGAGTAATATGAATTGTTTAATTGCTTAAACAAATTATTTTACACTCAATTTATTTGTACTTATTCTTTTACCATCACGATTTACCAAAACAAAATAGGTGCCACTCGGTAATATTAATTTATTAAATGCTATTCGATTTTTACTTTCGGTTAAATAATCTTCAAATAAGGTTCGAATTCTTTTCCCGCTTGCATCAATCAATTCAATTAGAATATTACCTGCTTTATCATTTTCAAATTCGAGTGTAAACATATCGGTTGCAGGGTTAGGGAAAAGAGAAGTTGAAATAGTTTCTTTTTCAATATCCTTTGTTGTTACTGGCTGCGATTCGGCTGTAACTATTTGAGCAATCCAGGTTCCAAATGAATTGAGACGTGGAGGCGTGTTGGCTCCATAAGCACCTGCCATCCAAACCTGTGGCACACCACCTACATATTTTCTGCATATTCCTGTATAATCGCCCCATCGTTCGGGTTGAATGGCATAAGTAGGTGGATATAAAATATTGACAGAGGTATCGCCACTTTTTACTGTTTGTTTAGTACTCCAAGTCATGTTATGATCGAGACTGATTACCCCTGTTTCAGGTGTTAAAGTTGTACTTGTATCTGATCGAACATAGGCAATGGCTACACTTGCATCTAACGAATCATAGCCTAATGAGGCAACTGCTGGATAGCAAAAATCAGTGCCAGCCTCACCATATGAAGTAACAACTGCTTTATTTGAATCTAAATAAATTCGTCCATAATGCACACCACACCATCCACTGGCAATATCAGCATCGAATGTAAAATGAACGGTATTGTTTAAATAAAAAGCATTTTGAGTCCATGCGCTACCCGTACTTAACGAGTCAACAAAACCTGTAAATGGATCTTTTTGAAATGCATTGGCACAAACTTCATAATGCGGAATTGCAAATTGCGAAGCAGTTAATGTTTTAGTTGCAGATGATTGTAATCCATTTATTTCGTATAAATAAACATGCGAACCTGAATCGGGCATGAGTTGAACAAAATACATTTTTTCGTTCATGCTATCGCCTAAACCATTGGCTGCTGGGTATAAAGTAATGCCGTCTAAACTATCTGGCGTAAAAATACCATTCCATAAACCATAGTTAAGAGGCAAACCTGCATACCCTTCTGTCAGTCCGATTTGATATATATAAGTTTCTTTCCAATTATAAGTTGGGGCATCACCAAAACGATTGCCATTAATAAAAAGTTCATCATTATTAACTCCTATAGTTGGAAAATCTGTCCAAGTAGTGTCATTATAAGGATTGCCAGGAAGTTGATATAAATACCATCCATCTAAAGGATTGTTTGTTTTAGAAAAGAAGGTTAGTATTTTAGATTTGGTAGATGAAAAGCCATGAAGCAAGACAAGTATAAACCGATCATGAAGTTTATCATATAGAACACGAGGATCGAATTTACCAGATTTTAATGTGGTGTCATTTACAAACGCGTTCCATGTTTGACTCACAATAAAAGCACCGCCGGTTGTATCATAGTATTCGATACCATAGTTTACACATGAAACAATTTGTCCACCATTTGAAACAGCAATTGAATTGTCGGTTGGAGTCCACGATTTAAGTTCATTGCCTTTGAAATTAACGCCAATAGTAGGTGCAGCGCCTGCCGTTTTGTTTGAACTAGTGCCCGACGAAATAGATTTTAATTTTTGAGCCATTTTAATTTTCTTCAATTCTTCAGTATGAAATAAATGTTCAATTTCTTCATTAGGTAAACTTTGAAAAAGAATATCCCATGAAGGTTTGCCAATATCATCTCTAGAAGTTGAAGAGGAAAGTGGAAGGGTAAAGGGACCCGTAAATTTACCTGTATTTATTTTTTTTATGTCTTGAGCAAACAAAAGGGTGTTGAAAAATAATAGACTTGTAAGGATAGATAATCGTAACATATCAAAAATAATTTTAGCTAAATTAAGTTATTTTGTCTTGAATAGATTAAAATATGGGATTAGAATCTTGTTAGAGTATTGATATCATGTAAATTTTATAAATATTGTATATAGCAATTGATTTGTACATGAAGTAAATAAAGTATTAAAAATTAGCTAAGCCAATTTAATTATTCGAAGACATGCATTGCGGTCCTGACACTTCTGTCAGGAATTGCATTACAAAACGCGAATAACTGTTTGTTGTGGGCTAGTTATTTCCACTCAATAGAAATATCGTAATTGTGAAATTTTTCATCACAACCTAAAATAATCATTTTTTCTGCAACAGATTGACTAATAATCATTCTATCAAATGGATCACTATGAAATAAAGGAAGATTTGACAATTCAATAAAATGAACTAATTCAATTGGCAAAATTTCAATCTTGTTCCTTTCTATAAAAGTAAAAAGTTCGGTCAATTCCAATCCAAATTCTAACTTCCCAATTTGCTTTTTTATTACAATTTCCCAAATAGAAACAATACTGATAAAACAGGGTGTATTTATACTCTCAATTAATGATTTTATTCGTTTAGGTAATTTTGATTCTCCCGAGATGAACCAAAGCAATGTATGCGTATCAAGTTAATAACTCATTTCAAATATTCTTTGAATTCATCAAGAGGATCATCAAAATCATTTGATAATTTCACCTTTCCCTTTCCAAAACCGAACTCTCGTTTAGTTATTTTTTTTTCCTTCGAATTTTTAAGTTTCAGAAAATCAACGAAATCCTTTATTTCATCCCGAATAGATTTTGGGAGGTTATTAATTTCAAAATTTAAACTAGCATTCGTCATATTTAATATTGCGAACCAAAGATATTGCTTTAATTAAACTTTTCCAAGCTTGGCTAGAATGCTTTGGTTGGGACTTATAATGTAAAACGAGTGTGCCGCCTAAACGATGAATATTGGTATTTATAAAAAACTTGATCAATTTTTTAATCCAATTAGAAATAACTCACATAGCCAAAATGAACTTTCGAACTTCTAAACTGAAAAGGTTGATTTTGTTTAGCACCTAAAGCATAGCTAATATTAAATAATCCCGCTCTTGTTTCAAAGGTCATACCCAAACCCATACTATAAGGTAATTCAGTTCGATTTATATTGCCATATTTAGATTGGGTAAATCCTATATCACCAAAAATAAAAAAGTATGAATTAAGAGAAAGCAAATAACGCGGTTCAATACTCACTACACTATAGGCGTTGACAAACATACTACCTTCATCAAAGCCACGAAGTAAACGATATCCACCAATTTGAAAAACCTCATTTTTATATAATCCATCACTGCTTAGGGTGATTCCACCATAGTAACTTGTTGCCAATAAAAGACGTTTGGTAAAAGGTGTAAAATAACTAAACTGTCCCTTTACGGTATACTTAAAACTTTTTAATTGTATACTATCATATAAGTATGAAAAAGGTTTGTTGAGTAATGGATCAATAGTGGTTTCGACACTGGTGTTTTTTATAAAATTTCGAAATGAAACACTG
>Ga0116157_10002831_pt1 | contig 16821 bp, 16 predicted proteins | sample AD_UKC048_MetaG_FD_89882 | JGI IMG/M metagenome (GOLD analysis project Ga0116157, IMG submission 89882) | Active sludge microbial communities of municipal wastewater-treating anaerobic digesters from USA - AD_UKC048_MetaG | ecosystem: Engineered > Bioreactor > Anaerobic > Digestate | place: USA...
AAGCCAACGCGACGCGCCTCTTCCCCTGAACTGGCAGCCTTCTCCTGCTCCGCTCGTGGAACGAAGGTGTCCGCATAAACGACCATCGTGCCCTTCTCGCCCTTGCGAACTTTTCCACCGAGAGCGAGCGCCTGTTTGAAGGTCAGCCAGCGCTGAGACGGTCGGCCTTGCTCGATGGCGGCAAACCACAACAGCAGGATGTTGACCCCGGAATAGGCGCGGCCCGTCGCGGTGTTGATGGGCAGCCCAAGCGGCGTCATGCCGGATGACACCCAGGGCTGAACCCATGGGAAGCAACCCTGCTCAAGCTCATGGATGATACGGTTCGTTACCGTGTCGTGCAGCGACACGGTCGTCGTGGCGGCAGTCATGCCAGCCTCCTGAATTCTGATTGGATGAAGACGAGCGCCTTCGCGCAGGGTGGCGGCTCGCCACCCTGCGCAAGCGCATCAGTGCTCGCTGGTCAGGTAGAGGGTCTTGCCCGAGAACCAGAGCGAAATGCTGTCGAGCGGAAAGTCGGTCCACTCGATCCGATGGACGTAAAGGCTGTTATCGTCGCCGTCCGTGCACGTCAGAATGGCGGATCTGTTCTCGTCGACGGTCAGCTTCCAGACCTGAAACTCAGCGCTACGCAGCGCGCTGTTATGGGGTTGCGGGCAGAGAATGGCGTCCAGCAGCCAGTAGGCGCCGCCAGCTTCGGCCAGGTACTGGACGCCTTCGGTGTAGTTGCACCCTCCCGACAGGGCGTGGCGGTAGAATTCTTGGCTTCCAGTGAATTGCGCGAGGGCTTCCGCGTTCAACGCGAGTGCTTCGGATGACATGAGTATTTCCTGAGAAATGAATGATTGAGCGGAGGTGGACCGGCCGCGACACACGGCCGGTCAGAGCGCGTCACGCGGCTTTCTTCCGGGCCTTCTCGGCCTTCGCGGGAGGCGCAGCCGTCTCGCCCTCAGACTTGGGCTTGCCGCGTGCCAGGATTTCGACGTCGCCGAATCCCGTCACGACAAGCTCGGTCGCATAGCGGGGGTTGCCACGCTCATCGTCCCACTTGTTCTGGCGGATCTGCCCGGCGACGCGCAGGCGCGTATCCGCGATGCGCTGCGCGCGGGGCGGCGCATGTGGCGGCCGGGATTTCGCTACGCGAAGGCCGGTGTCGTGCTGCTGGACCTCACACGACTCTCAGATCAATCGGACGATCTCTTTCCGACCGCCGACACCGAACGACGCGGGCGGCTCATGGTGGCCATGGATGCCGTCAACCTGCGATATGGCAGTCGTGCATTGAAACCTGCCTGCGTGGCCGCGACCCACGGCTGGTCCATGCGGCGTCAGAAACTGTCGCCACGCTATACAACCTATTTCGACGAGATGCTGTCTGTGGCGGCGTGAACAGCCGCAGGCTCGCGAAGGTGACCGCAGACTGATCGCAACTTCGATGCAGTGAAACGCAGCCATCGCTGCTCATTGCGAATGCGGTCTTGCCGCTACATAATTCTCAGCGTGAATGAGACGACAAGGCCTTGATGATCTGTGTCTTCGAAACCTCGCCCGCATCGCATTGCGCGATGACATCGTTGAGACTTCGGCGCAACGCGTTCAACTGCGAAATCCGCCGGTTGATCTCTGTCAACTGATTGCGGGCGCTCGCGCTCAACACCCAGAGGTCAGCACACTTATTGTCCGCCAATTGAAGGAGTGTGCGTACTTGCTCCAGCGAAAAGCCAAGATCGCGTGCCCGCCGTATGAACTTGATGCGTGCCAAGTCTTGGGCGCTGTAAGCCCGGTAGTTTCCCATCGTACGCGGCGGCTTCGGAAGGAGTCCGATCCTTTCATAGTAGACCACCCCATTGGGCTGAATGCCGATGGCTTCTGCCAATGCACCGATGGTGTACTGAGGCCGCTCATCCGGCTCCGCGCGAACAGGCTCAACAGGCGATGCCTCGTCACCTGGAGCCTTTACGCCAGGATCTTCCGCCCGTTCTGATAGCGTGGGGCCACGGCGTCGTGACAACCAAGTTGAGAGATTGGAGAGCGGTCTCATGGCAAACTCAGTCAAAGAGATCGAGCAAGCTGAACCGTCTTTTCCGGCCACGGCTCCCGTGATGATCATCGTCATCATCATCTCCGTCGTAGCGGTATCGCCTTTTGTCCTGGTCGTACTTGTGGCTTTTCTTCCACTCGTCGGGATTACGGCCGAAGCTCTGGACCTCTTCCTGAAACCGATCTTGCGCCTCGGCCGACTGACTCGCCTCTTCCTTTTCGGCCGCAAGAAGCTTGTTTAGCTCGCCGCGGTCCAGCCAGACGCCGTTGCATGTTGGACAGATGTCGATCTCTACGCTGCTCCGTTCGACTTTGAGCATCTGATTGTTGTCGTTGGGGCAGAGAAGCAGAGGTATTTTGGCTCCAGTTCGTTTGACCAAGTTGGTGGATATCTACTAACGACAGTCTGGACAGGTCCCATGGACTTCCACCACTGCATCGCGAGCCTTGAAGTCGACATCCGCCGCTTCGCCCGTCAGAGTGGCCATGAGATCCTGAGCATCTAATTCGGTTATTGCTCCGCACCCATTACAAATCAGCAGAGCCGCAGTATGAGCGTGCCCCCAATGCTGGCACGGCACGTAGGCATGCAGACTGGCGACGCGGTGGACCAAACCAATCCCGACGAGGAAATCGATAGCGCGATAAACCGTCTGTGGCTTCGCCGTCTTGTCATCCTTCAACTGGCTGAGCATGTCGTAGGCTTTAACTGAGCTTGTCGCCTGCAACAGAATCGACAAGACCTTCTTGCGATGAGGCGACAGATAGCCTCCGCGCTTTTCGCAAAGATCAGCGGCCTCGATGAGAGCCTCTTTTAACTCGGCGGCCCCTTTGGCTGCATTTTTCTTGATCATGGCAACTTTCCCAATGCCGCCAACCACCGCGTTAGATGGCTCATCTGTCGCTCTGTGCTTCACGACGACGGCGCGCATGACGGTTGCCAGACGGGTTTCTGAGGCGGCGTCCGAGCAGGCGATCGGTGAGCGCCTTCCCAAAGGCATCGTAGTAATTGCGGAGCTGACGTACCTTGCCTTCGGTCGAATGCCGCTTTCCAGCCAACGCGCCGGTGAATCGAACGCCATGGCGCAGGAGCGTCCGATCCTCGACAGGCGATAGTTTGAAAAAGCGGACGGACTCTGTCAGGAACGGGATACCGTTGCGCAGCTCAAGTTCGCTCATCGGAACGAGCTTGGAAATCGCAGCGTAAGTAGTCGTCGATAATTTGCCCGCTCCCGCCACCGAAGCAAGTTTGACGCGACCGTTGCTTACGGGTTGCCCTTCCATGGACACGTAGGGATTCCAGGAGCTGTAATCGTCAAAGTTCGTGAGCACTTTCCAGACCTGATCGACGGGTGCAGGCAAAATGATCTCGACACTCAGCTCTTTCATGCGAAGCCCCTCCTCTCGAGTGGGGTGTCAGATATTGCGTCTCGGGGGAGGCTCGACACAGCCTCCCCCATGTCCTCGATGGGCGGATAGGATCGAGGACATACGCCGGCCGAGGACCGCGGGGGGACGGAGCCTGGAGCCGACGCGAGTTGGATAGAACGGGGAATGGAAGGAGACGCCGCACGAGCGGCGTCTCCCCAGAGTCCTGCATGGGTTGGGGGTACATTGCAGGACATCTGACTTGCGGCGCTTGCGTTTAACCACGCTTGCGCGTTCTTGGGGGTGCCTGTCATCCGCTGACCCCGGCAGGTCTTGTGCGGTCACGGTAGGCTAGCAGGCGCAGGGCGTTCGCAACCACGATCAGGGTTGATCCCTCATGGAAGATGATCGCCGCGCCGATCTGAAGACCGAACAGGGTTGATGGGATCAGGACGGCCACAACACCGAGGCTCACCCATAGGTTCTGCTTGATGATCGCGCTGGTCTTCCGGCTCAGCCCAACAGCGAACGGAAGATGCGCCAGGTCGTCAGCCATAAGCGCGACATCTGCCGTCTCAAGCGCCACGTCCGATCCAGCAGCGCCCATTGCGATGCCTACGGTTGCGTTGGCCAGCGCGGGAGCGTCGTTGACGCCGTCGCCCAGCATGGCGACTTTCCCGTGCTGCTTCACGAGGTCCTTTATCGCGGCAACCTTGTCTTCCGGCATCAAGCCGCCCTTGGCGTCGGTCAACCCGACATCCTTGGCAATGGCGTCACCGACGCTTTGGTTGTCGCCGGTGAGCATGATCATGCGCTCTATGCCCAGAGTTTTCAGGCGAGCCACGACATCGCGCGCAGAAGCCCGAGGTGTATCCATCAGGCCAAGAAGGCCGAGGAATGCGTCGCCACGCCTGACGACCATGACCGTCCGGCCGCTGCTCTCTAGGCCAGACGCCTGCTGACGGGTATCGTCTGGCATCGCAGGGCCATTGCTGCCGTCGAACATGCCGGGCTTGCCGATCCAGACGGCCTGGCCGTTGACATTGCCTTTGACGCCTTTGCCGGTGATGCCTTCGACTGCTTCCCCTTTCAGCTTGTCGCTGCGCGGAATGCGTTCAAGACCGTCCCTAACGACAGCCGCGGCAAGCGGGTGATCACTCAACTCCTCAATCGCGATGGCGTAGCTCAGGAGCTCCACCTCGCTGACGCCATTCAGGGGTACAACATCAGTTAGACGCGGCTTGCCTTCGGTCAGCGTACCTGTCTTGTCGAAAGCGATCGCTTTCAGGGTGCCGAGGTTCTCAAGCGGTCCGCCTCCCTTGATGAGAACGCCGCCTCGGCCCGCGCGTGCGATGCCACTCAGCACAGCGCTGGGCACTGAAATGGCCAGCGCACACGGACTTGCCGCCACCAAGACAGCCATGGCGCGATAGAAGCTTTGCTGGAAGGTCTCGTCCAGAACCAGCCAGCCAAACATCAGCATGACGACGCCGATGAGCACGCATGGAACAAAGACGCGTTCGAGCTTGTCGGTGAACTGCTGTGTCGGCGAGCGTTGTGCTTGGGCCTCCGCGACAAGCTTTACAACACGCGCGAGCGTCGATTCCTGCGCCAGACGCGAAACATGGACTTCGATGGCGCCAGGGCCGTTGATCGTTCCAGCAAATACCTTCGACTCGGCACTTGCCTTGGCAAATGCGTCCGCAGCCGATGCATCACCTTTGAAGGGACGCTTGTCGACTGGGACACTCTCGCCTGTTACAGGCGACTGATCCACACTCGTCTCGCCCAGCGTCACAAGGCCGTCCGCGGGAAGGCGCTCGTTCGGTTTAACAATCACGATGTCGCCGACCACCAAAGCTTCGATCGCAATCTGTTCCGACCCGCGCTCACGCTTCACCAAAGCGAATTTCGGAGCCAGCTTGCCAAGCGCTTCGATCGCGCGCTTGGCGCGGCCCATCGCATAGCCTTCGAGGGCGTGACCGATACTGAAAAGCGCCAGCAACAGCGCGCCTTCAGACCAATGGCCGAGTATTGCCGCGCCAACGGCCGCGGCAATCATTAGCGTGTCGATCTGGAACTTGCCGCGCTTGAGGTTCTCGATGGCCTCGCGGACCGCAAAGCTACCGCCGAAGAAGTATGCGGCTACATAAGAGACGATAGCTGCCTCTTTCGACCACTGGGACTCGACGATCCAGCCAATAGTGAGGGCAACGACTGACAGTATGGCGAAGATCAGTTCGCTACGTTCGCCGAATGGCCCGCCATGATTGTGACTGCCTTCCTCGGCATGCGGCTTTGCTTCATGATCATGGGACTTGTGATCATCCATTGGATGGCTCGCTTTCACGTTTTGCATCGCGAAGAATTTCAAAGCCGCCGAAGACTGCAACGGCAGCTACGACGAGCCCGACGACGACGTCCGGAATCCAGGAGCCGGTCCACATCACGAGAGCGCCCGCGATGAGGATGCCTCCGTTTGAGAAGAAGTCGTTGACGCTGAATGTTTGCGCGGCACGTAGATTCACGTCGTCGGTCTTGAGTGGCTTCAGCAGCCGCAGGCAGATCAGGTTTACGACAGCGGCAAACGTTGCCATCGCCATCATAGTCACGCCGGCAGGTTCGGGACCGAAGAAGGGCCGACGCAGCGCATCGAAAAGCACCCCGATCGCAAAGATCACGAGCATGATGCCAGAGAGTCTTGCGGCGCTCCGCTTTAATTTACCGGAACCGCCGACCGCTAGCACGCTGATCGCATAGACGATCGTGTCTGATAGATTGTCGACCGCATTGGCAATCAAGGCACTGGAGTCTGCGACCAAGCCCGCAGTTCCCAAAGTAATAAACAGCAGGAGGTTCAGCGCGAAGACGATCAGAAGCGTGCGCTTCTGTCTGTCCGTATTCACGCTTTTGCCTCCTGCTGTCATGGCTCTTCCCTACTCCGCGTGCTGCAGGGCAGGTTCGACGGCAGGCTCGGCCGACGGCTTGGGCTTGCGCTTGAGCACGAGCTTGCAGATTGCCGGCAGGACGAACAACGTCAGGGCGGTTGCGGTGATCAGGCCGCCGATGACGACGGTCGCTAACGGTCGCTGCACTTCAGCGCCCGTCTCCGTCGCAAGCGCCATGGGCACGAACCCAATGGCGGCGACGAGCGCCGTCATCAGAACGGGGCGGTAACGCTCGATAGCGCCTTCGGTGATGGCGTCATCCAGCGGCATACCGGCATCCAGGCGTTTGCGAATGCTCGTCATCATCACAAGGCCGTTGAGAACCGCCACGCCCGAGAGCGCAATGAAGCCAACAGCAGCCGAGATCGAGAACGGCAAACCACGTAGAACGAGAGCAAAGACGCCCCCTGCCAAAGCCAGCGGCACCGCCGAGAACACGGCAAGCGCGGGCGCAATGCCGCCTAGAGCCATGTAGAGCAGCACCAGAATCAGCGCAAAGCAGATCGGGACCACAATTGACAGACGCGCCGTCGCCGCCTGCAGGTTTTCGAACTGTCCACCCCACTGGATGTAAGCGCCCGAAGGCAGTTTGACCTGCGCCACCTTGGACTGTGCCTCGGTGACAAAGCTGCCGAGATCGCGGCCACGGATGTTCGCCTGGATCACGACCCGTCGCTTGCCGTTCTCGCGGCTGATCTGGTTGAGGCCCTCGGTGAACGAGAACTCGGCCAGAGCACGCAGCGGCACGCTAAGGCGCGGTTGTCCGTCAACAGCCGGGAGCATGACGGGAAGGGCGCCGATAGCGTCGACATTGTTGCGCAGGAGGTCAGACACCCGCACCACGATCTCAAACCGTCGATCGCCTTCGAACACCAGGCCAGCCTCACGGCCGCCCAGCGCCGAAGCCACCGCATCCGCCACCTCCTCGATTGTCAGGCCGTAGCGAGCGATGGCATCGCGGTTGAACCGAACGTCGAGAACCGGGAAGCCCTGTGTTTGCTCAACCTTCACGTCGGCGGAACCGCTGATCGACTGCAACGTCGTCGCGATTTGCCCGGCGACCGGGCCAAGCGCGTCGAGATCATCGCCGTAGAGTTTGACGGCAACGTCCGAGCGGACGCCGGAGATCAGCTCGTTGAAGCGAAGTTCGATGGGCTGGCTGAACTCAAACGCGTTGCCGACTTCGCCCGAGATTGCTTTCTCGATCTTGGCGACGAGTTGCTCCTTGGTCATGGACTTGTCCGGCCACTCCTCCTTCGGCTTCACAATGACAAAGCCGTCCGAGATGTTGACCGGCATTGGATCCGCGGCGACCTCTGCCGTACCCGTCTTGGACATGACCCGTTCGACTTCAGGCAACGCCTTGACCGCGTGCTCGACGCGCTTCTGCATGTCGATCGACTGGTCGAGCGACGTTGACGGGATGCGCAGCGCCTGGACCGCAAGGTCCTTCTCGTCCAGCTGCGGCGTAAACTCCTGTCCCAGCGTGGTGAAGAAGAAGGCAGCGACAGCAAAGATGGCCGCTCCAACTCCGATGACCGGAATTGGCGCCTTGACCGCCGAGCGCAGCAGCGGCGCATAGCGCGCCTTGCTTATGCGCACCATAGGCACTTCCTTCTCAGAAACCTTGCCGCTGATCAGGATCGCCACCATCGCAGGCACAAAGGTCAGCGAGAGAACGAAGGCGCCAGCCAACGCCAGCATGACCGTGATGGCCATCGGCGCGAACAGTTTGCCTTCAACACCCGTGAACGCCAGCAGAGGTGCGTAGACAAGGAAGATAATCGCCTGACCAAAAACTGTCGGTTGGATCATCTCCTTCGACGCCTCGGTGACCTCGAAGAGCCGCTCCTGAAGTGACAGCAGCCTGCCCTCATGGTGCTGGCGCTCAGCCAGCCGTCGCAGGCAGTTCTCGACGATAATAACGGCGCCATCGACGATCAGACCGAAGTCCAGGGCGCCCAGGCTCATCAGGTTGCCCGAGACATGCAGCTCGTTCATGCCGATTGCCGTCATCAGCATGGAGAGTGGTATGACCATACCGGTGATCATCGCAGCCCGGAAGTTTCCGAGCATGACGAATAGAATTACGACGACGAACAATGCGCCTTCGGCGAGGTTCTTCTCGACGGTGGAGATTGTAGCGCTGACCAGCTTGGCGCGATCATAGGCGACGTTTGCTTGGACGCCCTCCGGCAGCGACTTTGCAACCTCATCCAAGCGCGCCCCAACATCCGATGCAACGGTTCGGCTGTTGGCGCCCGTCAGCATGAAGGCTGTCCCAATCACCACCTCCTCGCCGTTCTTGGTAGCGGCTCCGGTCCGGAGACCGCCACCAACTTTCACCTCGGCAAGATCCTGAACCGAAACAGGTACGCCTTGGCGGTTGGCAACCACTGCACGGCGAATCTCGTCTAGCGTTCGAACCCGAGCATCTGCTCTGATGAGGAATGACTCGCCGCCCCGCTGGAGGAAGTTTGCGCCTACCGAGAGGTTGGAGCTCTCCAGCGCTGTCGCCAAGTCCGAGAATGAAACACCAAACGCGGCGAGCTTGGCCGGGTCCGGCTCAACGACGAATTGCTTCTCGTAACCGCCAATTGAGTCGATGCCGGCAACGTTCGTAATGGCCCGCATCTGCGGACGAATGATCCAGTCCTGAACTGTGCGCAGGTAGGCCCCGCGAGACACATCATCGGTCAGCTGCTCGCCTTCGCTGGTGAGGAAGCTGCCATCGCTCTGCCAACCGGGTTTGCCATCGTTTTCCGGGCCAGCCTTGGGATCAAGGGGCGCGTATTCCACAGTCCACATGAAGATGTCCCCGAGGCCCGTCGTGATCGGGCCGATCATCGGCTGGACGCCTTCGGGCAAGGAATCACGTGACTGCGTTAGCCGTTCCGTGACCTGCTGACGCGCAAAGTAGATGTCGGTATTCTCGGCGAATACAGCGGTCACCTGGCTGAAGCCGTTACGCGACAGCGAGCGCGTGCTCTGCAGTCCGGGAATTCCAGAAAGAGCAGTCTCGACTGGGAACGTCACACGCTTCTCGATTTCCAGCGGCGCCAGCTCCGGTGCAGATGTATTGATTTGTACCTGCTTGTTTGTGATGTCCGGTACGGCATCGATGGGAAGCTTGATTAAGTTGAACACGCCGAAGGCAGCCACAAGCAGCGTCGCGAAGACGACGAAGTAGCGGGCGCGCACGGATAGGGAGAGGATCCTGGCAATCATGTCTGGGTGCTCTGTGTCTGGTTGATTGCTGGACTAGTGGTCATGACCGGCGTCGCCCTTGCCGAGTTCGGCCTTGAGGACGAATGCTTTAAGACCCGCGACAACCGATCCGGGCTTGAGCCCTTCTACAATCTCTATGCGGCCACCGCCGCGCTGCCCCGTCTTCACAGGCGTCGCCATGAAGCCATCATTGGTGCGAACGAAAACAACATCTCGTCCTTCGACGTTCTGAACTGCTTCCTCAGGCAGAACGAAACCTGACGTCCCTGCTCCCTGTGTCGACGCCGGCCGGATCAAAGCGCGCGCGAACTGACCCGGCTGAAGCGTCTCGCTCTTCTCCGTCACTTCGAGAACGACAGTCGCTGCGCGGCTAGCGGCATCGACAGACGGAGTTACCGATCGCACCTTGGCGGCCAGCAACTGCCCGTTGCTCTCGATTGAAGCCTGATCACCAGGGCGCACGCGCTGCGCGTCGAGAACGGGCACGGCCGCTTCTATTTGGATTTTAGATGGATCAGAAATCCGGAAGAGTTCAGTCTCCGGTGACACATAGGCGCCTAGCTTGGCAGCCGCTGTCACTGACGTAATCCGGCCGTTGATCTGACTCGCAATCGCGACGGACTGGCCGTCGCTTGTTACACGCGCAGCACGCGCGGACGATTCACTACGACGGTACTCGGCTTCGGCCTGCGCCAACTCGGATTGAGCTCTCTCCAAGTCCTGACGGGATGTGATCTTCGAATCGAAGAGTGTCTTCTCACGCTCGAAGCTTGTGCGCGCGAGATCGAGACGCGATTTGGCGCTGGTCAAGGAAGCCGATAGCGCGGAGGCGTCCGGGCTCAGGACGACAGCAACAGTCTCGCCACGGCTGACCGGGTCGCCGAGACGCTTGCGAATATCTGTAATCGCGCCAGATGCGCGCGCGGTCAGGATGGCTTCACCAGTTGGCGATGCAGCAACCGTCGCTTGCGCCGTGATCTCCGCGCCAAGGCTCCCGGGAGCAATGGTGATCAGACCGATACCGGCCATTTCGATGGCCTTTTCGTCGATATCGACTTCGCCCTCGGCATGTTCTTCCCCGCCCTCTTCAGCGTGGCCGCCTTCCTCACCTGCGTGTTCGTCGTGATCGGCAACCTGTGTCGCCGTCGCGCCAAGTTCGGCTGCGTGCTGCTCGGGCGTCTCGCCCAGGTGGCTGGGATGACCACCGCTGAGAAGCAGACCGGCGGTTAGCCCCACGCCAGCGATGACAATCGCCGCGCCGCCTATCATCAGTTGTTTCTTAGAGAACGTCATTGTCGTTGCTTTCTTGAGAGGTCGTCGCCTGCACGGCGCGGAATGCGTATTCGGGGAGAAGCGGAGAGGCTGTGCAGGTCATCGAGCGTTCGCTCGGATGAGAGCCGCCGCTGCCTTCGCACGCGCAAGACGCGCTTCGATCGCGGCCGTCCGGATGCTGGAGAAGGCATCTTCCGCATCGAGAACGTCGATCAGTTGGAAGCGGCCGGCCTCGTAGCCGATCTGGGCCAGGTTCAATGCTTCTTCGGCCTGACGGACCGCCTGGTTCTCCAGAGCCGCGGCCCGTGAGTCTGCAGCTTCAAACGCGGATCGCGCGTCGTTAAGTTTGCGAACTGCATCGATCAGCGTGACATTCAGCTGAAGCTCTGATGCACGGTCGTCGGCGCGCGCTGCCGCGATCGCCCCGCCATTCATGTTCTGGATCGGTATCGGGACGCTGACGCCTGCAACCCAAGCGCTTTCTTTAGTCGCTTCGAACCGCCGGTAGCCAGCGTTCACCGTGACATCGACCCAAGCGTTTGCCTTCTGAAGCCGCAGAGCAGCTTCCGTAGCCTCGTGTTCGGCAACGGCGACCTGATAGTCGAGCGTGTCAGTCGGGGCGGTGTTGAGAGCGTCGTTCTCGCGTCGAAATTCCCAAGGTCCCATCGCGTCGACTAAGTCCTGCGAACCGCCCCAGAGCGCCGCCAACGCGCGTTGCGCAGCCCCTAGCTCAGCGGTTGCGATGTTGAGTTGGGCTTGAGCCGCTGCCTGTTGAGCTTGCGCACGAAGTAAACGTAGGGGCGGCTCGCGGCCCGCATCGACCAGCGACTGCGCTACGCTCGAAAGCCGGTTGGCGCGGTCAGCCGAAGTCCGCGCTAGTTCTAGGAGCTCTTCAGCCGCAGACAGGTCCGCGAAACGGTCTCGTACGGCGAAATCGAGATCTGCGCGCGTGATGCGCGAGCGCACAACAACGGCGTCAGCTTCGCGGCCGGCGGTATCGCGCCGTGCCTCGCGTTTGCCGCCAAGCTCAATCTGCTGGGACAAGCCAATGGTCGATTCGGCGCCATCCATCCCGCGCAGTGCGCCTTTGCCCGAGAAGTTCTCGACATTGTAGCTGAGTTCAGGGTTGATCCCTGCCCCCGCCTGCCTCTGGCGGCCGCGCGCGGCGTCGACCTGCGCATCAGCAATGCCGACAGACGGCGAACTAGCGCTGGCAAGCTCCAGGGCTTCCGCAAGCGTCATTGGTTTCGGCGCGGTCTGCGCCCACGCGGCCCCGGCCGGAAGCATTGCCGCCAGCGCCCACGCGAGCGCCATGCGTCCGCAGACGCGATTAATCGAAGACATAGGGAGTCCCTGAAATCAGAGTGTCAGAACTGCGCGCACGAATGCGCGCACGGTTTCACTTTGACTCAGGCTTTGGGCGGGCGTTCGAGGCCGCCGGAAACGTGCTGTAGCACGGCGGTAGGCATGGCGGGCTGCATGCCAGCAGACGCTTCAATGAAAACGGGCGATGCCGCAGTCTCGCTCTTAAACGGCGTCGAATGGTGGCAATGCCCATGAATGCAATGCTGCGCGTCGCCGCCCGATTGGGAATCGTGAGCAACCCCGTCTGCAGCCTTCACAGTGGTTGCATTAGATGCCGCGTCGGCGGTCTCAACAGCAAAGGCTGTTTCACCGCCACACGTCGCAGCCTCGGCGAGCGGCACGCCAACAAGCAGGATCGCGGCAAGCGCGACACGCGCCAACCCCAACACCGCTTGAATGATCGATCCGAATGCCATCGCTACGTCAGATAGTGAGTGATGATGCCTCGATCTACCCCGGACTTCTTAAGCGCGCTATAAGGTAGAGTGACGCGGCTGATCAAATCGCCGCAATAATTCAAGATACTAGAGGTGATGTTATAGCGAAACTCTCGTCGCTGTCTGGAGTTCGTTTACGGTAAAATCCAAGAGCCAGCAGGTTCATGTCGACTTTCCAGCAATGCGCTCCCTCGAGTTGATCTTCTCCGGCATCCAGTTGCGCAATGATCAACGTGGCGACAACGCGCCAATGATCCTGCACTCCGCGATCGTCCCGCGCTGACACTGACCGAGCAGATCATTCAGTTCTCGACGCAACGCCTTCAAATCCGAAATCTTGCGGTCGATCTCCGCCACATGGTCGCGCGCCATCGCGTCGACGCCGCAGCAATCATTGTCCTTGTGATCCGCCAGCCCTAACAACGCGCGCACCCGATCCAGCGGGAAACCAAGATCGCGCGCCCGCCGGATGAAGCTCAGGCGCGCCAGATGATCGCCCGTGTAAGCGCGATAATTTCCCGCTGTACGTCCCGGCTCGGGCAACAGGCCGATACGCTCGTAATAGCGCACCGTCTCCACTTTTGTCTCCGTGGCCTCAGCCAAAGCCCCGATGGAATAGCTGTCCGGCATTGCTTGACCCTGTAGCGACTACAGGGTGCAGATTGGCCCGACCTGCTGATTTGTCGAGAGCTGAAATCATGGCCGGCTGCTGCGAACACGATACCTGCGCAAGCAATGCGACCGCAAAGGTCGATCCCGTATGGCGGCGCGCTCTGTGGATCGCACTGATCGTCAACGCCACCATGTTCGCGGCAGAGATCGCAGCCGGCTTCGCAGCGGACTCATCCGCCCTGCAGGCAGATGCGCTCGACTTCCTCGGCGACAGCGCCAACTACGCCATCAGCCTTGGCGTTGCCGGTATGGGTCTGGCGATCCGCTCGCGCACGGCTCTTTTCAAAGGCGCGACCCTGTTGCTGCTCGGCGCGTGGGTCGTCGGAAGCGCCGGCTGGCGCGCCGTCACGGGCGGCGATGTTCCTCAGGCTGAAGTCATGGGCATTGTCGGCTTTGCCGCGCTTGTCGCTAACCTCGCCGTCGCGCTGCTGCTGCTCCGCTTCCGCCGGGGCGATGCCGATATGCGTTCGGTCTGGATTTGCTCGCGCAACGACGCCATCGGAAATGTCGCCGTCATGCTCGCCGCGCTTGGCGTCTTTGGCACCGGAACGCTCTGGCCGGATGTGATCGTCGCCGTCGTCATGGCAACACTCGCGATCACGGGCGGCTGGACCATTGTCCAGCAAGCCAGGGCTGAGATGAGAGCGATAACAAAGGCTCCATCAGTCGTTCCGGCGGAGTAAAGCGCGCCACAGCCGAGTGTCCGTTTTGCGCCGGTAGCGAACATACGCCTCGAAGGACATGGGTAAGTCCGTTTCCGGGGCTTTCCGGCCCTTTCCATGTCGGTTCCAGCCACGAGATCGTGTGCTTGATCAAACAGATAGCAATTGGATCTGCTTTGGTCGCGATATGGCTGCCAGCGTTGGCTGGCCTTTCTGTGCAGTTACCCTAGTAAATCTGCGAGCTTGGTCACTGATTTGCCGGTCACAGCCTGAGTTATAAGGCTCCCTTCCAATCAGGATCAGTCCAGGGCCACGGTCCGGGCAGAAGTTCACGCAATACGCCTTGCTCGAAAATAACCCGCATGTAGCCCCTCGGCGCCGTCACCATGGTTCGATATGAGTTCACAAACGGGAGCCATTCTTCTCTTCAAGGCACGGCGCTGTGAGACATCCAGACCTGGCCTCCGGCACGAAAACCATCGAGCGAAAAAAGACCAAACGCGAACCCGTTCGCGAAGAGAACGGTCATTGGCGCAATCGTTGGGAAGTGCCCAAGAAACACGAGCACCTTGCCCGCGAACAAGGCGCCTTGCCCCTCGGCGACGGCACCTGGCTCGGCTACCGCAAGTTCGCGACTCACGAAGAAGCCGAAGCCCACGCGCGCAAGCACGCCGCTTACAACTTCACCAATTTCGGCATCCGCTATCTCGGCACCGAGTTCTTCCCGGACTACTGAGCCGGTCGATCACACTGCGCCAAAACAAAAACCCCGCCGGTTGCCCGGCGGGGTTCTGCATCTTTGGACAGTGTCGAGAACTAGAGGCGCGGCTGATTAGTGCGAGCCCTGCTGCGTCATCGCGGCAGCGCCTGCATCCATCTTCGGCTGGGCGAGCTGACCACTGGCGCGCATCTTCTGCATCATCTGCATCGCTGTCGCCATTTCAGCCTTGCTCAGCATGCCGTCCTTGTCGGTATCGACCATCGGCAGGTAGTTCACCACCGACTTGAAGCGCGGATCATTACGGAACTCGGCCTTCGTCAGCTTGCCGTCGATGTTGTCATCGAGCGCGCCGAACACGATGTTCTGTTGCAGCTGCTTGAACCAGTCGTCGTGACGATCCTTCACAGTCTCGTTCTTGAAGCGGAAGCGGAAGAAGGTGAACAGCATTTCTTCCGAGGTCTGCTCGCCGAAGGTTACGTTCTTCTTCGGATCTGGGTTCGCCTTGTTTCGCTCGGAGTTGTCGAACACGTAGTCGGCGATCAGCAAAGAGCCCTTCGGAACTTCAAGCATGTCCTTGAAGTGGTATTCGCGCTGCCACGAGAAGTCATAGCGCGGCTGGTTCAGCAGCACCTTCTCTTCGCCATTCGGATAGCGGATGCGCAGCTTGGTCGAGTAGCAACGAGAATGGCAGTGCGGCTGGGTGCCAAAGATCAAAATGTCTTCCGGGATCTCCAGATAGGCCGTTTCCTGCCAGTTCTCGGCGCCCGGCGGAATTTCCAGCGAGAAGTCGGTGATCGAGGCCTGACGCAGCAGGTATTTCGGTTCTTCCTTATAGAAGTAATAGCCCACCTGCGTCTTGTCCGTCGTCGGCTTGCCGACTGACGTATAGTGCATCTGATAGGCATATGAGCCACCCGGAGCGACGTAGATCCCCGTATCTGCAGGCGTGAGGTTCGCCTCACCGCCGGGGCCATAACCGCCGAGCGAGACGTCCCACGAGAAGCCGCGCCCATCAGGATCGACCTTGGGAATCCAACCGGCCAGCGCATGGTGGACGGTCGGCGAGGCGTTGGCCCATGCCGTCGCCTTCAGCCATTTGCCCTCGGCAAACGTGGTGGGCACAGAGCGGTCCTGATAGTCGATGATGCCCGACGCCGGCACGTCGAACGCAGGAACATCGACGACGACATCAGGCTGACCCAGCGGCCATTTCGGGGCTGGCTTGGCGGCTTGCGGCAGCGGGTCCTCGCCCTCGCCGCGCGGCGCGCCAGCTTCGATCCAGTTCACGACGGTCTTCACCTGCGCGTTGGAGAGACGCATGTCGTCGGTCCACTGCGAGCCGTGCGCGTCTGAGTGATACGGCGGCATCCGACCTGTGCGCAGGGCTTCGCGGATCATCGGCGCCATGGTCTTCACGACCTCGAACTTGTCCATCTTGAAGGGGCCCATGCCGCCCTCGGTGTGACAGACCACGCACTTGGCGGCGAGGATCGGGGCGACGTCTTTCGAATAGGAAATCTTGGCGAAGTCCGCCGTCTTGTTACGATCGGGGAACTCGATCTTCGCGCCCTTGAAGCTGGCCTCGACAACCGGAGGGGCCTTACCCGCCAGAACAGCGTTCAGAGCCGTGGCGATGTCGGCATTCGTTACCTTCTTGTCGGCGAACGAACCATCGATCGGGCCGTGATAGGCGACTTTCCAGGTCTTGGGCTCGACCACGAAAGCCTCGCCCGTGGTGGTGACACCCAGAGAGCGCCCGACGAGCTGGAGTTCATCTGCGAGGACCGGGATTTCAGCCGAGCCCGGCTTGCCATCGAACGTGCCGCGCTTCGAGTTGAGACCAGAGTCGAGCATCACGAAGCGGACATTCTTGTCCTTGTACTGGCTCTGCAATTTCAGGAGAGCTGCTTCGGCACGCTTCGAGGTGGCTTCGCCATCGACCGAGGCGACGATGACGATCGCTGCGGCGTCCTTGAAGTAGTAAAGTTCGTGGCCCATGCCGGTCTGGTCGGCCAGCATGAAGTTGTCCACGCGGCTGCCAGCAAGCGAGATTTTCGACGGCGTAGGGGCTGCAATGGCGACCAGCGCGAGAACCGAGGCCGCTCCGG
>Ga0116157_10002839_pt1 | contig 16782 bp, 12 predicted proteins | sample AD_UKC048_MetaG_FD_89882 | JGI IMG/M metagenome (GOLD analysis project Ga0116157, IMG submission 89882) | Active sludge microbial communities of municipal wastewater-treating anaerobic digesters from USA - AD_UKC048_MetaG | ecosystem: Engineered > Bioreactor > Anaerobic > Digestate | place: USA...
CATCCGTTCATGGCGCCAATCGCTTAGGCGGTAACTCACTGCTCGATTTGGTTGTATTTGGTCGCGCGGCTGGTTTGCATATTGAAAAAATGCTGCGTGAGGGCATCGAACAACTCAACGCTACCCCGGCTGATATTGAGCGTGCTATGGCTCGTCTTAATAAGTTGAATGCTTCTACGTCAGGCGAGAGTGCTGCGGTTCTGCGTAAAGAATTACAAACCATTATGCAAAACTACTTTGGCGTTTTCCGCAAAGGCGAGTTTATGCAAAAAGGTATTGCGCAATTGGCAGAGCTGCGCAAACGCATAGAAAACGTTTCGATCACCGACAAGAGCAATGCGTTCAATACTGCACGTATTGAAGCTTTGGAATTGCAGAATTTGCTAGAAGTAGCAGAAGCAACGGCCATTGCGGCTGAAGAGCGCAAAGAATCGCGCGGTGCTCATGCGCGTGACGACTTTGAAGATCGTGACGATGTTAATTGGTTGTGTCACTCACTGTATTTCCCTGGCGATAAGCGTGTTACCAAGCGTGCGGTTAATTTTAAACCACACACAATGGAAGCGTTTGAACCAAAGAAACGCGTTTACTAATCGGGGAGCAGAGAAATGTTAAAAGTCGAAATCTATCGCTACAATCCTGACACCGATGCAGCGCCCTATATGAAAGCCTATGAGATAGACACTCAGGGCAAAGATTTGATGGTGTTGGATGTGCTAGAGCTGTTGAAAGCAAAAGACGAAAGTCTCGCGTATCGCCGTTCATGCCGTGAAGGTGTGTGCGGTTCAGACGGTATGAACATTAATGGTAAGAACGGTTTGGCCTGTATCAAGCCGATTTCTGAAGCCACCAACGGCAGCAATAAATTGGTGTTGCGCCCGCTCCCAGGTTTGCCGGTTATCCGCGACTTGGTGGTAGACATGACTCAGTTCTACGATCAATACAAGAAAATCGAACCATACTTGCAAAACGATACTCCAGCGCCAGCGATTGAGCGTTTGCAGTCGCCGGAAGATCGTGAAAAGTTGGATGGTTTGTACGAGTGTATTCTCTGTGCCTGCTGTTCAACGAGCTGCCCATCTTTCTGGTGGAACCCTGATAAGTTCATAGGCCCAGCTGGTTTGTTGCAAGCTTACCGTTTCTTGGCGGATAGCCGCGACCTAGCGACAGAAAAACGTCTGTCCAACTTGGATGACCCTTTCAGTGTATTCCGCTGCCATGGTATCCAAAACTGTGTGGCCGTATGCCCGAAAGGTTTGAACCCGACACGAGCTATAGGTCATATCAGAAACATGTTGTTACAGAGCGCTACCTAGGGGTGGCGCTTTTCTGTATCTGCAGCTTGAAAATCTTTATGGCTTAGCCGCGTTTTGCGGCTAAGCTTCTAAACTGTTCGCTGTACCTGTCGTTTCGGCTGAAAATGCAACGACTTAAACCATAGCGACTTAAAAGCGGCGTCATTTGCCACAAGCGAAAGACGTTATTGTGTAGCTAAATAGCTAGTTGATAGCAGGGTTTCAGTTCACTCACGGCCAGCAAGATTGGCTAAATAGTTGAACTCCCCGTGATTAAGGTGGGTGGAATGCAAGACAGCATCATGGAGCATTTTTGGAGTAGTTCGCACATTTCTGGTGGGAACGCTGCATACGTCGAAGAGCTCTACGACACATATTTACACAATCCCAACGCCGTTTCTGAAGAATGGCGTAACTATTTCGATCAATTGCCTCGTGTAAACGGCGTATTGACCCAAGATACTCCCCATTCAGTTATTCGCGCTCAATTTGAGCAGCTGGGTAAATCACGTGTGCGCGCAGTCGCTGCTGGCGGTTCAGCATCAAACTCTGTCAGTGCAGAGCACGAGCGCAAGCAAGTTAAAGTCTTGCAGCTCATAGGTTTCTACCGCTTCCGTGGCCATCAAAAAGCTCAGCTTGATCCATTGGGGTTGATGCAACGCGACCCTGTGCCTGATTTGGAGCTTTCCTTTAATGGGCTTACCAATGCAGATTTAGATACGGTGTTCAACACCGGTAATCTTTTTATTGGGAAAGAAGAAGCAACATTACGCGAAATTGTAGATGCTCTAGAGCAGACGTATTGCGGACACATCGGCGCAGAGATCATGCACATTACGCCATTAGCTGAAAAGCAATGGTTACAACAGCGACTCGAAAGTGTTCGTTCAAAGCCCGAGTTTAGTAAAGAGCAACGTTTGGCTCTATTAGAGCGCCTAACTGCTGCAGAAGGTTTGGAACGTCACTTAGACAGTAAATACCCTGGTACTAAACGTTTCGGTTTGGAAGGTGGCGAGAGTTTTATTCCGCTCGTTGATGCGTTGGTAAAACGCTCCGGCACCTATGGTGCGAAAGAAATTGTATTGGGCATGGCGCACCGCGGTCGTTTGAATGCATTGGTTAACGTGTTTGGTAAAAACCCTGCAGAATTATTCGCCGAGTTTGATGGCAAGCGTTCATTGAATACTTCGGGCGATGTGAAATATCACTCAGGCTTCTCATCAAACTTGATGACGCCCGGGGGTGAATTGCACTTGGCCATGGCGTTTAACCCATCGCATTTGGAAATTGTATCGCCCGTAGTTGAAGGTTCAGTACGCGCGCGTCAGGATCGTCGTAAAGACAAAACCGGCGCGAAAGTTGTACCGATTAATGTGCATGGTGATGCTGCTTTTGCGGGTCAAGGCGTAGTCATGGAGACATTCCAAATGTCTCAAACTCGCGCTTATGGCACCGGCGGTACATTGCATATTGTGATCAACAACCAAGTGGGTTTTACCACCAACAAACGCGAAGATGCGCGCTCAACAGAGTACTGCACCGACGTTGCTAAAATGATCGAGTGCCCAATTTTCCATGTGAATGGGGATGATCCAGAAGCAGTATTGTTTGTTGCGCAATTAGCTGTTGATTACCGTTACGAATTTAAGAAAGACGTAGTGATCGATTTGGTTTGCTACCGTCGTCGCGGTCACAATGAAACTGACGAGCCCTCAGCCACTCAGCCATTGATGTATCAAATTATACGCAATCAAAAAACCACGCGCACTTTGTATGCTGAAAAATTAGTGGCTGCGAACCTGTTGTCGCAAACAGCAGCTGATGATTTGACGACTAATTACCGCGCTGCGTTGGATCGCGGTGAGCACGTTGCTAGTGGTTTGGTCAACGAGCCGGATCGTTCATTGTTTGTGGATTGGTCTCCTTACATTGGCCACGACTGGTTAACGCCTGCCAATACTGGTATGGATTTAAAAGCATTGCAAACTGTTGCCAACAAAATGCTCGAAATTCCCGACGGCATTGTGGTGCAAAAACAAGTTGAAAAAATTTACGAAGATCGCCGTAAAATGGCGGGCGGTGCATTGCCGCTAAACTGGGGCATGGCTGAAACCTTGGCTTACGCAACCTTGCTCGAGCAAGGTTATGAAATTCGTATGACCGGACAAGATGTTGGTCGTGGCACTTTTTCACATCGCCATGCAGTAGTTCACAGCCAGAAAGACGGCCAGTCCTATACACCTATTGCGAACCTTAACGCCGACCAACCAAGATTTGATTTGTACGATTCTTACTTGTCAGAAGAAGCGGTATTGGCCTTTGAATACGGCTACGCAACTACTGCGCCGAAGGGCTTGGTAATTTGGGAGGCGCAATTTGGTGACTTCGCTAACGGTGCGCAAGTGGTTATCGATCAGTTCATTACTTCTGGTGAGCACAAGTGGGGTCGTCTGTGCGGCTTGACTATGTTGTTGCCACACGGTTATGAAGGCCAAGGCCCAGAACACTCCTCTGCACGTTTAGAGCGTTTTATGCAGTTGTGTGCTGAGCACAATATTCAGGTTTGTATTCCATCAACGCCGGCGCAAGTGTTCCATATGTTGCGTCGTCAGGCTATTCGCCCAATGCGTCGTCCGTTGATTGTGATGAGCCCGAAATCTTTGTTGCGTCATAAATTAGCGACATCGACCTTGGAAGAATTGGCGAATGGCCAATTCCAAAACGTGATTGATGATGCAGCTGACCCAAGCAAAGTTGAGCGTTTAATTTTGTGCAGCGGCAAGGTTTATTACACTTTGTTCGAAGAGCGCGCTGAACGCAAGCAAGAGAATGTTGCCTTCATCCGTTTAGAACAGTTGTATCCGTTCCCAGATGTTGAACTGAAAAATATTCTTAGCAAATACAGAAATGTGAAGAGCATTGCGTGGTGCCAAGAAGAGCCTATGAACCAAGGCGCTTGGTATAGCAGTCAGCACCATTTACGTCGTATGGCGCACGAGCTTTACCCAAGTTTGTATTTGGAATATGTGGGTCGTGAAGCGTCGGCTGCACCTGCGGGCGGTTACATGTCAGCACACATTGAAGAACAAAATCGTTTTGTAAATCTGGCGCTGACTCTCCCTCTCTGAGAGAGAGTTTCAGCGTAATTAACTAACAAATTTCCCCAAGCCGAGAGAGAAGGAATAGTAATGAGTATTGAAATTAAAGCCCCAACATTCCCCGAATCAGTAGCTGACGGCACCATCGCGACTTGGCACAAGAAGCCGGGCGAAGCGGTAAAACGCGATGAATTAATCGTTGATATCGAAACCGATAAAGTGGTTTTAGAAGTTGTTGCACCGGCTGATGGTAGTCTCGCTGAAATTATTAAAGGCGAAGGCGACACTATTATGAGCAATGAAGTCATTGCCATATTTGTTGAAGGTGCTGTTGCTGCAGCTGCAGCCGCTCCAGTTGCTGCTGCCGCACCAGCCGCCGCTGCAAGCGCTGAGAAATTAGTTAATCCAGCTGCACGCAAAATGGCTGATGAAAAAAATGTAAACACCGCAGCTGTTGATGGCACTGGCAAAGGCGGTCGCGTGTTGAAAGAAGATGTTGCTAATCATGTGAAATCTGCTCCAGCTGCAGCGCCCGCAGCAAGTGTTGCTGCTCCAGTAGCTGCACTTGAAGCAACTGGCGATCGCGTAGAAAAACGCGTACCAATGACTCGCTTGCGTAAGCGTATTGCTGAACGTTTGCTCGAAGCATCTAACACCACTGCAATGCTCACTACTTTTAACGAAGTGAACATGGCGCCGATTATGGCACTGCGTGCGAAATATAAAGATCAATTCGAAAAAACCCACGGTGGCACTCGCTTGGGCTTTATGAGTTTCTTTGTAAAGGCGGCTGCAGAAGCCTTGCGTCGTTTCCCTGCGGTGAACGCGTCTATCGATAACAACGATATTGTTTACCACGGTTACCAAGATATCGGCGTTGCAGTATCAACTGACAAAGGTTTGGTAGTTCCGGTATTGCGCAACGCAGAAAGCATGAGCTTGGCCGGTATCGAAAATACCATTCGCGATTTTGGTTTGCGTGCACGTGATGGCAAATTGGGCATTGAAGAAATGTCTGGTGGCACTTTCACTATCACCAATGGTGGTACTTTCGGTTCTTTGTTATCAACGCCAATTTTGAATTTGCCACAAGCTGCAATTTTGGGCATGCACAAAATTCAAGAGCGCCCAATGGCTGTTAACGGCAAAGTAGAAATTTTACCAATGATGTATTTGGCCTTGTCTTATGACCATCGTTTGTTGGATGGTAAAGATGCAGTGCAATTCCTCGTAGCAATTAAAGATTTGCTCGAAGATCCAGCGCGCATTTTGCTAGAGATTTAATTTTATTTGAAACGCTCTTGGTAACCTAAGAGCGTTTTTTTATGTAAATGATTAGTGCTCACAAGGTGTTAATCGAAATTAATAAATTGCAGCTAGTAAAATACTAGCCAATTAAAAGTAGGAACAAATTATGTCTGAAAAATTTGATGTGATAGTTATCGGTTCTGGCCCAGCGGGTTATGTTGCTGCCATCCGTGCCGCACAATTAGGTTTGAAAACCGCGTGTGTTGAGAAGTGGAAAAACGAAGAAGGCAAGGGCGTTAACGGCGGCACTTGCTTGAACGTAGGTTGCATTCCTTCTAAAGCATTGCTTGATAGCTCTTACAAATACCATGAAGCTAAAGATGATTTAGGTGTTCACGGTATTACCACTTCAGGCGTAGAACTCAATGTTTCTTCGATGATTGCGCGTAAAAACCAAATCATTAAAAATTTGACTGGCGGTATCGCTGGTTTGTTTAAAGCGAACGGTGTTACTAGCTTGTTTGGTACTGGTAAATTGTTGGCTGGCAAAAAAGTAGAAGTCACTGACTTTGATGGCAAAGTTACTGTATACGAAGCTGAAAACGTTATTTTGGCTTCCGGTTCTAGCCCCATTAATATACCACCAGCACCTGTAGATAACGACGTTATTGTTAACTCTACTGGCGCATTGGAATTCACCGAAGTGCCCAAGCGTCTCGGTGTGATCGGCGCGGGCGTAATTGGTTTGGAGCTGGGTTCTGTTTGGAATCGTTGCGGTTCTAAAGTGGTTGTACTTGAAGCGCTCGATAGTTTCTTGGCAATCATGGATCAACAAATCGCAAAAGAAACGCAAAAAATTCTGACCAAACAAGGTTTGGATATTCGCACCAGCTCACGCGTTACCGGTTCTAAAGTAAACGGTAAAGAAGTGACTGTGACTTTCCTTGATAAAGATGGCAAAGAACAACAAGAAACGTTTGATAAGTTGATCGTTTGTGTTGGTCGTCGTCCATTCACCGAAAACTTGTTGGCTGGCGATAGCGGCGTTAATTTGGATGAACGTGGTTTCATTTTCGTTAACGAATTCTGCGCAACCAACGCTCCCGGCGTTTGGGCAATTGGCGATGTAGTTCGCGGCCCAATGCTCGCGCATAAAGGTTCAGAAGAAGGTGTAATGGTTGCTGAGCGTATCGCAGGCCAGAAGACCCAAATGAATTACGATATTATCCCTAACGTGATTTACACCCACCCAGAAGTTGCCTCTGTTGGTAAAACAGAAGAGCAAATTAAAGCCTCTGGCGAGCCTTACAATGTGGGTACTTTCCCATTCGCAGCCTCTGGCCGCGCTATGGCTGCCAACGAAACTCAAGGCTTGGTAAAAATTATTGCTCACGCTGTAACTGATCGTATTCTTGGCGCCCATATTGTTGGCCCAAGCGCAGCCGATTTGGTTCAGCAAGTTGCGATTGCAATGGAGTTCGGTTCCAGTGCAGAAGATTTAGGCATGATGGTGTTTGGTCACCCAACCTTGTCTGAAACTATTCATGAAGCAGCATTGGCTGTGCATGGCCACGCCATTCACATTGCCAACAAGAAGAAGCGCTAAGCAAAAAAGAACAAGAGTCCCGTAGAGTTCTCATCACAGGCGGCGGCTGACTCAAAAGGTCAGTTCGCCATCGATAACCCCAGTTGACATGTCTACCTAATAACACATGTTCAACTTCGTCAAATGGAACAACACCATGAATTTGCACGAGTATCAGGGTAAGCAGTTGTTTGCCCAATATGGCTTGCCAGTCTCTAAAGGCATTGCTGCCGCAACCGTTGAAGAAGCTGTTGCAGCTGCAGACACAATTGGCGGCGATATGTTCGTCGTTAAAGCTCAAGTTCACGCTGGTGGCCGCGGTAAAGCGGGCGGCGTTAAGTTAGTGAAGAGCAAAGAAGACATTCGCGCATTCGCTGAAAAGTGGTTGGGCAAGAATTTGGTGACCTACCAAACTGACGAGAAGGGCCAACCAGTAAGCCGTATTTTGGTTGAAACCTGTACTGACATCGCTAAAGAATTGTACTTGGGCGCTGTAGTTGACCGTTCAAGCCGTCGCATCGTATTCATGGCCTCTACCGAAGGTGGTGTTGAGATCGAGAAAGTTGCACACGAAACTCCAGAAAAAATTCTGAAAGTTGCAGTAGATCCATTGGTAGGCGCACAGCCATACCAAGGTCGCGATTTGGCATTTAAACTTGGTTTGGAAGGCAAGCAAATCAACCAATTCGTGAAAATTTTCTTGGGCCTCGCACTGTTGTTCAAAGAAAAAGATTTGGCGTTGTTGGAAGTTAACCCATTGGTTATCACTCCAGCGGGCGACTTGCACTGCTTGGACGCAAAACTGGTTATCGATGGCAACGCTTTGTACCGTCACCCAGAATTGAAAGCTATGCAAGACCCAACTCAAGAAGATGCGCGTGAAGCTCATGCTGCTGCTTGGGAATTGAACTATGTTGCTCTCGGTGGCGATATTGGTTGTATGGTTAACGGCGCTGGTTTGGCGATGGGTACCATGGACATCGTTAAATTGCACGGTGGCCAACCTGCTAACTTCCTCGATGTAGGCGGCGGCGCAACCAAAGAACGCGTTGTTGAAGCATTCAAAATCATTTTGTCTGACGATGCAGTTAAAGCTGTGTTCATCAACATCTTCGGCGGTATCGTACGTTGCGACATGATCGCAGAAGGCGTAATCGGTGCGGTTAAAGAAGTAGGCGTAAAAGTTCCTGTTGTTGTTCGTTTGCAAGGTAACAACGCTGAGATTGGTGCGAAAGTGCTGACCGAAAGTGGCCTGAACATTATCGCTGATACCGACTTGACTGGCGCTGCCAAGAAAGTTGTTGCAGCTGCTGCGAATCAATAAGGGGTGATGAAATGAGCGTTCTAATTAACAAAGACACCAAAGTAATTTGCCAGGGTTTTACCGGTGCGCAAGGTACTTTCCACTCTGAACAAGCGATTGCATACGGCACCAAAATGGTTGGCGGTGTAACTCCAGGTAAAGGTGGTCAAACTCATCTCGGTTTGCCAGTGTTCAACACTGTTGCTGAAGCAGTAGAAACCACCGGTGCAACTGCATCAGTAATCTACGTTCCAGCTGCTTTCTGTAAAGACTCAATCCTTGAAGCGGCTAACGGCGGCATCAAGTTGATCGTATGTATTACTGAAGGTATCCCAACCCTCGATATGCTTGACGCAAAAGTTAAGTGTGACGAGTTGGGCGTGCGTTTGATTGGCCCTAACTGCCCAGGTGTTATCACTCCGGGCGAATGTAAAATCGGCATTATGCCAGGCCACATTCACAAGCCAGGTAAAGTAGGTATCGTATCGCGTTCAGGTACTTTGACTTATGAAGCCGTTAAGCAAACTACCGATTACGGTTTCGGCCAATCTACTTGCGTAGGTATCGGTGGTGACCCAATTCCAGGCTCAAACTTCATCGACATTTTGAAGTTGTTCCAAGAAGATCCTAAGACTGAAGCAATCGTTATGATTGGTGAAATCGGTGGTTCTGCGGAAGAAGAAGCGGCTGCTTACATCAAAGCTCACGTGACTAAACCTGTTGTGTCTTACATTGCTGGTGTAACTGCTCCAGCTGGTAAGCGTATGGGTCACGCTGGTGCGATTATTTCTGGCGGTAAAGGTACTGCTGCTGAGAAATTTGCTGCACTGCAAGACGCTGGTGTAAAAACCGTAGAAAGCTTGGCTGATATCGGTAAAGCGTTGAAAGAAATCACTGGCTGGTAATTCAGCAAGTTATTTTTCTTTTGATGTGAAAAAGGCGACCTTCGGGTCGCCTTTTTTATTGCGATAAATATCCCCTGTGTTTCTCTAGACACATTTAATGTCTTAGTTTAGGATCTGGCGCGCAAGTAAGCATACCGGATTAACAATAACTAATTGAGGATAATCGTTTGAAAAACCAGCTTTGTTTTCCATCGTTGAAGCACACGTTTAAATTTTTTATTTTGACTCTTGCCGCTGTAATGATTAGTGGTTGTGCTAATACCACCGTGTTAAAAAATCCTGCAAAAATAACCATCGATACCTCAAGCCCTAAAAAGGTTGTGGTTATGCCTATGGATGTCGAGCTCTCTTTGCTCACTGCCTCTGGTTTAACAGAACCTAAAGCGGAATGGACTGAAAGTGCCATTCGTTTTATGAATGCTGGTTTGAAGCAGCGCTTGGGCAAGTCTGACGATAAAGTAACATTTTATAAAAGCACTGCTACGGACGCACAAAGTTCTTTGTTGCAGTTAGAAAAATTGCATCAGGCAACGGGCTATACCATTCTCACTCACGATTTAATGATGCAATTACCGTCTAAAAAAATTGATAAGGAGCCTAGAACTCTGGGGCCAGCAGCAGTCGAGCTAAGCAAACAAACGGGCGCTGATTATGGGTTATTTATCTTTGTTCGCGATACTTATACCAGTGGTGGGCGTGCAGCTTTAATGTTTTTTGCGGCAGCCGCAGGTGTGGGTATTCAAGGGGGAACACAAGTTGGTTTTGCCTCTTTGGTTGATTTGAAAACGGGAAATATCGTGTGGTTCAATCGCTTAATTAGCGGTACAGGCGATTTGCGTAACGAAGCAGATGCCGATAAAACCATTAGCAGTTTAATGACGGGTTTCCCGCTTAACTAATCGCAGAAGATTGCACTATGGACAGTAAATTAATTGTTGCACTGCTGCTTGGATTGGTGAGCTTTTTTGCTCATGCAGAAGAGTACACCGCAAGTTTTGATCCGGGATATCGGCCTGCTTTGTCGTCTGATGAGGGCGGCTTTTGGTATCAGGTTGATAAACTCGAAGAGTCAATCAAAGTCTCTCCCGAGCGAGTTACAGATCCGGTATTGAATAACTATGTGAAAAATATTACCTGCAAATTAGCGGGCGAATATTGCCCTCACATTCGCGTGTATATTTTGCGCAACCCACATTTTAATGCAGGTATGTACCCTAACGGTATGATGCATGTATGGAGTGGCTTGTTATTGCGCACTACCAGCGAAGCCGAATTGGCGGCAGTTTTAGCGCACGAAATAGCGCATTTTTTGCGAAGCCATCAAATTACTCAGTGGCGTAAGCTGCGGGCAAATGCATCGGCTGCTATTTTTGCCGATCTGTTTTTAACCATGGGCTTCGCAACCTTGGGTGTTGTTCAAGGCGCAATGTCGTTCAGCCGCACGCAAGAAACTGAGGCCGATTTATTTGGGTTACAGCTCATGGCTAAAGCGGGCTACACGCCTGAAACAGCCTCTCAACTTTGGGAGTATGTTTACAGCGAAACCAAGAGTGATAAAAGCAAAGAGAAAGAAAGTGTTTTCTTTGCATCTCACCCTAAAAGCAATGAGCGCATGGCTGTTTTGGCAAAAAAAGCGCAAGAACTCCGTGCAGCAGGGCAGCAATATGACACTAAGCAAAAAGAATACCTTGCCAATGTGGGGCCACTTTATTTTGATTTTATGAGTAGCCACTTGGAATTGCAGGACTTAGGGCGTGCTCAAACCATGCTTGATCGACAAGCGTCTGCAGGATTCCCACCGGCAGATGTTGCTTTTTTTAAAGGCGAGCTGGCAAAGTTGCAAACAAATAATGATGCAACAGCTATTGAGCAGTATAAAAAAAGCATTGGCTTTCCAGTGCATCCTGCAGCGGCTTATCGTGAATTAGGGTACCTGTTAACAAAGATAAATTCACCTGACGCAAAAACCTATTTAGAGCACTATCTTGCTGTTGCGCCCAACGCATCGGATAAAGACATGGTGCAATACTATATTGAATCAGTTAATAAATAAGAGAAAAAATATGATGCAAAAAATTTCATCCGTTACTAAAAAGCTAGGAATACTCGGCGCAATTTTGGTGTTGAGTAATTGTGCCGCCTATGTGTTGAAACCTGCCGGAGCCAATAAGGTTGCGAATTTAAGCTTTAATACCAACCTTAATTGGAATAAAACGCCAACTACTTTCGGCCCGAAAACGGAAGTTTGGACGGTAGATGGTGTACTCCTAAACCGTATGATTTTTATTACCGGTGTTGAGTCCGGCAAAGGAATTTTTAACGATGTAAGCAAAGATACACCTATGCCTAAATTCAACCCTAAAGTTTTACCACATGAATTGAAAGCACTGATTGAAACCTCCTTAACTAATACCAGTGGGGGAAAATATCCGGTAAAAACCACTAACCTAAAGCCGATGAAGCTTAATGGTAAACAAGGTGTTGGTTTTGATCTTGAGTTTTATAATGCCGATGGTTTATTAAATCGCGGGAAAGTTGTCGCTGCGGTGGATGCAGATAAACTAAATGCCGTGATATTTGCCGCAGCAGCGGTTTATCACTATGAAAAATACACACCAGAGTTTGATACCGTTGTAAAATCTATGCAGTTTTAATCAAAGCTATAACCTTGGTTTAAAAAAGCTGTAATACGCAAAAGCCCCAGTTTTTATGCTGGGGTTTTTTATTACTTTCAGTAAGTAAGAAATCTAAGCGGACTTCTTGTACCGCTGACTCATCTACTTTTGTGAACTACTCCAACGATATTCTTGCCCAGCGTTAGTTTTTACATCCACCATAAACGTTTTATCTAGAGAGATATGCGGTAAGTTTTTCTCTGTATGTTTGATAGGTTTTTTAATTGTAGGTACGGTGTAAAAAAGATTGGGGTTTTCGCCGTGTGCATTTTTTACGGTAAGGTTTTCAGCTTTAGGTAAAGGGGCGTAAGTACGCAGGCGTAAATTGCCGCCGAGGCGCGATAAAATTTTAAGGTCTGTCACTACACCGCGTTGCCATTTCATATCCACCACAAACCCGCCGCGCATCACTAAACCTTTGACTTCACCGCTTGGCCAAGCTTGCGGTAGTGCTGGCAGCAGATGCAAAGCACCATCGTGACTTTGTGCCAGCATTTCGGTTACGCCCGCCGTAAAACCAAAATTGCCATCAATTTGAAAAGGTGGGTGTGCGTCAAACATATTGGGGTAGGTGCCGCCCTCTTGAGATACTTTATTGTTATCTAAAGGTGCGGGTTTGATTTGCTCGCGAATTAATTTAAGTGCGCGGTCACCATCTAATAAACGCGCCCAAAAATTAATTTTCCAATTCATTGACCATCCTGTAGATGGATCTCCGCGTTGCTCCATAGTTACGCGCGCAGCGTTAAACAATTCGGGTGTACGAATGGGTGATATTTGATTGCTGGGGTGCAAGCCATATAAGTGAGAGATATGGCGGTGATTATCTAATGGGTCATCCCAATCATCCTGCCATTCTTGCAACTGATGATATTGCCCAATTTGCATGGGTGGAAGTTGGTTAATTATTGACTGCCATTGTTTGATCTTGGTTTTATCTTCCCCAAGAATTTTTGCAGCGGCAATGCTGTTTGTGAATAAATCAAACATTAATTGGTTGTCCATAGTGACACCGGCGGCTATCTTTTTGCCTGTGGCCTTGGCTTCGTTTTCTGGCGACATAGAGGGTGATACAACTAGCCAGCCTGTGCGCTCATCCTTTATTAAAAAATCTTCAAAAAATTCACAGGCACCTTTCATGATAGGAAAAACACTTTGTAAAAATTGTTTGTCGCCCGTGTATAAATATTTTTGCCAAAGGTGTTGCACCAGCCACGCGTTACTGGTTGGCCATGCGCCCCAAGACCAATCAACCCCCCCACTAATACGCCAAATATCCGTATTGTGGTGCGCCATCCAGCCACGCGCGCCATACATAACGCGCGCACTGTCTTTGCCTGTTTCAGATAAATCGCGAACCAAACTAATAAGTGGTTCATGGAGTTCGCTGAGGTTTGTTATCTCCGCAGGCCAGTAATTCATTTCTGCGTTAATGTTAATCGTGTATTTGCTATCCCACGCGGGCGTTTGACTGGGGTTCCATATACCTTGCAAGTTAGCGGGTTGCGAGCCGGGTTGTGAGGATGAGATTAATAAATAGCGACCAAACTGAAAATACAAACTCACCAATTGCGGATCTTGCTGTTTAGCAAAATCGCGAATGCGTTGATCAGTTGGCTTTTGCGCGGCTTCATTGGTACCTAGATCTAAACTTACGCGCTCAAAATAGCGGCGATAAAACTCACTGTGTGCAAGTTCTCGCTCGTTAAAACTATTTTTGTTGGCGATGAGTTTTTGTTCTGCTGCTGCCAAGTATTCTTGAGCGCGCGCTAATGCATCTGCGCTTATATCTTTGTAGTTTACAAAATTGGTTGCCATAGAAATCAACAACACAACCTCAGAGGCGTTTGATATTTTTAATGAGTTGCCTGCGGCGTCTAATTTGCCATTGTGTTGAATAACTTTCACTAAATTGGCAAGGCGAACTTGGCCTTTTATGCCTTCGTGGTCGATGGACTTTCCTTGCATGAGCAGCGTGCCTTTGAGCGCATCGGCTTGGCTCGGCATTTGATCAGGGTGCGATAATCCTAGGGTAAAATTCAACGCGTCTTTTTTGCTTGCGCTTAGACGAACGACAATCACTTGATCAACAAAAGAGCTAAAGACTTCACGCTCATAATTTACATCGCCAATGCTGTAACGAGTGCGGGCGATTGCATTACCAATATCCAAATCGCGATAGTAATTCTGGTATTTTTCGTGGCCTTGAAAATCTAGCGTGAGCTGGCCTGCCGTTTGATAAGGCATTCCCTGAGCACCTTGGCTGGTAATAGTTTTTTCCGCCATATTTGAAGCTGCGGTATAGTCTCCGGCGCTGATGAGGCGGCGAATCTCTGCTAAAGAACCCAGTGCCGCTGGGTTAAGATTGTTGTGCGGGCCACCGGCCCAAAAAGTATCTTCATTAAGTTGTAAGGTTTCTTTGGCTACACCGCCGTAAACCATAACTCCTAGGCGGCCATTGCCTAAGGGTAGGGCTGCTTCCCATTGGGCAGCGGGCTTGTCAAACCAAAGCTTTAACGGCGATTCGTTCGCATAGCTTTGGTTTGTAATAAATAAGAGACACAAGCTCGTCGAAAGCCAACGTAAAAAGTTTCGCATTTGCCATTCCTGAAAAGTAAGAGGATAAGAGTGCTTAGAATAGTAGGCGCAGTATTGCCGAATTATTGAGCGGGAAAACTTAGCTCAATAATTCTGCCAGTAAAATTAATTTTATTTGTGGCATTGTTGATCCTATCCTATGTGTATATAAGCTTGTGGTCAATCTGGATTTAAGTAAAGCTAAGAAAATTAAAGGTAAGAAAATTGAGGCTCGGCAAAAGACTAAGACAAATTGAATCCATGGTTACTGAACATTACGATCATATTTGGGATTGTTGTTGCGATCATGGTTTATTAGGGGCGGCTTTACTTGCAAGGCAGGCTGCGCCACATATTCATTTTGTGGATATTGTTCCAGCGTTGATGAATGAAGTAGAAGAAAAGCTGAGCCGCTTTTTCCCTGCGGATTCAAATTCAGCTTCGCAGTGGCAAGTGCATTGTATCGATGTATCTGCATTGCCAATAAAACAGGCTGGCGGAAAACATCTGGTGATTATTGCCGGGGTGGGTGGCAATTTAATGGCGAAGTTGGTTCAGACGATTCACCAGCAGCATCCAAGTGCAGAGATAGATTTTTTATTGTGCCCAGTACATGACCAATTCACTTTAAGGCAGCAATTAATACAGCTGGATTTTAGTTTGATAACTGAAACCTTAATGGTCGAAAAGCAAAGATTCTATGAAGTTCTATTGGTTTCAAATAGAAAACATACAGCTTCAACAATCAACCCCGTTGGCAACTTGATTTGGCTGGCGAATACGCCAGAGCAATCAAAGGTGGCGGCTGGTTATTTGAGTAAAACATTGGCGCACTACAAGCGCATGCAATTAAAAGCGGGCTCAGAAGTCCAGCATATTATTGAGGCTTACAGCGCGATAGTTATTTAAACGTATTTTCTTTTAAAGTTTTAACTACAAATGATTTGCGCTATAAATTATTTTTAATTCCTCTGCGGCTAATTCAATGCCCTCATCGGCCGCTTCTTTTAATAATTGAAGGCCTCTCGGTTTGTCTTGCTTGTTCTGATCTGTGCCGTAATAGAGATTAAAGCCATGGGTAAATTTAGAATGCGAATGCCCCTGCGAAATGGCGCGCTCAAAATAAAATGATGATGATTGATCTTGCTCTGCAACCATATCGCCATAAAGATAAAGTACACCCAAACGGTAGGATGCATCCGCAAGCCCGCCCTCAGATGCCGCTTTCAAAAGCGCAACACTGCGCGTTTCAAAATCTTCATCACTTTCGTTAAGGCGTTCCAAGCTAAAACTTGAATAGAGTAGCTGCGCATAGGGATCATTCGCAGCAAGAAAAGGTACAATTAATTCGTAAAGCTCTTCTACGTCGCCATTTTCAAAAAGTTGATCAGCTTTTGTTCTAATATTTGTATCCATGTATTCGTTCTTCTGAGTAGTGCTTGGGATGGTGCAACTATATAGCGCTCGCTGAGTTAAGGCTAATCAGTTTTTGTTGAGTGCACTTTCAAACTTTGCTCTTAACGCAATCAACATGCCTTCCCTTGTGGTCATGGTCATGTTGTAAATATTGGAAAAGCTCGGCCTTGTTTTGGTTTTGTGGGCTAGACTTCAGCATAACCAAAACACATGAAATCCATCCATTCATTTATACCGTTTCAACATTTGTGGTAATTGCCACTATTTCATCGTTAGACGCTCCCTGTTAGGAGGAAAGTCATGCAACACCCACTGTTATTCACCCGTCGTTTAACTGCCACTGTCGCACCCTTAGCGCTGCTCAGTAGCTTGCTGTTTGCACCGGGGGTGATAGCTCAAACGCAAATCCCCACGCCGCCAGCGTGTAAGGATACAAAATGTAAATTTCTAGATACCTCGCTAACGCCGCAAGCGCGTGCTGCAGATTTAGTGTCGCGTATGACGCTACAAGAAAAGGCCGAGCAAGTTGGCCAAAACGCTCCCGCGATTCCGCGCTTGGGCGTGCCGCAATACAACTGGTGGAACGAAGGTTTGCACGGCGTCGCGCGCGCGGGTATTGCCACTGTATTCCCGCAGGCGATTGGTATGGCGGCATCTTGGGATGAAGCCATGATGCAAAA
>Ga0116157_10002844_pt1 | contig 16755 bp, 13 predicted proteins | sample AD_UKC048_MetaG_FD_89882 | JGI IMG/M metagenome (GOLD analysis project Ga0116157, IMG submission 89882) | Active sludge microbial communities of municipal wastewater-treating anaerobic digesters from USA - AD_UKC048_MetaG | ecosystem: Engineered > Bioreactor > Anaerobic > Digestate | place: USA...
GGCGGCCAGTTCCTTGAGGAACAGGTACGAGGCGACCACCTGCTCGGTAAGCTGGGAGTAGGAGCGGACGTAGCCGGTAAAGAATTGCAGCATCTCGGCGAACAGTTCGGAATCCGCGTCGCCCTTGTCGAGGAAGTCCCTGAGGTCCTGTATCCTGGCGAAGAAGTTCTTCTCGGCCTTGAACTGGTTGTAGATCTTCTCTTCGAACGACAGTGGCCGGTCGCGGACCAGGTAGATGTTGACCGACTCGGGCGCGTTGCCAAACATGGCGTCGGTCTTCAGGATGTCGCGGGCCTTGGAACTCCAGCTGGTCCACTCGCTGGCGCTGAGCACCGAGGGCACGAGCTCGGCCTTGAGCTTCTTGATGTCGGCGTAGTTGTCGAAGCTCTTGATGATGGTCTTGAGGGCCCAGGGAATGTCCTTCTCGACCGTGTCATGGAGCTTGTCCTTGGACCAGATAGCCTTGAGCACCCAGATATGGTCCTTGCTCAGCGTGATCAGGCTGTCGACGGCCATCTTGAGGCCCATGCGGTGGTCGCGCTTTTTAGCGAAATCGATGGTTATCTCGTCGCCCTTGATGCTGCGTATGCGCCCGATGTTCCAGGTCCGGTGATAGACGTAGTTGCCGACGTCGAACGAGATGTGCTTCTCGAAGTCGGCGATGGCCTCGTGGATGCTGCGGTATGACTGGGCCAGGTTGGACAGCCTGATGTACTCGTCGACGTGGGAATGGCCGGCGTACTTGGCCTTGTAGCACTCGACGATTTCCTTGCGTACGCCGGGGTTCTTGTCGTCGTAGTCTATGATGGTCTTGAGAATGGGTATGGCCGTATCCCAATCGGAGGCGGCCTTGTAGTGCTTGTAGAGGTCGGTCAGGAGGCCGGCGGCCTTCTCCTCGCTGATCTGCTTGGCGATCTTGCGCTGGACGTGGTTGAAGAAGTCTATGTCGGCCGGCGCGAGCTCGATCAGCTTGTTCCAGATCTCCTTGACGTTGGAGTACAGGCCCTTGTTGATGTAGCGGTGGAGCGCCTTGCGGTAATAATCGACGGCGCCCTCGGCATCGCCGTCCTTCTCCTTCTTCTCGGCGATCAGCTTGACGATGTCGGCTTCTTCGTAGTCGACGCGGACGAGACGCTCCCAGACGGCGTACATCTCCTCGACTTTGTCGTCGTTCTCGTAGCACTCGGCGAGGCGGACGAGGGCGTTACGGTTCTCTCCATACTCGAGGATGCGCTGGCATATAAACTCGACGATGTTCCAGCGGCGGTTGTCGGCGAAGATGTTGATCAGCGAGATCATGTTGGAGTCGTCGATCTGCTGGCGCGACAAAGAGATTATACCGGAGAGGTAGAGCGCGGCGATGCTGTTCTTGCTGTGGCCGAGGTGGTCCGCGCAGACCGTCCTGATCTCGTCGAGGGCTTTTTCCTTGGCCGCTTCGTTGAAGAGGCCATCGAGTTCCTTGATCTGGTTGACGGTATATCCGCTCAGGGTGGCCCGCGTCCACTTTTCCTCGGTGAGCATGTCCTGAAGCTTTTTAGCTATCGGTGAATCGGCCATCTCGGTCTCCTATCCTGGAATCAGGCTATGTATTGCTTGTAAACGAAGGGATCCAACAGCTTTATTTTAAGGAGGAGTTCGTCTATCTTCGACTTATCCTCTTTGCGGTTCATATAGTGGTCTATCAGCCAGAAATAGCGATTGATGAGCCTGGGCACCAGGATGGCGCGCCTGGAGCCGTCGGACTGAAGCTCCGTCTCCAGCTCATAGACTGATTGCTTAAGCTTACCCGCCTCGACAGGCTTGAGTTCGCGTTTGACCGAGAACACCCCGAGCAGCTCGCCCATGACAGGGATCCATTCGGCCGCCTCGATGCCGTCCTTGCCGAGCTCGGCTACCCTGGCGGCGAGACGTGCGAAGGCGCTCGACTCGAGCAGCTCGACGTCTATGCGCTGGGGATTGATGTAGAAGGCCTCCCTGAACAGGGCCTTCGAGGCGCGCTGCTCATCGATCAGGGCGTAGGCGTCGGCTAGCTCGGCGAGGATGGCCGCGTCGTCGCGCTTAAGCTTCGCCGCGGCCTCGAGCCGCGCCACGGCCGCCTCGTAGTCGCCATGGCCCTTGTTCGCCTTACCGACCCTGAGTAGCACCTCCGGGTCGGCGTTTTCGCCGTCGTCGGCCAGGCTATCGAATTTCTGGAGCGCCACGCCGAAGGCGAACTGCTTGAAGGCCGAGACGGGGCGATCGCGAGCGGGCCCGAGCTTGGCTAGGAAGAGCCTGAAAGCCTTCCAGCGAGCCATGACGTACTCTCCGGCTTCGAACGCGTCGGAGACGCCGGCGACCCTATCCATCGAGTCGGACCACCAGCCGGCGCACTTCATCGCGTACAGAAGCTCCTCATCCTCGAAGTCCTCCTCGAGCGCCGACTGGAATGAGGCCTGGGCCGCGTCCAGTTTGAGCGCCGATAGAGAATCGTATGCCTCTGTCAGTAGCGTTTCCACGCCGGTGGATCGTGTCATGGGCCTCGGGTATCCGCTGAATTGTTTTTTATTGTACATGAAATTATCCCGATAAGTCAATGAATCTCTTGTCGGCCGGGGATGCCATGGCTGGACGACGAGCTCCAGCTTGAGCCTAGGCCTTCGTCGTGGTAGAATCCGGCCATGAACAGCACGATAGTCGCTCCTTCGTTGCTAGCGGCCGACTTCTCGGCCGCCGGGGAGGCCCTGCGCCTCGTCGAGTCGTCCGGCGCTCCCTGGCTTCACCTCGACGTGATGGACGGCCGCTTCGTGCCGAACCTGACTTTTGGTCCCAAGATGGTCGCCGACCTGCGCAGGCGATCGAAGCTGTTCTTCGACGCCCACCTGATGGTCGAGTCGCCCGAGACCATGGTCGACGGCTTCATAGAGGCCGGAGCCGACGCCATCACCTTTCACGCGGAGGCCTGCGTGCACGCCCACAGGCTGGCCGAACGGATACGGTCAGCCGGGCGCAAGGCCGGCGTGTCGATCGTGCCGTCCACCCCGGTCTCCGTCATCGTCGAGCTGATGCGCTGCGTCGACCTGGTGCTCGTGATGACGGTCAACCCCGGTTTCGGCGGACAGAAGCTGATACCCGGATGCGTGCGCAAGGTAGAGGAGCTATACGAATTCAGGGAGCGCGAGGGCCTCGGCTTCGAGATAGCCGTCGATGGGGGAGTCAATCGGGAGACCGCCCCACGCGTCAGGGCGGCCGGGGCAGACGTGCTCGTGATGGGTAGCGCGTTCTTCGAGTCCGCCGATCCGGCCGACCTCGTGCGCGGGGTCCGGGCACTGCCCGGGCCCCGCGCCTAGCCGGCCCAGGCAGTGGCGAGAGACGCGTGTTTCAGTGGAACGCCTTTACGGCCGACAATATAACGAAGGAAGGATCGAACGCATGAGCTATACACGAGTCGCAACGTTCGCCGCCATTGTCGCCCTCGGAGTCACGTCGGCCTTCTCCCAGTCGGGCCTCGCGCCGGCGATGACGCCGGCGGACGAGCTCCGCCAGGGTATTGAACTGTTCGCCAACGCGCGCTACGCCGAGGCCTTGCCCGTCTTCGATTCCCTGTTCCTGGATCCGGCCTCGGGGAGCCTCAGGGCCGACGGCGCCTACTGGTCGGCGATGACCCTGCTGGCCTCGGGCGACCCGGCGGCCGCGGAGCGGGCGATCGAGACGTTCCTGGCCACCTTCCCCGGGCACGAGAAGACGTCCGAGATGGTGTACCAGAAGGCGAGGGCCGCCTTCCTGCGCAAGGACTACGCGCGGGCCATAACCTCGTTCCAGTCCTATATCGGGGCCTTCCCGGAGGGCGACCAGGTGCCCGCCTCGGTGTTCTGGTCGGCGGAGTGCCTGTACGCGCTCGGACGCCTCTCGGACGCCGAGAAACTATACCGGTCCTTAGGCGAGCGATACCCCGACAGCGTCAAGGCCGAGGCGGCCAAGTATCGGCTCAGCCTGATCCAGTTCAAGTACCGCGAGGACGAGCTCCTGACTCTGCTCAAATGGAGCCACGAGGAGTCCCTGCGCATCATCGAGGAATTCCAGCGCCGCGAGAAGGCCTACGAGCAGGCCCTCGCCGTATACCAGAAGCGCTACGGAGAGGCGCAGCGAGGCGTCGCCCAGACTCAGGCCTCGCTCGAGGACCAAGTCGCCAGCCTCAAGCTGGCCATGGACGACCTGGCCAAGCGGCTACAGGAGAAGGACGCCCGCGTCGTCGAGCTCGAGGGTGAGCTGGCGGGTTTGAGCGCCGATGACGACCGAGCGGCCGCCGAGCCGTCCGCTGCGGGCGGAACGGTCGTCGCCTCCGGCGAGGCCGAGCTTCTGGCGATGAAGGCCCGGGCCCTGAGCCTGATGCAGTTCTACCTGGAGCGCCTCGCCGAGCGCTCCGCCGGAGGTTCTCGATGAGGAGATTGACGATACTCGCCCTGGCGGCCATGGCGTTCGCCGCCTCCGCGTTCGGTCTCGAGGCCAAAGATGGGCGGATCAAGCTCGTTGTAGACGATCGGACCGGCCGCTTCTCGCTCTATTATCTCGTCGATGTCACGCGCAACCGCTATGAGCCGCTCCTGTACGACCAGGAGACCCGTACCACCTACGCCACGCTCATGGTCGACGGCAAGGCCTTCAGGCTCGGCGACGCCCCGGAGTTCCGGATTGCCGTGTCGCGGGAGGCCTCCGGTAAGGTACGCGTCGAGTACCGCTCCAGTTTCTGCGTCGTCAGGCAACTGTTCTCGTTCGTAACGTCGCCAGGCGCTCCTATGGCAGACGGGGTGACGATCCAGTATTCCATAGAGAACGTCTCCAAGGCCGAGTCGACGATAGGCCTGCGGGTCCTGCTCGACACCTACGTCGGCGAGAAGTCGGCCGCGCATTTCGTGGCGCAAGGAGTCGGTCCGCTCGTCTCGGAGCGGGCACTGTCCGGCGACTACGCTGATAGCTGGGTGCGCGGCCTCGGATCGGCCGAGCTTTCGGCCGCCAACCTGCAGGTGTTGCTCGGAGAGCCGGCTACCCGGCCCGATACCCTCTTGGCCGCCAACTGGAAACGGCTGAACGACTCGTCATGGTTCTTCGAGGCGAACCCGTCGAGGAACTTTACGCTACTGCCGTACTCGATCAACGACAGCGCCCTGGCCCTGTACTACGAGCCGGCCCCGGTACGCCCGGGTTCGACTCGCGCGGTGGTCGTCGGGCTGTCCCAGGCCGTCGAAGGCTACGACGCCTACGTGGCGGCCAAGGGAGACAAGCCCCCAGTCGTCGCGATAGCGGCTCCTTCCGCGACCGCTCCCCTCGACGAGATGGCCGACTTGATAGCCGTGCGCGCCGTGCTCGAGGCGATCGACGCCATGCTCGCGGCTGGCCAGACCCCGAACGCGGCCGAGCTCGAGGCCTTGGAGACCACGCTCAGGCGGCTCGAGGCCCGGAAGGGGCAGTACTGATACCCTATGGCGAAGAATCCGCTCGACGAGGCCGAGGCGCTGTTCAGACGCCGTCGCTGGGCCAACCTCATCAGCCTCCTCGAGCCGCTGACAGCGGTCTATCGCGAGTCGGCTCGCTTCTCCGTGATGCTCGGCTGCGCCTACCTCCACAGGGAGGATACGGGCGGCGCCTACTCGTGCTTCAGGCGGGCACAGTCGCTCGATTATCGCGACGTCGACGCCGCGCTCGGCCTCGCCGCGGTCCATATACGCAGGGGCGAGAGCGATAAGGCGGTCCAGCAGTACATAGACGCGCTCGAGCGGCATCCCCGCGACCGTCGGGCCAAGCGAGGGCTCGGCCTACTCCGGAAGACGGCGAGCGGAGGCGACGAAGCGGTGCCGTCCAGGCAGCTTCGATCCCTGTACCCGAGACCTCCGAGACGCTGGCGACTCGTCGCCGTCGTCGTGGCGGCGGTCGCGGTCCTGACCCTGGCCGCGCTGGCCTGGCCTGCGATCGCCGAGAGGATACGCGACGCCAAACCTCTGCGCGATGGGGTAGCCGCCTTCAGCCTGAGCGCCGCGGAAGCCGCCTCCCCGGTCGGATCCGACGGCGAATTCGATATAGTGCTGACCGAGCGTGAGGCGCTCGAGGCCTTCGACAAGGCCAAGCGGCTGTTCTCCGACTACCGAGACGAGGCGGCCCTCGTCGAGCTGAATCGCCTGCTCGTGTCCAACGCGACCAGGCAGATCAAGGCCAAGGCGACCGCGTTGGCCCTCTACGTGCGGGAGCCGAGCTTCCTATCCATGCCTGACCGCTACGCATACGCGGAGGTCGCGGCGTTCCCGAGGCTGTACGAGGGCGTCGGGATAGTCTGGAAAGGCCTGCCGGCCAACGTCTCGTCGTCCGGGTCGTCGACCACGTTCGACCTGCTCGTCGGCTACCATGATCGGAAGCGGCTCGAGGGCATCGTGCCGGTCAAGATGGCCTTCGAGTCGAGGCTCCAGCCCGACAGACCCGTCGAGGTGCTCGCCCGCGTGCGTAACCAGGGCAAGGCGTTCTACCTCGAATGCCTGGCTATACACGAACAATGAGGAACGGAGTTGTATGCGGGCGGTAGTGCAGCGAGTCAGGAACGCGTCTATATCGGTCGACGGGACGACGGTGGGCGCCATCGGGGCCGGTCTCCTCGTCTATCTGGGCGTCGGCAAGGGCGACGGCGAGGCCGACGCGAAGTGGTTGGCTGAAAAGATCTGCGGCCTGCGCATCTTCGAGGACTCGGGCGGGAAGATGAACCTGTCGGTCGTCGACACCGGCGGCGGTGTATTGTCCGTGTCGCAGTTCACCCTGCTCGCGGATACGAGGAAAGGTAAGCGTCCGTCGTACAACGACGCGGCCGAGCCGGCCGTCGCCGAGGCCCTGTATGAGCGCTTCAAGGAATTCGTGGCGGCCATCGTACCGACTACCGCGTCCGGCGTCTTCGGAGCATCGATGGAGGTGGCGTATACCAACATGGGCCCGGTGACGATACTGCTCGATACGAAGCAACCCTTCTAGCCCGCCAGGTTCCGTAATATAGCGCGCCGCAATACGTCGCTCCAAGCTTCTGGGTCTTCTTCATCGTTATACCACGACGCTTCTACCGCTGCCTCTCGAGTTCTCTTCGTTCTCCTTATCGGCAGTGATCGCAGACGGTCGCGAGCGGGCAACCGTCGCACAGGGGGCGCGAGCGGCAACGGAGCTTGCAGTGCTCGACTATGAGCGCGTGAGCCTCGGCGAGGAAGGGCGCCTCGTGCGGCAGACGCTCCTCGGCGTAATGCCTCGCGCCTTCGTACGAGCTGCTATCTAGTGCGTAGCCGAGCCTTGACAGCAGCCTGCGCGCGTAGGCGTCGGCGACGAATGCCGGAACGCCGTAGGCGTAGAGCAGGACGCAGTCGGCGGTCTCGAAGCCGATGCCGGGTAGGGCCAGAAGGCCGTCGCGGGTCGGTACGCCTTCGTCGAGCTCCGACCAGGCCGAGGCTAGGCTCCTCAGGTACCCGGCCTTTATCCTGAAGGTGCCAGCCGGCCTCAGCATGTCCTCGAGCTCGCCACCCGCCAAAGAGCGGAGCAGCTGTGGTGAGAGGGGCAGCCCCGCGGCAGACGAGCGGGCTACCAAGGTGGCTACGGCCCGCTCGGCTCCGGCCCAGGCCGTGTTCTGCGCAAGGACGGCCCCGACCGCTATCTCGAAACGGAGCGAGCGTTCGTTAGCGCCTCCGCCGGACCCGACGGGTAACGACGGGCCCAGGGCGTACCCGGTGCCGTCGCGGCCTGGCGTTCCGGCCAGGGACGGTAGCGGCCACCAGCCTCGGGGTCCGTAGGCTGTGAGTAATCGCTCCAATGCGTCGACCAGTTCAACCACGAATATGCTCCAGTTAATAAGACGACGAAGAGTATACGAGCATACGAGGTATGCTAGAGAAGACCCATTTTACCGTTATGCTCTTTCCTTTCTCTTATTCACATATCCTCTTCGTTCGCATTAGTAAAAAAAGGCCCGGCTATCCGTTCGGATAGCCGGGCCGTTCATCAGCTCAGGGTCTTCTTACTTCTTGGCGTTGCGGAGGACCGCCTGGGCGCCGGCCAACCTGGCTATCGGCACGCGGAAGGGCGAGCACGATACATAGTTGAGTCCGATGCGGTAGCAGAAGTCGATCGTCGCAGGGTCGCCGCCCTGCTCCCCGCAGATGCCGAGCTTGAGGTCGGCCTTGGTCTTGCGGCCATAGTCGGAGGCGTGCTTCATCAGGAAGCCTACGCCCTCCTCGTCGACGGTCTCGGTCGGGTTGCTCGGTAGCACTTCCTGCCTGATGTACTCGGGCAGGAAGGAGCCGGCGTCGTCGCGGCTGAACGCGTAGGTCATCTGAGTCAGGTCGTTGGTGCCGTAGCTGAAGAAGTCGGCGTGCGCGGCGACCCTGTCGGCGAGGATGGCGGCGCGCGGCACCTCGATCATGGTGCCGATGAGCACCTTCATCTTGAGGCCGGCCTTGGAGATCGCTGCGTCGACGATGGCCTGGGTCCGGGCCCTGAGGACCTCGAGCTCCTTGGGATCGCAGATCAGAGGGATCATGATCTCGGGGCTGACGGGGATCTTCTTCTTGGCGCACTCGACGGCGGCCTGCATGATCGCCTCGACCTGGGTGTCGTAGATCTCGGGGTAGGTGATCGCGAGGCGGCAGCCGCGGTGGCCGAGCATCGGGTTGGCCTCGTGCAGGCTGTCGATCTTGGGCTGCAGGTCCTTGGCCTTGACGCCGGTGAACTTGGCTAGTTCCTCGGTCTCGGCCTTGGTGTGCGGTACGAACTCGTGGAGCGGTGGGTCGAGGAGGCGAATCGTTACGGGCCGGCCCTCCATCGCCTTGAAGATCCCGACGAAGTCCTTCTTCTGGAGCGGCAGGATCTTCTTGAGGGCTTCCTTGCGCTTCTCCTCGGTCTCCGCGACGATCATAGCGCGGAAGTGGATCAGCTTCTCCTTGTCGAAGAACATGTGCTCGGTGCGGCACAGGCCGATGCCCTGGGCGCCGAACTCGAAGGCGCGCTTGGCGTCGGCGGGGGTGTCGGCGTTGGTGCGCACGGCGAAGCCCTTGAGGGCGCCGCGGGTCGAGCCCTCGCGGACCTCGTCGGCCCACGTGAGGAAGGTCTCGAGCTCCTTGCCGATCTTGGCGGCCACGAGGGGCAACTGGCCCTGGTAGATCTGGCCGGTGGAGCCGTCGATCGTGATCCAGTCGCCTTCCTTGAACTTGGTCCCGGCTATCGTGGCGACCTTGCCGACGATGCTGAGAGCCTGGGCGCCGGAGACGCAGGGCGTTCCCATGCCGCGGGCGACGACGGCCGCGTGGCTGGTCATGCCGCCGGTCGCGGTCAGGATGCCCTCGGCGACCACCATGCCGCCGATGTCCTCGGGGCTCGTGTCCTTGCGAACCAGCACGATCTTCTTGCCGTCCTTGGCCCAGGTCTCGGCATCGGCGGCCGAGAACACGACCTGGCCGCAGGCGGCTCCCGGGGAGGCGTTCAGGCCCTTGGCCAGGGCCTTGGCGGCTTTGGCGGCCTTCGGGTCGATGGCGGGGTGGAGCATCTGATCGATGTGGTCGGGGGAGACGCGGAGGATGGCCTCTTCCTTGGTGATCAGCTTCTCGGCGACCATGTCCACGGCCATCTTGACCGCCGCGGCGCCGGTGCGCTTGCCGTTACGAGTCTGCAGGATGAACAGCTTGCCCTGCTGGACGGTGAACTCCATGTCCTGTATGTCGCGGAAGTGCTTCTCGAGGTTGTCCTTGATGCCGACGAGCTGCTTGTAGACGGCGGCGTTCTTCTTGGCGAGGGAGGCGATCTTCTCGGGGGTGCGGATGCCGGCGACGACGTCCTCTCCCTGGGCGTTCATCAGGAACTCGCCGTAGAACTCGTTCTTGCCGGTCGACGGGTCGCGGCTGAAGCAGACGCCGGTGCCGGAGTCGTCGCCCCAGTTACCGAACACCATCGACTGGATATTGACGGCGGTGCCCTTGAGGTTCTTTATGCCATTGAGGTCGCGGTACTTGATGGCCCGCTCATTCATCCAGGAGCCGAAGACGGCTCCCATGGCGCCCCACATCTGATCCTGCGGATTCTGGGGGAAATCCTTCTTGGTGTGCTTCTTGACGATGGCCTTATAGGTCTCGACGAGCTTCTTGAGGTCATCGGCGGAGAGGCCGGTGTCGAGCTCGACCTTCTTGGCCTTCTTGGCGGCCGCGAGCGCGTGCTCGAATTCGTCGTGCGGCACCTCGAGGACGACGTCGCCGTACATCTGGATGAAACGGCGGTACGAATCGTAGGCGAAGCGGGGATTGCCGGTCTTCTTGGCCAGGCCCTCGACGGCCTTGTCGTTGAGGCCCAGGTTGAGGATGGTGTCCATCATGCCGGGCATGGACTGGGCCGCGCCGGAGCGTACGGATACGAGCAGGGGGTCGACGGCGTCGCCGAGCTTCTTGCCCATGGACTTCTCGAGCCTGGCAAGGTGCTCCGCTACCTCGGCCTCGAGGCCATCGGGGTACTTGCGCTTGTTCTCGTAGAATGCCGCGCAGACATCGGTGGACACCGTGAATCCCGGGGGGACCGGGATGCCCAGGTTGGTCATCTCGGCGAGGTTGGCGCCCTTGCCGCCGAGCGCTTCCTTCATCTTGGCGTCGCCTTCGGCCTTGCCGTCGCCGAAGTAGTATACGTACTTGGTCTTTGCCATCGAGTAAAATCCTCCGTTCAACCCATGAGGCTATAGGAAACCACAGCCTCTGTCAAGAAACCGTAAGGGAGGGTATCGAGGGACGGAGGGTTTCGGGCGAAGTGCCCCTCGGGCTACAGGTTGATGGCCATCGTGATGACGGTCAGGTCGGAGCCGGAGATCTGGTTGACGAAGGACTCGAACTTGACGTTGACCTTCTCGCAGGCCTCGGACAGGTAGGACAGGTAGTAGAGCCCGAGGTCGGTATTCGACTCGCCCTCCGGCAGGGCCTTGTAGAAGTCCTGCAGGGTGCGCTTCTTGAGGTCGGCGTTTTTCTTCTCGTCGAACGCCTCCTTCATCTTCTCGTACTCGGATTCCTTGTTATAGATCGTTATGTGCAGCCGGCCCTGGGTCCCGATCGAGGTGCCCTTGGAGCCGAGCTTCCATGATATGGACACCAGCTCGCCCCGGTGCTGGAGCGACTCGAGCACCTGATGGCGCACGTTCGGGTCGAACAGGACGGCGTTCATGTCGACTGCGCCCTTGAAGATGGCCTTGGCCTCGCGCTTCAGGTTATTGTTCTCGGCGTTGGCCGCAAGCTCCATCACGTTGAGCGCCACATACTCGGCTATCTTGGCTTTTTCCATGTATTCGGCGAGGCTCGTCCGGATATCCTTGATCAGCGTGTCGTAGCCGTCGGAATCGTGGAACTTGGCTATGATGAACCAGGTAAACGGCCTGAGCGTGTTGAGGAACTTCTCCGACAGGAGGAGCTGTATGTTCTTCTCCTCGGGCAGGAGGTTCGAGTTGCGGTTGATCAGCGCGTACATCGGGGCGAGCACCGTGCGCTTGATCTCCGCAATCTCCTTGTCCTTATCCTTGATGAAGGCCTGGAGGAAGACGTCGTTAATTTTGGTCTTCTCGTCGATGATGTTGGCGGGGTTCTTGCGGTTCCAGTTTTTTATGACGTCGCTCGAGAGTACCCGCTGGAAGATATAGCTGTCGTACTGGCGGTACATCATCGAATAGGTCACCAGCTTGGAGATATCCATCACCTCCTGGCGTATCTTGACGAACTCGCTGTCCGATATCTCGACCTTCGATACGTAGTCGATCAGCATCATGCGCTGCAGGCTGGCGGGCGTAAAATGGTCGAGCAGGATGCCGTATTCCTCGACGTTGTCCGCGAGTTTGAATTTTCGGAGTTTCTTGTTGTTCTTGATGAAATAGGTGGTGCCGCTATCGGTCAGGACGACCTTGACGGGCAGTTCGATGACGGCTTTGCGTTCCTGCGACCCCATCCTGATTCATACCTCCGTTGCCGATCCGTCGTTGCAGTATATCCCATCGTCGCCCACGTGTAAAACGGTATTGACCTGGCGTCGGGCTCGCCCCTAAGATCGCCATACGACATGTTTCGGCATTTATCGATCGCCGTATTAGCCATTATCGCCTCCGGCTCGCTCGCCAGCCTTACGCTCGGTGCGCAGGAAGCCTCGAACGACCCGAGGACGGTCGAGATCTCGGGCGCGTTCGACCTGGTCTCCGCCCGGGCGATCGGCACGGGCGGCGCTACGGTGGCGTTCGTCGCGGCCGCTGGCGGCGAAGGCGGAGCCGCGTCCGAGGCGGCCCTGGACGCGGCCCTGCACGCCTTGCGATCCGCCTCGGTCCACGGGTACACCGCCTACATCATGCTGTTCGACCCAGAGCCCGCCGCGATCCCGCTGGCTAGCGAGCCGGGAGACCCGCTGATACGGGAGCCGAGCCTCGCCCGGGCCCTCGCCGACATGGGGATGGACGCGGTCGTGCTATTGGACCTCGGGCCGTCCGGCGGGGCGATGGGGAATGGGTCGATGCAGGGGCCCGCGGTCAGAGCCGCGTCCCTCGGCATGATGACGCCACGGTCCGTCCTGGAGGCGGTCCGCGTTGCCTCACGGGCCGCCGGACTGAGGATCCGCGAGTCGCCCGTAGAAGATTTCTACGCTTCGGCCGGCCTGTCCCCCGGATCGAAGGCGCTCGCACCCTGGCTCGAGGCCGGACTCGCTGCTGTCGCGATCGAGAGCCGTCCGGAGGACATCGAAACCTTCGCGGCGCTGGCCCCGGCCATAGCCGGCGCAGTAGCCGGCCAGGTCGCGGCGCTCGTGTCTGAGGACTCGGCCGTGCCCGGCTCCGACGACGTCGGCTACCTGCGCTACCCGGCCCCGACCGGGCCCGTCCTCGTCTCCGACGCGGCCATCACGCTGGGCACCATCACCACGACGGCCCTCGTCGCGGCGGTCCTGGCGCTCGGCCTCCTGAACGGCCGAAGGCGCAAGGCTTCGCTCGAGGCGGTGGCTAAGGAAGCGGCGGGGGCGTTCGCGCTGTCGTTCATAGCGCTGTTCGGCGCCAGGGCCCTGTCGCTCCTGGCGGCCTCGGCCGTCCGGGCCCTCGGCGACCCGACCGGCCCGGGCTCTCCGTCATGGGCCGTGGCCGTGGCGCTGGTCCTACGCGTGGCCGGAACGCTCAGCCTCTACTATACTGCCTCTGGCCTGGCCTCGAGGCTCGGCCTGCACGGCGACCATCGGCGCATCGACGCCGCGAGGGCGTCGCTCGGGCTCCTGTGCCTTGACGCGCTCGTGGCCGTCGTGGTCTTCCCGCCGGTCGCGCCCTTCCTCCTGGCGGCCGTGATCGTCTCGGCGCTCGCGTCGGAACGGGCCGTTGGCGCGGCCATGGGCCTCGTGGCGGTGTCGCTCCTGGCCTTGCCGTTCTTCGACCCGAGGGTGATAGCGGCCATCGGCTCGGCTCGAGGCGCTGAGAGCGTCGCTCAGGCCATGCTATCCGCCGGACTGCGCGGCAACGCCGTCGCCGCGGCTTTCGCCTCGCCATTCGGTCTATGGCTCAACGCCGCCTCGTCGCCAGAGACGAGGCTCAGGCGCGGCGCCAGGATAGCGCCGCTCTGGCTGGTCGCCGCCATCGTCTGCGCTGTCGGCGAGGCCGTCCTGACGGCTTCGCTATGAGCGACTCGCTATGACGAGCGTCTTTTTCCACATCGACCTTGACGCGTTCTTCGCCGCGGCCGAGGTTCTCGACGACCCGTCGCTCGCGGGTCGGCCCGTCATCGTCGGTGCGGCCCCGGGTCATCGCGGCGTCGTATCGACCTGTTCCTACGAGGCCAGGCGCTACGGCGTCCATTCGGCGATGCCCATCTCCGAGGCCTATCGCCTCTGCCCCGAGGCGGCCTTCAGACCGGTCAGGATGGAGCGTTACGCTGAGCTATCGGCCCGCGTGATGGCGGTCTTCGAGGCGTACACGCCGGACGTCGTCCGCGTATCCATCGACGAAGCCAGCCTCGATATGACCGGTACCGAGCGCCTCTGGGGAGCGCCGCGGGAGGCAGCGGAAGCGATACGCGATAGGGTGGCGCGCGAGACCGGCCTGTCCATCTCCATAGGGATAGCGCCGAACCGTTACGTGGCCAAGGTCGCCTCCGGCGTTCGGAAGCCGGCCGGACTGGTCGTCGTCGAACCGGGCGACGAGGCGGCCTTCATGGCCGGCCTGCGGCTCAAGGACCTCTGGGGCGTCGGCCCCAAGACCAGGGCGCGGCTCGAGGAGCTCGGCATCGGCGACCAGGCCCGGCTACTCGAACTATCGAGGGCGACCCTCGAGTCGAACTTCGGCAAGGCCGGCGGCGAGTTCATCTACGGCGTCGCCCGTGGCGTCGACCCGGGCATCTATGCCGGCGAGGCCAGGTCACGGTCGATCAGCTCCGAGACCACCTACGAGCGCGACGAGGCCGGCCTTCCCAGGATAGAGACGACGCTGCTCGGCATGGCCGAGGAGCTGGTCGCCAGGCTCTACGCGGACGGCTACTCGTCGCGCTGCGTCGCGCTCAAGCTGCGCTACGGGGACTTCGAGACGGTCGGCGTCAGGGAGACGCTCGACGAGCCGTTCTTCGATTCGGGGGCGGTCTACGAGGCGGCGCGCTCCCTGCTGGCGCGCAAGTGGGACGGGCGGCCGCTACGCCTCGTCGGGTTGGCGCTCGCCTGCCTGGAGCGCGGAGCGGCGAGGCAGGCGGGGCTGTTCGACGATGGCGACGACAGGGTTGCCCGCGTCGAGCGGGCCGGCATCGAGGCGGCGCGCCGCGGGCTCGGCAAGCTTACCCGGGCGCGGCTCCTACACGGGCCGGGACCTACTCGGCCAAAGCCTTCCTGATAGCCTCGGACTTGCCCGAGATGATGGCCGACAGCTCGTCCCTGACCTTGACCAGGCAATCGTCGATCGAGGCCTGCTCGGTGCCGCCTTGGCCGCGGACGCCGTCCTTTGCCTCGGCGAACACGACGGTGCCGTCGACCCGGACGATGCGCAGGGTGGCCTTGGCGTTGGCTATGTAGATGTTGTAGACCTTGCCGCCGTATTCCATCCTGGTAGGCGCGGCCACTTCGACGTAGACGAGCGCGAAATAGCCGGCCTTGACCGTGCCGGCCAACGAGGCCAGGGCCCGTACGTCTCCGGCGAAGGCCGCCTCGAAGCCAGCGGGCGCGAGCACGCCGTTGTACGGAGCCACCTCGACGCCGAGCGGCTTGAGCGACTGGCCGACCGCGTCGAGCACGCGCGGGTTGGAGCTATAGCCGGCCGGGGTCCGTTCGAGCGCGGCCACGATGGCGAGGTTCGGCGGCGCGACGTAGCTGAAGTCGCGGAACACCGACCTGAACGCGTAGCTGTAGCCTTCGGACGTAAAGATCGGGAAGGCTCTGACGACGGCGTCGGAACCGGCGGAGTCTATCGCGCCGATGCTCGTGTTGGCCATGCCCTTGGCGTCGGTCGCGACCGACGCGACGAGCTTGCCTCCGTTGGACACGAACTCGAAGCGGATGAAGGCGTCCGGCACGGCGCTCTTCGCGTAGCCATAGCTCTCGTAGAGGTAGACCGCCGGCTGCAAACCCTCGCCGCGAGCCGCCTGCCTGGTGCTACCGGACCTCTGCGACCCGTCCGGCTCGAGCCAGGACTCGTGCGGTTCTATAGTCAGCCTGGCTCCGATCGCGTTGAGCGTCCCGGTGATCTCGTCGGCTCTCGATCGCCTGCCGCCATTCGTCGCCTTGGCGAGGGCGGATATATAGAACTTGATGCCCTCGGACAGGTGGTTCGCGTCTATGGCGTCGCGGGCCTTGGCGACGAGGGCGTCAAGCTCGGCGTCGAGCGAGGCGGAGGCCTTCGTCGAGCTGGCCTCGCCGGCTGGGGCCGCCGGCGCGCTTCCCTCGAGGGGCGTCGCCTGGTCGGCGTCGCGGGCGTCTGTCGCCGGCGTCGAGACGCAGGACGAAAGGGCCGCCGAGAGGGTTAGCGCGAGGATCAGGGCATGCGTTTTGGATACGTTCATGGCATCGCTCCTACCAGCTCAGGCTGATCGTTACTGGAGAGTTCGAGGCGTACAGGTCGGCCGCCTTCATGGAGAAGGTGGCAACGCGCCCCGACAGCGCTAGGCCGCTCGTGGCCGTCGGCGTCCGAGGTGCGGTAATTCTCAGGTTGACGGCGTAGTCGGCGAAGGCGAGCTTGACGAATTCGAGCATATCGTCGTCGGCCGGATCGAAGCCCTCGGACAACCTGATCGTCAGAGTCGAACGGCCGCCGGCCTCGGCGTAGGCGGCGCCCTCGCCGGCGGGGTCGAGGAAGGCCGCGAAGGAGGCCACGCTCGGGAAGCGTAGCGAGGCTTTGATCGCGAACGACTCGGCGCCGTCCTCGCGCGACCAGGATCGTAGTTCTCCGCCGGCCCGCGAGGCGGCCAGCTCGAGGTCGTTCCTGCCGACCGGCAGCGGCAGGTAGTCGGCGTTGGCGCCGAGTTTGCCGAGCTCGTCGACGGCGGCCGACACGGTATAGGCGAGCGTCAGCTCCACGGAGCCGTCCGCGGCGATGCGGGCGTCGGCGTCGATGCCGATGCACGATGATACAAGGATGGCCGTAGCGGCGGCGAGCAATAGGGTACTTCGCTTCATGATAGACAACCGTAGCTCAAAATCGCCCCGTTGTCGAGCGCGCCGTCACGCTAGTCGAAGCGCTCGCTGTGGATCCCGGAGTCGTGGAGCCGGAGCGACAGCTCGCCCTCGATGACGGCAAGTGCCTTGCGCATGACC